>Ga0066388_100000130_pt1 | contig 26922 bp, 22 predicted proteins | sample PanSoiMetaGPlot6_FD_64539 | JGI IMG/M metagenome (GOLD analysis project Ga0066388, IMG submission 64539) | Tropical forest soil microbial communities from Panama analyzed to predict greenhouse gas emissions - Panama Soil - Plot 6 (Hybrid Assembly) | ecosystem: Environmental > Terrestrial >...
GTGTCACTCAACACACGCGACACGTTTGCACGCCTTAGCCGATATTTGAGCCTGAAGCGCCGCTATTAAGCTCACTGACCAAAAGCACCAAACATGGCCTCGCTGCTTCGAAGGGAAAAAGACGACGATGCGCGCCTCGGTAGTTATAGCGTGGCTTAAGCACCACACCAGTCGTAGATGCTCAGTGCCATCACCTTGATGGCGGTGAGATAGTCGTCGATCGAGACGTACTCGTCGTCGGAGTGCATGACGGCCGTCGAGCCTGGCCCGAAGATTACGGTTGGCGTGCTGCCATAGAGATTAAGGAAGCGCGTGTCGGCGGCGCCTTGGCGACCACTGATTTCTGGCTCGCGTCCAGTCACCTCAGTGTAGTTTTTGCTCACAGTTTCGACGATCGGGTGCTTGACCGGAATCTCCGAGGCCTGCGCATCATAGCCGACAAACCGCACTTTCGGCGGATGATCCTTCATCCACGGATCTTCGGCTGCCGTGTTGGCGATGTGCTCAACTAGACTTCTCTTCACGCCTTGATGATCCTCGCCCGGAACGGTCGCCATACTGCCCTTTAACAGGCAGGTCGCAGGGAACGAACTCGGAAAATTGCCCGAGTGGAAGGCACCAATCATACATGGCAGCGCGTCGATCGCCTTAGGGTAAAGCGGGTGCTTGACGGTAGCGACACGTTTAGCCTCAAGCGCCTCAACCGCTTTGGTGATTTTGTAGCCAAGTTCGATCCCACTAACGCCCTGGTAGCGGCGCTGGATACCGGCGGCCTTGCCCTGAATTTCGATCTCGAACCATATGCGACCAATACAGGCCGGCTGCACCGCCAGGCCGCTTGTCTCGCCGGAAATGCCGGCATCAGCCTTATAGCCGCGGATCACTGTATCGAGCGTACCGTGACCGCTGACCTCCTCGTCGATCACGATGTTAATGAGGACATCGCCTTTCAATTTGATGCGAGCTTTCTTCAGGAATTCGACGGCGAGGATGTGGCTTGCGACGCCACTTTTCATATCGCAGGAACCGCGACCATAGATACGCCCTTCCTTGACCTTGGCGGACCACGGATCGTCACTCCAGCCTTCGCCTTTGCCCACCGGAATCACGTCCGTGTGTCCGTTCAGCAGCAGTGACCGTCCACCACCTGTTCCTTTCCACGTGGCGACGATATTGGGGCGTCCTTTGTAACCCTGCTCGACTGGTATGTAGCCTGGGTGCTTCTTTAACTTTTCCCAGTTTGATTCCCATATATCGACGTCGAGGCCGACCTTCCTCAAATATTTACTGAGGAACGCCTGGATTTTGCCTTCATCGCCGGTGACGCTAGGAATTGCCACGATGTCCTGAAGAAACTTGATCGCCTTCTTATGATTGCCATCAATCGTTTCGAGGATTTTCTTGCGGTCATCGAGCATCTGATCTCTCCCTAGGCAGTACTCGGTCATCTGACATCTCCACCGACAGTACCAAACCTCATCTGATTTACATCGAGATCAGCGCCTAAGCAGCCGGCGCACATACGATTTGATCCGATCGGCAATCGCCAAGAAAAACAGACCGCCAGCATTCAACTCGGTCCCTGCAACAGCACGCTCGCCGCCGCTGAGTCGCTCATCTACATTCCGCGCGAACGTCGCAATGATGCGGCTTGCAATATCGTGAATGAGGTCCGAACGACTAAATTGCGCAAGCGGGCCAGTAAGTCTGTAGCCGACGTTGAGTTCGACTGTGGTCGCCCCCTGCCCCTTCGGCAACAGACGATAGCGAATTATCCCACGCGTCGCTGAGCTGCTGCGCTGGTCACGTCCGCTGCCATTGATCGTACCGGAGTAGGTGACTGGGTCGCGGTCAATCCGCGCCGCGCCGTGAAATTCGGCAGCGATAGGGCCAACCTTGATTCGCATTTTACCGCTCACGTCCCCCGCGCTGGTGTCACCGCTTACCGAAGCGCCCGGAAGACAGGATGCAACGGCTGCCGTGTCGGAAAAGAAATCCCAGACCACACCGATCGCTTGATTGACGTTGAAGCTCTGTTCGAAGCTTGCCTGCGGTTTCCAGTCAGCCAGGATCTCCGCGCCCCCAGTGTGAACTGTAATGGACGTCGCCGCGGAGGCGCTGTTGATAGTACCGGCAGCAAGCGCCTCACCGTGCCCGCAACCTGCGGGACCGAGTGCCGTGCGCCCTGCCCCCGCCACTGCCACGATGCCACGGGCACGCCGCGCAGCGATCACGCTCTGAATTGCCCGAATAATGCCGACGTAGCCGGTGCAACGGCAAAGATTGCCGCTCATCGCGATGCGAATATCGTGCTCGGATGGCGTTTGCGCCCGTACCACCACATCGTGAGCGGAAATCAACATGCCTGGCGTGCAATAGCCGCACTGCAAAGCATGCTCACGCGTGAAAGCGGCTCGCAGCTCCTTGCCGATTTCATCCTCATCAAGACCTTCAACTGTGGTCACACTCGCGCCGTTGCAAGTCACCGCATAGGTGATGCACGAGCGCACAGGGACGCCGTCGACCATCACAGTGCATGCGCCGCAGACGCCGTGCTCGCAGCCGAGATGCGTACCGGTCAAAGTCGGCGTTTCGCGGATAAAATCTGCAAGATGCACGCGCGGCTCGACCTCCGCGTGGACAGCGCGCCCGTTGATGGTGAGCGAGACCACGCTCATGCGCGCCGTGCCTGCTCGACCGCCCGCCGTAGACACGCGAAGTGGAGTTGACGCTCGATAGGATCAGTCATGCCATGTTCCGTCATAGCACGCTCCGCGGAGCTGCGGTCGAGCGTGCCGGCGGGTTTGTCGCTGAACACAGCCATCGCGTCGCGGAATACGATTGGCCTTGTCCCAGTTGCACCGATCACCGCGCGGCAGACCGCGCGGTCGGGATCGTGCAGATAGGCGCCGATGGCATCCGCAAGGTCGCCGGTCTTACGGCAATGTTTGAAGTAGCCCCAGCAAGCGTTCTGCGACAGTCGCGGCACTTCGATGCCGGTGAGGATCTCACCTGCTGATAGGCTGCATTCGAACACACCGGTCATCAGCGTCTCAACGGGAATGCGGCGGTCCTGCTCTCGGCCGCGGACAAAGGCTTGCGCACCTAGCATAGCCAGTGCCGAAATCCAGTCCGCGGAAGGATCGGCATGGACGAGGCTGCCACCAATTGTTCCGCGGTTACGCACAGCCCGGTAGGCAATACCTGACGCTACCGCGCGCATGACGCCGCCGGTGACGTCTGGCACGCGGCCATCCTCAATGTCTGCGTGCGTGACGCAGGCGCCGATAAAGATTGCATCCGGTTTCTGCTCAAAATGTTTGAGTTCTGCGATCGCGGTGATGTCGACCAAAAGATCGGGTTGGATGAGCCGCAGATTGAGCATTGGGCCAAGCGACTGTCCGCCGGCAATAAATTTAACCACTGCGCCGTTGCGTCCGCCGAGTGCAATGGCTGCCGAAAGCTCGATCGGGCGTGCATATTCGAAATTGACCGGTTTCACGCCGCACTCCAACGCGAGCGCGCAACTGCTGCCAGCACCTGCCGCGGTGTGATCGGCGAAACCAAGAGCTCAGCGCCGAGCGGCCGAAGAGCGTCATTGACCGCGTTGGCGATCGCCGCCGGTGGCGCGATCGCACCTCCCTCCCCAATGCCTTTCATTCCGAATTCGGTGTGCGGCGATAGCGTCTCCATATGGATAATGCGCGCAGCCGGCACTTCGGTTGGACCCGGCAGAAGATAGTCGGCGAACGTCGAGGCGAGCGGCTGGCCCGCCGAGTTGAACGGCATCTCCTCATAGAGCGCGGTTCCGACTCCTTGCGCCAATCCGCCGAGAATCTGGCCGTCGACAATCATCGGATTGACGAGCTTGCCGCCGTCCTCGACAACCACGTAGTCGAGGATTTCGACGTCGCCTATTTCAGGATCGACGGCAACAAGGGCTGCATGCGTGGCGTAGCTGAATGTGCCGCTGTCAGGTGACGGCCGGTAACCCACGGTGGCTTCCAGACCGCCCATGTCGACATCACTGGGCAAATTTTGCGGCTTAAGATACCAGGTACGCGCTATTTCGCCGAGGGAGATCGAAGCCTGCGGCCCTGTAACTTCGCCGCCTCGCACCGTCACATTGGCCACGTCGGTCTGCAGCAATTGAGCGCCAATCTTGGCGGCACGTTTGGCAATTTCCTTGCAGGCGACGGAAACTGCGCCACCAGCCATTACCATGGAGCGCGATCCCCATGTCCCCGTCGAGTAGGGAGTCATGGCGGTGTCGCCGTGCACGACCTTGATCTTGGAAATATCGATTCCAAGGATTTCGTGCGCAACCTGACTAAGCGTTGTCTCAAGACCTTGGCCATGCGATTGAATGCCGACGCGGAGCTCAAGTCCGCCGTCCGGGGTGAGGCGAGCAGTGGCTTGCTCGAAGCCTGGCACCATCGGTATGCCCCAGCCGTAATAAACGGACGTGCCGTGCGCGGCCTGTTCGCAATAAGTCGCCATACCGACACCGATCAGGCGCCCATCGGGCTCCCCGCGTTTTTGCCGTATGCGGATGCCGTCAACGTCGATCGCCGTCACCGCGCGTCGCAGAGATTCCGGATAGTCGCCGCTGTCGAACCACTTCTTGGTGATGTTGGTGAACGGCATATTTTCAGCCTTCACCAAAATCTTTGCCCGAACCTCGTGCGGCTCGATCCCCGCCTCCCTCGCAATGGCGTCTAGCACCAGTTCCAAAGCAAAACAGACGCCCGTGCGGGCAACCCCGCGATAAGGGAGGATGGGACATTTATTGGTCGCGACCGAATAAGTCCGGCACCGATAAGCGGGAAAATCGTAGGGCCCAGGCAGAATGCTCGCGATCTGCGCCGCCTCGAGACAGGCAGAGAACGGATAAGCGGAATAGGCGCCGGAGTCGACCGTGGCTTCGCAGTCGATTCCAAGCAACCGTCCGTCGCGATCGGCGTAGCCAGTGATCCGATAGTGGTGCTCACGACAATTCGCACCGGCCGTCAGATGCTCGCGCCGGTCCTCGATCCACCGGACCGGATGGCCGCAATGCATCGCGAGCCAACCAAGACAAACCTCTTCGGCAAGCAAAATTCCCTTGTATCCGAAACCACCGCCGACATCGGGAGCAACAACACGAACCTGCCCTTCATCCAGGCCAAGACATTCCGCAAGACCAGTGCGCACGATGTGCGGCATTTGGCACGCTGAATAAAGTGTGAGTTGCTCGGGCCGGCTATCCCACACAGCTACCACGCCGCGGCCCTCTATAGGGGACATACATTGGCGGGCAGTGCGAATTTCACGCGTCACTTTGATGGGAGCGTTGAGCGCTTTTTCAATGTTCACGTCGATGAACGTTTCAAGGAAAACATTGTCGCCCCACTGCTCATGCAACAATGCCGATTGCGAGTCCCGAGCCGCCAACATATCGTGGATGGCCGGCAGCTCCTCGATGTTGAGTCGGACGGCAGCTGCGACGTCTTCGGCCTGCGCGCGATTAAAGGCGACGCACATTGCAACAAGTTCGCCGACGTAACGAACCTTCTCGGTCGCAAGAGGAGGGTGATCCGAGGTCTTAAAACCGCGCAAACCAGACACAGCCCGAATTGGTTTGACGCCGCGGAGATCGGCGGCCGTGAAAACAGAACCTCTGACCGACTCGGCAACATCTATTTGTCGGATTAGACCATGCGCAAGCGGACTGCGAACAAACGCAACATCTTTCAAGCCTGCGAAACGCAGGTCGGCGACGAATTGACCGCGACCACGCATCAAACGCTCGTCTTCTTTGCGGAGGATTCGCGCGCCGACGCCTTGCCCTGTCACAGCGACCTACTCCAGTCCCCATCAAGATGGCACGCTCGCAGACCCGAGTGCACAAGCAGTGTCCGGGCTATCCGGTGTTATAGTTCTATGATGCTAATATTAGTACGACATCAATTGCAACTGCGCAGCGGGACCTGGCTGCCGCCTGCAGCACGACCCTTCGCGCGCCCGCGCGCCGCTGTCCGTAACGAGGCACGCGCGCCAGCCAACAGATCAATATGCAGTTTTATCGCGTCGCTACGATAGATGATGTCAGCGACGTAGACCGCGACGCCTTTGCCGTCGATCACCACGCACCGGCATTCTGCAATCGGCGCGCCGAGCTCTATACGCAGCAAGCCGGCTGTCACTGGATCTGCGCTGCCGATGACTACCGTCTGATGTGCTTCCTGGACCTCAATGCCTTTCAACCCGGCAAGAACGGACAATGCCGGATGCTGCCGGAAATCGTCCGGCGCACGCCGATATACGCTATCGGCAAGATGGACACTGACGACACCGTAAGGCTCGCCGTCCTTGTACTGTACGCTACGCATGAAAATGTATCTGGGAGCGAGCTCACCTTCTTCCTCTCGAAGCGTTGGAGATTGCGGAGGAAGATCGACTTTGATGCGCTTAAGGACGTTGTCCTTGATTGTATCAACGAGAGCGTCCCAGCTGGTTGCAAGCTTGAACCAATAGCGTGAAACCGGTGTCTCGGCGACAAACGTTCCGCGGCCCTGCTGAGAATGCAGAAGCCCCTCCTCTCGCAAAATGTCGATTGCTTGCCGGATTGTCACGCGAGCAACCTCGAACTCTCGCTCCAATTCAACCAACGTCGAAATTTTCTGTCCTGGTAGCCAATGCTTCGTCTCTATCCGTCGCCGCATGACCGAGGCGACCTGGATGTACAATGGGACGCGGCTGCGATCATAAACTTTCGATATTTCCGACATGGCCCCTTCGATCATTGATCCGCGAGATAAAATATCTCCCAGTCGTGTTGCTCTTCGGAATCACCACTTCAGCTTTAACACGCACGCAAGGCGCTCTCCCAATCGAACTACTCCAAAAAAAGCCAAGAGCCCAAGCTGTTACAACCTTTATGTGTTGCTATCAATCTAAAAACAAGCACAATACGGTACCGAGATGAAGCCACTTGTTGGGCGCGGAAGCACAAGCCTGATGGCAGAGTTTGGAATTGGGGCGTCTGTTCTCCGCAAGGAGGACGATCGATTTTTGCGCGGGCGCGGCCAATATGTCGGCGATTTTCGCCTCGCCGGAACGCGCGAAATAGCTTTTGTTCGAAGCCCCGTCGCCCACGCCTTGCTTCGGCACATTGACATTCCGGAAGAATTTCGCAGCGCGGTTTTCACCGCAAAAGACTTGACCGGAGTCAAGCCGATCGTCTCGGCGCCGCCGCTCAAAGGCTTCAAATATTCAGTCGAACCCATCTTGGCCGCTGACAAACTGCGTTTTGTCGGCGAAATGGTTGCAATGTGTATCGCCGACACACGCGCAGAAGCAGAGGATATTGCCGCCTCGATCACGCTTGTGTTCGAGGAACTGCCTGCGGTTAGCGACATGATTGCCGCCAGCGCTCCGGGCTCATTTTTGGTCCATGACGAATGGGGCGACAACATATTTGTGGAATTCAACGAGGGCGCCCCCATCGATGCAGCGGTGAAATCGGCGCCGATCAAGATCAGTCGCGACATTAGAACCTCCCGCCAGTGCATGTTTCCCATGGAGGGCCGGGGCGTCGTGGCCTACCGCGACCAGCGGCTTCAATACCTCACTTTGGTCACGTCGACGCAGTTTCCCAATTCCGTGCAGACAGGACTTGCCGAATGCCTCGGCCTAGAACACGGCAAGGTCCGCATCATCTCACCTGACGTGGGCGGCGGCTTTGGCTATAAGGGCCTGCTATGCCGCGAAGAGGTCGCCCTCGGTTGGCTTGCCTTGCAGCGGGGCCACCCCGTGCGCTGGCTTGAAGACTGTCGCGAGCACCTCACGGCAAATGCGAACTGCCGCGAACACCACTATCAAATCACCGGGTATGCGAATGCGGATGGCAAATTGCTCGGCGTCGAGTGTGTCGGCCGGGTCGATGCCGGTGCATACTCGTCCTATCCGATTTCGTCATCCGTGGAGGCAGCACAAATCGCCAACCTGCTGCCGGGCCCCTACGTTTTTTCGTCCTACCACTGCCGGTCGGCTGCTGTCGCTACCAACAAATGCCCGATCATCCCCTATCGGGGCGTCGCTAGAACCGGCGTGTGCCTCGCAATAGAAGTGATCATGGACGGGATCGCTCGCGCGACCGGGTTGGAGCCATATGAAGTTCGCTTGCGAAATATGGTCCAACCCGAGCAGATGCCATTCAACAATGTCGTTGGCAAACATTTTGACAGCGGAGACCATCCGGAATGTCTGCGCCGCGCAGTCGTCGCCATTCAGCTGAAAGCAATCAGAGAGCGCCAAAAGCAGCCGGAGCCGGATGGCCGCATGATCGGCGTAGGGCTTTCTTTTTTTGTCGAACAGGGAGCACACGGAACCTCAGTGCTGGCATCGTGGGGACGCCCGATCGTGCCCGGCTACGAACAGGCCAATGTCAAGCTGACCGCAGATGGGGAAGTCGAGATCCACGTCGGCACCCATTCGCACGGACAAGGTCATGAAACGACCTACGCACAGGTCGCACATGAGATCCTTGGCGTGGAATTCGACCGGATAAAGGTCATACAGGGCGACACGCTCCACACGCCCTACTCCACGGCAACCTATGGCTCTCGATCAATGGTGCACGGCGGTGGAGCAGTCGCCACCGCTTCACGACAGCTTGCGCAACGCGCAGCGCAAATCGGTGCATGGCTCATGCAGACAGACCCTGCAAATGTGACCGTCACGGACGGAAAGGTCATGGCGGGCAAGAGCAGTATTACGCTGCGGGAGGTCGCACGGGCCTGGTACCTACAGCCGCAGACTTTGCCCCCTAACATCGATACTGGCGGCCTGGATGTCACGGCCGGCTACCGCGCCGCGCGCGACAGTGGCACTTTCACTTACGCCGCGCACGCCGCAGTCGTTGCAGTCGATCCAGACACCGGCGTCATCGAGATTCTCGATTACGTCGTCGTCGAGGACGGCGGAACCCTCGTGAATCCCATGATTGTCGATGGACAGATTCTCGGTGGCACCGCCCAGGGCATCGGCACATGTCTTTACGAAGCCACGCCGTTCGACGCGCAAGGCCAACCCCTGGCATCAACCATGCTTGACTATATGTTGCCGGGCGCAACGGAGGTGCCCGACATCCGCGTTCTCCATATGCAAACGCCCTCGCCTTATACCGAATTTGGCATCAAGGGTCTTGGCGAAGGCGGTGCAGTCGGTCCTCCGGCCGCAATTGTTTCGGCCGTGAATGACGCATTGCGTCCCTTGGCGGTGGAGGTGCATGACCTGCCACTGACGCCGGAACGAATCCTTGCCGCGATCGACAACGCCGCGGCTCACACCGGCCCAGGTTGAAGAAACGTATGAAGCCGGCCGTCTTCGAATTCGTTCGCGCCACCAGTATAGCTGAAGCCTCGCAGATGCTGGCTCAATTACGCGATGCCCGCATTGTCGCAGGCGCGCAGTCTCTTGGACCGATGCTCAATCTTCGGCTGGCGGAGCCACGCATACTTATCGACATCACGGGAATTAAAGAGTTGACCCGCATCGCCGATGATGGCGAGGCCGTCACGATTGGCGCCTGTGTCACGACGGCCAATATTGAAGACGGTCGCATTCCGGGCAGCGGTCTTGAGATTCTCGTCTCCGTTGCCACCCAGATCGCCTACCGCGCAGTGCGCAATCGCGGAACGATAGGTGGCAGTCTCTGCCACGCTGATCCGGCTGCCGATTGGGTTTCCCTACTCGGCGCCCTCAATGCGGAGTGCATCATTGCGGACTCGAATGGCCGGCGCCGCTTGTGCGCCGACGAATTTGTAACCGGCGCCTATGAAAACGCACTGGGAGCAACCGAGTTGTTAGAGGCTATCCGTGTGCCGCGCCTCTCACCTCGCGGCCGCTGCGGCTATTATAAAATCAGCCGCAAGGTCGGTGAATTTGCCTTGGCAATCGGTGCTGTCCTGATCGACCCAGACCGCGGACTATCGCGGGCTGTCCTCGGGGCGGGACAAGGGCGGCCTATTGTTTTTGCCGATATGTCCGAGTTGCGCCGCCCCGACGGCACACTCGACGAATCCGCATTGTCGCGAGCGCTCGATAGAAACGGAATAACAGACCGCATTGACCGTAGGCAAAAGTTCGCTGCGTTCAAACGCGCATACGACCAGGCCGCGGCATGACTTCCATCGAGATCACCGTCAACGAACGTAAGATCTCCGCGGACGTCACGCCTCGTCTGCATCTTGCAGATTTCCTTCGCGAACGCGAGAACCTTACCGCAACGCATCTTCGTTGTGAGCAAGGGGCCTGCGGTGCCTGCACTGTTCTAATTGATGGGCAGCCGGCCCGCTCGTGCATTACCTATGCCGTCATGTGCGATGGTGCGGCTATTACGACCGTGGAAGGCCTCGAAGCCGACCCAGTAACGATCTCCCTTCGGCGCGCATTTTCCGAAGAACACGGCTTGCAGTGCGGGTACTGCACTCCGGGCATGCTGGTGACAGCACGTGACATCGTCTTAAGGTTACCGGACGCGGATCAAGTGCGCATCCGCACGGAACTCAGCGGCAACCTATGCCGCTGCACGGGCTATGTCGGCATCGTGCGCGCCATCGAAAGAGTGCTGGCCGAGCAACGGCGCGGCGAAATTCCACACGTCGACTACCAGCCCGCGCCCATTGGACCGGTCGGTGCGCGTGCGGCTCGTGCGGCCGCCGGTCGGAGCGCGGTCACGCCAATGTCCACGCCGATGCCACAAGGAGCGGCGACCGAAACGGTCTTTGGCCTGGCTGGACGGCCGCCAAATGTGGAGGTCCAGCAATCGTTCACAGTGTCGCGACCGCCGACGGAGGTTTGGGAGTTTCTCGGGGACATCGAACGCGTTATTCCCTGCATGCCGGGCGCCCGTTTGAGGCGCCCACCGGGTGGTGGCGTGGTAGACGGGGAAATGTCAGTCAAATTGGGGCCAATTAGTGCGAATTTCTCCGGACAGGCACGCATCGAACGTAATGACCGGCTAAAGCGCGGCCTCATCATGGGCGCTGGCCGAGACCAGTCCGGCGGCTCGCGCGCAGCAGGCGAAGCCGAATACACGCTGACGGATTCATCGGACGGCGGCACGCTCGTTTCGTTGTCTGTCCGCGCGCTGTTGGTTGGCCCGCTAGCGCAATTCGGGCGCGGCGCGATTGTCGAAGGTCTCGTCGCGCGCATCACGACAACATTCGCACGTAACCTCGAGGCGCGGCTTGCCGACACCGCACCGCCGGACGAATCGTCCGCGCAGGCACCTTTGCAGTTGGACTCGCTCGTCAGCCATGTCGTTTGGGCGCGCCTAAAATCCGCGCTGAACCGAATCTTTCGTGGGGCGCATTAGAGCGTTCGACAAAAGCTGCCAGCTAGATCTTGAACTCGGTTAGCGTATTGGCTGCAAATATCTCTTCCGGCTTGAACAGCCGATCCACGAGCCCCTGCTCTTTTGCATAACGGATGAGCGTGTCGACGTTGCGCCAATTTGGTTCGAGACCTTCAGGCCAGAAATCCTGCCCAAACACCTCGATCGTCTCCTCCAACGCCGGAAGAAACCATGGCAGGCTGCAAGGGATGGCGTTGATGTCGAGCATCATATCGTAGCAACGTTTGGTGCTTTCCCGGAATGCCTTGAACAGGCTTTGCGCAACCCAAGGCGCGCGTTCATACAACGCGCGTTTCATGACCACGGTGTGCATGATCGGCACAAAGCCGGTCTGCTTGTAATACGCCAGTTCGTCATTCTTATAATCGGGGAAGAGCCTCGCCACGTCGGGGTGTTTTTTGCGATAGCTCGAGGGGATGCGGGGGCCGATGAGTGCGTCGATTTCCCCGTTTTCGAGCATTCCGTTCAGGCACTTCCCGTCGGGAATCTGCGCAATATCGACATCGGCATCTACTCGCACATTCATGCGGTCGGCACGGTTTGGCTCTTCGATGCCGCCCGTTCGCCAGCGGATCGCATTCGGCGGCACCCCGTAATCGTGCTCGAACATTCCACGCAACCAGAGCGCTGCGGTCATCGAATATTCGGGCACGCCCATCGTCTTTCCGCGCAAATCCTGCGGCTGTTTTATTCCGGAGTTCTTGTTGACGAAGATGAAGCCGTGCCGGAAACACCGTGAGGGAAACAAAGGAATTGCCACGAAATCAGGACCGCCGCGCGATTTTGAAATGAGGTAATAGGCAAGTGAGCACTCCGCAACCTCGAATTCGGCATAGCGGAGCATCCGCCAGAACACCTCTTCGATCGGCATCTCAATATATTCGAGGTCAAGTCCTTCAGGTTGAACCGAACCGTCTATCAATGCCCGCGTGCGATCATAGCGGCCTCCGGCCATTGTGATTTGCAGCTTCGCGGCCATAGGCCCTCGCGTGATTTGTCCTTTACGGCTGACTGTATAGGATACTAATGTCCTGATTATAGCAACAATCGCCGGTCAGCCTTCCGGCACATCGGACAGCTCATGGGCGCGTCGTTTTCCGACTTGCGGAAAAGTGCTTCGAACCCGAGTGACGAATGACGCGGCAAATCGTCCAACTTTTATACTTGTCGGGCTCAGCGCGACTACGGCACTGTACCTTTGTTGTGCAGACAACGGTCTTTGCCGTGTTGGCGCCGCCTAGGTGATGCGAGCCGCGACGTTGTCCAGTGTCCTAATGAGCGCCGCCGGCCACGAGCGAAACGCTGCGGAGCCGGTCTTGCGGATGAGCGGCGTGCGCAAAAGCTATAGCGATCTCGAAGCAATTCGAAACGTTTCACTTGATATTGCTCAGAATGAATTCGTGAGCGTACTCGGCCCCAGCGGCTGCGGCAAAAGCACGCTTCTCATGATGGTCGCCGGGCTGATCGAACCGAGCGAGGGGACGATTACGATCAATGGCTCGCGCGTCACAGGCCCGCGCCCCGAGATCGGCGTCGTCTTTCAACAACCGGTGCTGCTGCCATGGCGGACAGTGCTCGACAACGTTCTGTTTCCGATCGAGCTCCTCAAGCGCCCGCGCGCGCATTTTGAACAGCGCGCGATGTCACTTTTGACGATGGCTAAAATTGACGATTTCGCCAACCACCTTCCCCGTCAACTTTCTGGCGGAATGCGCCAGCGGGCTTCGATCTGCCGCGCGCTCATCCACGACCCGAGCATTCTTCTCATGGACGAGCCATTCAGCGCTTTGGATGCCATTACGCGCGACGAGATGGGCGTTGAATTGCTTCGAATCTGGCAAGCCAATCGCAAGACCGTGATTTTCGTGACTCACAGCATTCGCGAAGCGGCCTTCCTGTCGGATCGCGTCCTGGTCATGGGACGGCGCCCGGCAACGATCATCGAAAACCTCAGTATCGAGCTACCACGCCCGCGCGAGATCGCCATGATGGAAAGCAAGCCTTTCAATGAGTATGTGCGTGAGTTGCGCAAATCGATTGAGGCCAGCCATGCTCGATAGACTATGGAAATTGGCGCGTGAAATGGGCTGGCCTATTGGAATCAGCCTTGCCTTACTTGTGCTCTGGGAGGTCGCCGTTCGCAGTCTCGGCATCCGCAGCATTATCCTGCCGCCGCCTTCGGAGATTATCGAAGCGGTCATCTCCCGCCGCGAGCTTCTGCTCGCCCACCTCTGGCCATCGCTCTATCTCACCGTGCTTGGCTTCGCGCTCTCGGTCGTCGGCGGGATCCTCGTGGCAGTGGTGATCACCTACTCCTCCGTTCTGCGGCGAAGCTTCTACCCGATCATTGTGGTTTCACAGGTTATTCCCAAGATTTCGATCGCACCTTTGTTCATCGTCTGGTTCGGCACCGGGACGATGTCGAGCCTTTTACTCGCTTTCCTCATCGCTTTTTTCCCGATGACGATCAATTCGGCGCTCGGTTTTCAATCGATTGACGAGGATATCCATCGGATGGCGCGAACATTCATGGGGAGCCCATGGCAAATCTTCTGGAAGATCAGAATGCCTAACGCCCTTCCCTACATCTTCAGCGGGATGAAGATCTCCATCACCCTCGCGATCATCGGCGTGATCGTTTCCGAGTTTGTCGCCTCGCAAGAAGGCATCGGCTACCTGATCAAGCTTGCCGGCGGCTTGCTCGACACGCCTTTAATGATGGCGGCGATCACGGTGCTGAGCATCAGCGGCCTTATTCTCTACGGTCTGATCGTGGTAGCCGAGCAGCGTTCCGTCTATTGGCAGTCTTCGAGCGATATCAGCGGGAGCGCCGGGGGCTGAGGGCATCGTATTGGAAACGGTCATGAAACAGGTTCCCGCTCGTTTCGATACTGTCCACTTCGGCTTTCACGACGCTACTCTCACGCCGATCCTCACGATTGAGAGCGGAGAGGACATTCTTATCAGGACAGTTTCGGCCGACCCGTCTCACGAGGTTCCTGCGGAGTGGCTGCCGGAGCAAATTCACGACATTCATTCCCGAGCCCAACGTGGAACCGGACCTCATATTCTCACCGGCCCGATTGCCGTGAATGGCGCGAAGCCGGGTGATGTGTTGCAGGTGGACATTATCGATATCCGGCTCACGCAACCCTACGGTTATAACATCGTGAGCCCCCTCAAAGGCATGTTCGGCACCGAAACGCCGCTGCAGAAAACAACGATCATTCCGATTGACCTCAAGAGCGGCCTTGCCGACATCGCGCCGGGGCTGCGGGTGCCGACCCGCCCATTTTTCGGTCAAATGGGCGTCGCGCCGCCGAAATCATGGGGACGCCTAGATAGCCGCCCCCCGAACAAGCACGGTGGCAATATCGACAATCAGGAATTGATTTCCGGGACGCGCCTGTTCCTCCCGGTATGGGTCGAAGGCGCGCTCTTTAGCGTTGGCGACGGGCACGCCGCGCAAGGTGATGGCGAGATCAATCAGACCGCAATCGAAACCAGCCTCGACGGCCATTTGCGGCTGTCGCTGCGCGATGATTTCACGCTCGATTGGCCGCTTGCCGCGACTCGCGAGCATCTCATGACCATGGCATTTCACGAAGACTTGGACGATGCGGCGCGCATTGCCATGCGGACCATGATCGGCCTGCTCGAGCGCATCTATGCAATGGACTTCCACGACGCATATCGTTTCTGCAGTATCGCGGCCGACATGCGGGTCACTCAATTCGTCAACGGAAATCGCGGCATCCATGTTCTGCTCGCGCGCAGTCTGCTCGCGCAGCTTCCGTGCAAGCTCGACTTTTTCGCGGGGATGCCGGCCCGGACATAACAAAGACGCAAGCTATAGGAAGCAAAGACACCAGAGAGGAGAAACAGAGATGATTCGATTAAATCGGCGTTCATTGTTGACGCTGGCGGGATCTGCCGGCGCAAGCGCAACGATGGGGATCTATGCCCCGTCAATTGCCCGCGCGGACACACCGGTGAAACTCACGCTGCCATGGCTCCCGCTCGGTACTTTTAGTTACGCCTTCATCGCAAAAGCGATGGGATTCTGGGAAAAACGCGGCCTCGATGTCAGCATCGACCGGGGTTTCGGATCAGGCAAGGTCTGCGTGCCGGTCGATCAGGGGCAGTACGACTTCGGAATCCTCGACCTCGCGGTAATGATGAATTGCGCCGGCCGCGGCCTGGATCTCGTCGCCGTCGCAGGCATATGGCCAATCTCCCCGGTCGGCATCTTTTCACTGAAGGAATACAACATCGTGAAGCCGAAGGACCTGGAAGGCCAGACTGTCGCCTTCGATGTCGGCAGTGGCGATTTTCAGCTCTGGCCCGCATTCGTCAAAGCGACCGGCATCGACGACAGCAAGGTCAATAAAGTCACCATGGACGCCGCCGCGCTGATCAAGGCGCTGGCGGAAAAGCAGGTCAAAGCGGAAGGTAATTTCTTCGGCAGTATCGCCCCGAGCCTGTGGGCCCAGGGCATGGAAATCAACGGCATCCTCTATGCTGACTACGGCATCAAAATGCTGAGCAACGTCGTCGCGTGCAAACGCTCGACAATTGAGAAGAAGCCGGAGCTCTGCAGGGACTTCATTGAAGGTCTGATGGAGGGGTTGAAATACGTCTATCTCAATCCGGCGAAATCCGCGCAAACCCATCTGGACATGGTGAAGGAGTTCAAGGGCGGGAGTATCACCAATCAAAAGGTGATCGAATTCGGTCAAGCCGTCAGCACAGCGCTCGGCATGGTGCCGGCGTTCAAGCAGGATGGACTCGGCTATATGGAACCCACGCTCGTGCAGCAGACGGCCGAAACGGTCGCAACCTATATGGGCGTCAAATCGCTGCCCAAGACCGACACAATGTACACCAACAAATTCGTCGGAACCGTGCGGCTAAGCGACGCCGAATGGAAAACGACCGAGGAACGTTCAAAGAAATATTTGCCGAAAGCCGGATAGCGAATGTCACGAGCCGATTGCGCGTGAGCGCGACCGGCTCGCACGCACCATCAGCTATTCCGCCGCAGTTTGGTACGCATCGAGCGGAGGGCAGGAACACACCAGGTTGCGATCGCCGTAAACATTGTCGATACGGTTCACTGGTGACCAGTACTTCTGGGCCGGCACGACACCGACTGGAAAGCAGGCCTGCGATTTCGGATAGGGTCGCTGCCAGTGTTCGTCCGCCAGATCGAGGATCGTATGCGGCGCGTTCTTGAGCAGATTGGCCTCTCGCGACGCCCGGCCCTGCTCGACTGCCTCGATCTCCTTTCGGATTGCAACCATCGCGCCACAGAAGCGGTCGATCTCCGCCTTCGATTCCGATTCAGTTGGCTCGATCATCAATGTTCCGGCGACCGGAAAGCTCATGGTCGGCGCATGGAAACCGTAATCAATGAGCCGCTTTGCGATGTCATCGACGGTGACACCCGCGGAATTCTTCAGCGGACGCACGTCGATGATGCATTCATGCGCGACGCGCCCGTTGGCGCCCTTGTAGAGTAGGGGAAAATAAGGTTCGAGGCGTTTTGCGATGTAGTTGGCGTTGAGAATTGCAATCTCTGTCGCAGACGTCAGACCGGTTGAGCCCATCATCAGGCAGTAGAGCCACGAGATCACAAGAATCGACGCAGAACCGAACGGTGCCGCGGAAACTGGTCCTGCAATGGACGGACCATCGCGCCATTCCGGATGACCTGGCAGAAAAGGTGCCAGATGCGCCCGCACGCCGATCGGTCCCACGCCGGGACCGCCGCCGCCATGCGGGATGCAGAACGTCTTGTGCAAATTGAGGTGGCCCACATCCGCGCCATAGTCTGCGGGCCGCGCCAATCCGACCTGCGCGTTCAGATTGGCGCCATCGAGATAAACCTGGCCACCGTAGCTATGGACGATGTCGCAGATTGCACGAACCTCTTCCTCAAACACGCCGTGGGTGGACGGATAGGTAATCATGATTGCAGCCAAACGGCTGGCGTGCTCACCGGCCTTGCGGCGTAAATCCTCAACATCAACGTTGCCGTTGCCATTGCAGCGGACGACCACAACATCCATTCCCGCCATTTGTGCCGATGCGGGGTTCGTCCCGTGAGCCGACTCGGGAATAAGACAAACGGTACGACCACTTTCTCCACGCGCAGAGTGATAAGCGCGAACAGCAAGCAGACCGGCATATTCACCTTGCGCGCCCGAGTTCGGCTGGAATGAGATTGCATCGTACCCCGTCACCGCGCGCAAAGTCGCGTTAAGCTCGGCAATGATGGTCGCATAACCCTGGGCCTGCGATGCCGGGGCGAACGGGTGCAGATCGGCAAATTCGGGCCACGTAAGCGGCATCATCTCGGTCGTGGCATTGAGCTTCATCGTGCAGGACCCGAGCGGAATCATGCTCCGGTCGAGGGCGAGATCTCGGTCGGAAAGTCGTCGCATGTATCGAAGCAATTCGGTTTCGGAGCGATATCGGTGGAACACGGGATGCTCAAGAAACGAACTTTTGCGCATGAGTCCGGTGGGAATCGCGTCGGGTGTATTTGCAAGCTCGATCGTCCGCCGCGCGGCAGCCTGCGGCGTGTCGCCGAAAGCACACCAGACGGCCTCTACGGTCTGGGCGGTCGTCGTCTCATCGACACTGATGCCGACGCGTGAATCGCCCTGTGGTGGCGGAAAGTCGCGTAAATTGATTCCGGCTGCGCGTGCGTTCCGCAATATTTCATGGCGCCGCTCGCCCACATCGACGGTGATTGTGTCAAAAAATTCCGAGGGCTGCGCTGCAAATCCTATGGCGGTGAGCCCTGCCCGTAGAACTGCGGCCGTCTTGTGCACGCGCCTTGCAATAGCCGCGATACCCTCCGGCCCGTGATATACGGCATACATTGATGCAATTACGGCGAGCAAAACCTGCGCGGTGCAAATGTTCGACGTCGCTTTTTCCCTTCGGATATGCTGTTCGCGAGTTTGCAACGCCAACCGAAACGCGGGATTTTTCCGGCTATCAATTGCAACTCCGACGAGACGCCCGGGCAACGCGCGCTTGTGAACGTCCCGGGTTGCAATATAAGCCGCATGCGGACCGCCATATCCCATCGGCACGCCGAAACGCTGCATCGACCCGATTGCGATATCGGCACCAAGCTCGCCAGGAGGTTTCAAAAGCGCCAAGGCCAAAGGATCTGCCGCCATCACCGAAATTGCATTCGCCGTTTTGAGACTTGCAATCGGTTCGTGCAGGTCGCGAATGTGACCAAATGTGCCAGGGTACTGAAATATCGCCCCAAACACGTTTGCGGCGTCCAAGTCGCGAAATGGATCGCCGATCTGGACTTGCCAGCCGAGCGCCTGGGCGCGTACCGCGAGCACCGCAAGGGTTTGTTGATGGCAATCCGCATCAACAAAAAAGACCTTGCGGTCGGAATTAGCAATCCGATGGGCCATTGCCATCCCCTCCGCCGCGGCCGTGGCCTCGTCGAGGAGCGAAGCGTTTGCGATCTCAAGGCCGGTAAGATCGGCGACCGCAGTCTGGAAATTGAGAAGCGCTTCGAGCCGTCCCTGGCTGATTTCCGGTTGATAAGGCGTGTACGCCGTATACCAGGCCGGATTTTCAAGAATATTCCGCTGGATGACCGGAGGCAGGATCGTACCATAATAACCCTGCCCGATCAGAGATATCATTCTCGCGTTCTGCGCTGCAACCTGACGCGCCCGCAGCAAAGCTTCCGGTTCCGATAAAGCCGAAGGAAGGACGAGCCGTTCGTGCTGACGAATCCCCTTTGGGAGCGTTTGCACGATGAGCTCGTCGAGGCTCGCCACACCGACAGTTCCCAGCATCGCGCTCACATCAGCGGGCGATGGGCCAATATGTCGGCTCGCGAATGACAACCGCGGCTTAGTTTTCATGACAGCGTCCATGGTCTCGTCACAGTAGGCGACAGTTAGTGGGCCTCGGCAATCAGCGCCTGATACGCCGGTTCATCCATCAATTTGTCTAGTTGCGATCGGTCTCCGATCTTGACTTTGAACAACCAGCCCTTTCCCGTCGGATCTGAATTGACGAGCGTGGGATCGTCCGCAACCTGCTGGTTAATCTCGATGACCTCGCCTTTGACTGGCGCATAGACGTCGGATGCCGCCTTGACGGATTCGACAACGGCCGCCGGGCTGCCCGCTTCAAGGACCGCGCCAAGTTTTGGCAACTGAATAAAAACTAGATCGCCCAATTTTTCCTGCGCAAAAGGGGTAATTCCGATCGTCGCAAAATCCCTGTCGACAAGGATCCATTCGTGATCGGACGTGAATTTCATCATTGTCAACCTCCCGAACTCTGCATCAGCGTTGGTATTTCAAAGCAATGAACGGAAATTTCGTAACCCGGACGGGCACGCGTTCGCCTCTCAATTCGGCGAAAATCGATGCACCGACCTCAGCAACCGCTGGAGCGACGTATCCCATTGCGATAGGAGCATTGACATTCGGACCAAAGCCTCCGGACGTAACACTGCCGATCGGATCACGCGTTTGCGAGTCTCGAAACAAAGGCGCGCCTTGCCGGATCGGCGCTCGGCCCTCCGGACGCAAACCGATGCGTCGACGACGAGCACCATTTTTAAGCTGATCGACAATAATAGCCGCGCCGGGGAAGCCGCCCGCGCGGGCGCCACCGCTCCTGCGGACAGCTTGGATGCTCCACTCGAGCGCCGCTTCGACGGGGCTCGTTTCGGAATCCAGATCCGAGCCGTAGAGACAGAGGCCCGCCTCCAGTCGCAAACTGTCGCGTGCACCAAGACCGATCATTGCAACATGCGGGCTTTCCAGAAGCTTACGAGCAATGATCTCCGCGGCTGAACTCGGGAGACTAATTTCAAAACCATCTTCGCCCGTGTACCCTGAGCGCGACACGATGCACTCCGTCCCGCAAATCTCGAACGCACGCACATCCATGAATCGCATTCCCGCCACGCCGGGGGCTAACATAGTGAGCGCCGCCTCTGCCTTTGGTCCCTGCAAAGCCAGCAAGGCGCGATCATCAAGACGATCGACGTCGTATTTCCCCGCCAACGCTTCGCGTAGATATTTTTCGTCGGCTTCCTTGCAGGCTGCATTGGCGACGACGAGAAAGTGGTCGTCCATTTTCGCGATCATCAGATCATCGCGGACGCCGCCTTTTTCATTGGTCAGGAGCCCATAACGCTGGCGGCCAATCGCTAGCCCCAATAAATCAACCGGGACGACTGATTCCAACCCGATGGCAGCGTGCGTCAGGTCGCCGCCGTGCGCTCGGATAACAAGCTGACCCATGTGCGACACGTCGAACAGACCCGCAGCGGCGCGAACATGGAGATGCTCCTTTAAAATCCCATTGGGGTACTGCACGGGCATCTCGAAGCCCGCAAATGGGATCATGCGCGCACCAAGCTGGATATGCAGATCGTGCAGCGGGGTGCGGTTGAGGGAAGCGGCGGCCCGGGCGACGGTCATGACCGAACCCGGACAGCCTCGGTCAGCATCCGATCCGCATCCAATTGCGGACGTGCAGAACCAGCCCAAGTGAGAAGAATGAGCATAAGAGGCACCCTCGATTCGGCCAGCTTGGCCGAAGATGCGGTGCCCCCTCTGTCCTTGTGCCTGAGAGCGTTATCCCGTCGGCGGGCGCGTCAGCGCCTCTCTCCAGAGTGTAGTGACCTTGCGATTCTTGTGCCTGAGAGTTTCCGGGGCGGTTGCTCCTTCGGCGCCGGTTAAACCGATCTCTCCCGCAAGGCAGTCGTCAACTTGAGCTTGATCCTTTCCTAAAGTCAGGAACATAGTAACAATAGCAAAGAGTCGGCCTTTGTCACAGCAAATTTTACGAGGGCGCGACTAAACGCAACGCTCCGTCATGACAGCGCGTCAATCCGCTGCCATGATCTCATCTCCCCGCCGTAGTAGCGGCCTCTCCTTTAGCGCACGACACAAAATGACAGTCCAGTCAAAGCTCGGACCTCTCATCAGCAAGCGGCGATCAATCCGTCGGTACCAAGCTAACCTAGTCGATCGCGAGGTCATTGAGCGATTGTTGCTGGCGGCGACACAGGCGCCTTCCGCGCACAATCGTCAGCCATGGCGCTTTGTAGTCATTGAAGAAAAAGAGGTCAAGGCAACGCTTGCGAATGCCATGGGCCAACGTTTGCGCCAAGATCGCATCGCCGATGGAGACACCTCTAAGACGATCGACGCGGACGTCTCACGCTCTTACGCACGAATCACCGAGGCGCCGGTTCTCATTGTGGTCTGCGTCGATAACCGCGAGATGGATAAGTATCCGGACGAGCGCAGACGGCGAGCCGAACATCTCATGGCCGTACAGAGCACAGCCATGGCGGCACAGAATTTGCTCCTAGCAGCAGAACACGAAGGACTCGGCGCATGCATCATGTGCGCGCCGCTTTTTTGTTCGGATGCCGTCGCAGACGCATTGAATCTTCCGGACGGCTGGCAGGCACAAATGCTCATTACTATTGGGCGACCTGTCGACAACGGCAAAACCCGACCGCGCTTGCCGCTGACGGACGTCGTACGCTGGCGAACGCGGGGTCAGCCAGCCAGATAAGCGCTTCGAACGTGCGGATTGTCGACCAACTCACGGCCGCTGCCCGACAACACCAAAGATCCTGACTCCAGCAGATAGGCGTGATCACACATCTCGAGCGCCGCCAAGGCATTCTGCTCCACCATCAGCACGGTCGTTCCGGCATCTCGAATTTTTGTAATAATCTCGAAGGTGTGTTCGACAATATTCGGCGCAAGACCGAGTGACGGCTCATCAAACATGATAAGCTTCGGCCGAGACATCAACGCGCGCGCAATCGCCAGCATCTGCTGCTCACCGCCGGACAACGTGCCCGCTTGCTGCTGCCGGCGCTCTGCCAGGCGAGGGAATTGCTCAAAAACGCGATCCATGTCGAGCGCAACTTCTTGATGGTCCTTGCGCAAGTAGCAGCCCATTTCCAAGTTTTCGGTGACCGTCATGTACGGGAAAACATGACGTCCTTCTGGGCAATGAGCGATGCCAAGCGAGAGGATTTTGCGTGCGGAGGCGTGCGTAATATCCGTATCCTCGAATACGATGCTGCCTCCCGCGGTCGGTAGCAGGCCGGAAATTGCACGAAGGGTAGTTGTCTTGCCAGCGCCGTTCGTGCCGATAAGCGCGACAAGCTGACCACGCGCCACTTCCAGCGAAAGGCCTTTTACGACCGTTACCTTGCCGTAAGAACATATGACGTTGCGCAGCTCAAGCACGCTTTTTTCTCTGTCCAAGGTAGGCGCGGATGACTTCCGCATTGTTCTGGATCTCGGCTGGCGCGCCTTCGGCTATGATACGTCCATAGTTGAGCACCACGATCCGATTGCAAACCTGCATAACCATAGGCATGTCGTGTTCAACGACGAGGATCGTGACGCCTGATGTGCTGATCTTCTCGACAAGTTTGACGAAGCGCGCCGTCTCCGCCTGGTTCATTCCTGAAACCGGCTCGTCCAGCAGAAGCATGGTCGGTTTCACCGCCAATGCAAGCGCGACACCGATCAGCCGCTGTTCGCCATACGGGAGGATGCCAGCAGGCTCGCTTGCGCGTCGCTCAAGGCCAACGAACCGGAGTATATCGTATGCGGAATCGGCGAGTTCGCGCTCCGACGACTTCTCGCGATGCGACTGCAGCAACGTATCCCATAGTTTCGAGCGCCCGCTGCAATGCAGGCCGGTGAGCACGTTTTGAAATACGCTAAGTTCCTTGAACACGCTCGTTCGCTGAAAGGTGCGAACCAAGCCAAGTTGCGCAATCTCGTGCGGTTTCATGCCCGTAAGCCGATGCGACAGATAGCGTACCTCGCCGTTGGTCGGGCGCTGGAAGCCTGTAATCACATTGAATGCAGTCGTTTTACCGGCGCCATTGGGGCCAATCAGGCCGACAATTTCCCCGCGCCTGACATCAAAGGTCATGTCGGAAATCGCCACAAGGCCACCGAACTGAACGGCGACCTGGTCGATCGACAGCATCGTTTCCGCCTGTGCGTTCATTCCTTCAGAACCTCCGAGGCGGCGGATACGGTGTCGCGGGCGGTCACAGATTTACGATTCGAAAAATAGCTTTCGACCGCAGGGACGATCCCCCGCGGCAAAAAATAGACGATAAAGATCATCAGCACGCCATAGATGATCCACTGGACTTCCGGTTCGATCGCCATTGCGCGCAGTATTTCGGGGATCAACCCGAACAGCGCACCACCCACAATCGGCCCAGCGAGAGTACCTTTTCCACCGGTGATCACCATGATCACCATTGTCACTGTATAGATGAAAAGAAAGACATCGGGGTCGACGATACGGATGTAATGGGCATACAGGGCTCCCGCCATCCCGGCTATCGCCGCCGACACAACCGTTGCAACGACCAGATAGCGCGTTACGTCAATGCCAACCGAAGTCGCAAGCGATTCGTTTTCTCGCAGGGCAACCATGGCCCGTCCCGTGCGCGATTTGACCAGCCGTGCAATAACGACATAGGAGAAGACTGCTGCCGTCAGCACAAGCAAGTAGAAGGCAGGTTTACGAAGGAACGATAATTCGAACGCGCCGGCTCCGATGGTTAGAGCCGGAATATTATTGAGCGCCATAGGTCCTTGCGTTAGTTCAACCCAATTGACCGCAACAAGGCGTACGACTTCCGCAAAACTAATCGAAACGATGACGAAATAAGCCCCCCGTACGCGGAACGACAATTTCCCGATCGCGTAACCCGTGAGGCCTGCGATGAAGATAGCAACCAGGATCGCAAGCCAGGGTGGCTTCGGTTCAAGCCCGATGGTGAAATCAGGCAGCACGTGGACCTGGAAACCGAGCGAGATGAGCGCGCTCGCGTAGGCACCGATACCGAAAAATGCGACGTGGCCAAGCGAAAGCTGCCCTGTATACCCGAGCAGCAGATTGAGGCTCATCGCGGCAATGATGAATATGCCGGTTGTTATGAAAACATGTAATAGGTAAAAGTCGTTGAGCCAAAGCGGCACCGACGCAAGGAACGCGATCAGAAGCCAACCGACATATCGGTTCACCCGATCCGCTCCTTCTGCGCGAAAAGTCCAGTCGGGCGCATCAACAGGATCAGGATGATCAGCAGAAATCCCATGGCATCGCGGTAACCCGACGAGATATAGCCAGCACCGATTTCCTCAACGAAAGCCAAAATAAATCCGCCTAGGGTCGCGCCCGTAATATTACCGAGGCCACCGAGGATCACGATCGCGAAAGCCTTGGAGGCCGCAAGGTCGCCCATTGTCGGGGTGACGACGAACACGGGACCAAGCAAGGCGCCGGCCGCGGCCGCAAGCCCCGAGCCCAACGCGAACGTGGCAGTATGGATTCGGCCGATCCGAATGCCCATCAGCGCCGCCGTGTCTCTGTCTTGGAACGTCGCTCGCATCGCTTTGCCAAGGCGGGTGCGGTTGACGACAAAATAGGTCGTACCGATTAAACCGAGCGCGATTAGGAAAACATAGACCCGGTTCCACGACACTGAGAGCGGACCGACGACGAGTGGATTTGCCGGGAACGGACTGCTGATCGATAGCGCGACCCCTGACCAGACGAATTGCTCGGTATTCTGCATTACGATCCAAGCGCCGATCATCACCAGCATCGTCGTGTCTATGTCGGCGCCGCGCAGACGATTGAGCAGCAGCAGCTCGATAGCCGCACCGAGCACCGTGCCCATCGACATTGCGAGCACGAGGGCCAGAAAAAAATTGACATGAAAAAGCATCACAAACGCGTACATGCAGTATGCGCCGAATGCGTAGAGCTCGCCGTGCGTGAAGTTGACGACGCGCATTATGCCAAAGATCAGCGTCAAACCGATCCCAAGCAACGCGTATGTGCCGCCGAGAATTACCGCATTTAGGAAGTGCTGAAACAGCTCGTCCAAACGCTAAACTCCGTGCAAGCGGATCCCTAACGTGTGAGGGCACGAGCCTCCGAACGGTGGCTCGTGCCCTCACTGAGGCGTATCTTAAAAGGATGTTCTCGTTACTTTGCCGTTGGAAATAGTCACTAGATACACGACAGGAACGTTCTGACCGCTTTCTTTGCCGGCTGGACCTTCCTTATTGAAATGGATGTCTCCGTAAATACCCTTCACAGTGACCCCCCACAGAGCGGCGCGAATAGCATCGGGCTCCGCCTTCCCAGCCGCCTCTATTCCAGCAACGGCCACATAAACACCGTCAAAGCCACGGAAACCTTCAGTCAGGCCGCCGACATTGTGACCGCGCTTTTTCCATTCATCCATATAGCGCTTGGACACCTCGGGGTTCTTCGTCACCTCAGGGAACCAGGGCGGAAAGAACGCTGTGTGGAATGAGCCGTTTGCCGCATCGCCCGCTTGTTCGATCAATTGATCTGGCGAGTTCGATCCGCCGCAAGAAATGATGCGGACATTCAACTGCTGTTCTTTTGCCTGTTTCAGGATAAGTGTGAGTTGTTCGACGGCAGTTGTCACGAACAGGCTGTCGCTTCCCGACGCCTTGATTTTGGCGAGTTGCGCCGAGAAATCGGTCGCCTTCGGATCCATCGTCTCCATGGCCCCTATCGTCACACCGTTGGCCTTCAGCATGTTGGAGTATTCATTGGCCGAGCCGATGCCGAAATCATTGTTGGTGTAGAGGAACGAGGCTTTCTTGATTCCCATCTTCGGCACCAGCGGCTGGAACGATTTTGCTTCCATCGCCGAGGTCGGGCTTATCCGGAAAATATAGGGATTGCCGGAAGTCGTGATCTTGCCGGAAGACGACGTTTCGACAATCATCGGTACTTTATATTCTTCTAGCTTTGGCATCACGGCCAAAGTTAGCGTGGAACTCCACGCGCCAATAAGCACCGGCACTTTGTCTTTGGTGATCAGCTTCTCAACTGTACTGACCGCCTCGGTCGGATTGGACTTGTTGTCCTCAATGATCAATTGGATTTTCTTGCCGAGTACCCCGCCGGCTTTGTTAATTTCGTCTTCGGCGATTTTCGCGCCCTGCGCGACGTAATTGCCCGATGCTGCAAATGCGCCGGTGAGCGGCTGGGTGACGCCGATCTTAATTGTTTCCTGGGCGTTTACGCCGGTAATGATCCCGCCGGCCAAAATGGCCGCCGTCGTCACCAATCCTGCAAACTTCCTCATGTTCATTCCTCCGATCCGCGTCGACGACGGTCGCCGACATGTTTGTTAAAGTTTGACACCACGCGCTCATCGCGAGGCACGAGATAGACTTTGTTGGATGCCGTGGAGAATTCGCGATAGCGAGCGAGGGGATCCCGACTGGGCCCATCGTGCGCTTTCGCGAGCGCGTGCGATTTTCGAATCTCGACCGGAAGCTCCAACTCTGCACGAACCCCCCCGGCTAAGTCATTCTATTTTTAGAATGTTAGTAAGGGCCCAAATAGCAGGCAAGCTCAAACTTTGCCCATACGCCATATCAAGGGGTCGTTTTTTT
>Ga0066388_100000131_pt1 | contig 26767 bp, 44 predicted proteins | sample PanSoiMetaGPlot6_FD_64539 | JGI IMG/M metagenome (GOLD analysis project Ga0066388, IMG submission 64539) | Tropical forest soil microbial communities from Panama analyzed to predict greenhouse gas emissions - Panama Soil - Plot 6 (Hybrid Assembly) | ecosystem: Environmental > Terrestrial >...
CGCGCCGACGTGCAGGCTGCGGATACTGCAAAGCAGGAGGCGCCGGACCTTCCGGGCGCGGCGCCTCCGCCCGAAGATCGAGGGACGGCTCCGCAAGCGCACCCCTCAGTTCGCGAGCAGCCGTCCCTCGATCGACCTCCGGCGTCTGCGGTCGAAACCCCACGAAGCGACGAGCGCGAGCAGCCTTCAGTCGGGCCGGAGAGCGCTCCGACTCCGGGCGCGCCCGAGCCGCCGACGCCGGAGCGACCTGCGCTACCCGAGGACGAGCCCGAGCCCGGGCAGATATTCCCGCGCGACGAAGAGGGGCATCCGATCGTCACCGCGACGGACACGCAACTGCGAAAGCTGTTCGCCTCGATGCGCGATGCGGGGCTCGACACCGCAGACCGCGACGTGCGTCTCGCCTACGTCGGGCGCGTGATCGGGCACGGGATCGCTTCCTCGTCGGAGCTGACGATCGACGAAGCCTCGAAGGTGATCGACGATCTCGCGGAGATCGCGACGCTCGATCCGAGCGAGCGGGCGCGGCGCGTGCTCGGCTTCGAGCAGGAGGACGAGACGCTGCTATGAGCGACGAGGCGGGCGAGTTCGAGGGCCGTCTGCTTCTGCCGCTGCATGAGCAGCGCCGCCGTCACGAAGCGGAGGATCAGACCGCCTGGATTTGGGATCAGCTCATCGCGCCCGGCTATCTGACCCGCATCGACGGCAGACCGAAGATCGCCGGGAAGTCGAGCCTGCTCTTCGCGCTCTGCACGGCGATTCGCAACGGCGAGCCCTTCCTCGGCTTCGAGACGCGACAGGCGACGATCGCCTACTGCTCGGAACAGCGCTGGCGCACGCTGAACGCGAAGCTAATCGAGCCCTTCGGCTCGCCGCCCTATCTGCACCTCTACCACGACGAACCGCTCTCGCTGGGCGAACTGGTCCCGCGCCTGCTCGACGAGACCGAGGAGCTGGGCGTCGAGTGCGTGATTCTCGACACCTTCTCGAAGTGGCTGCGCCTCTCGGCGGGCGGTCGCTTCGATCCGGACGTGATGGCCGAGCAGATGGGCCACCTCGAAACGCTCTCGCAGCGGCTCGCGGTCGTCGTCTGCGACTACACCCGCAAGGGCGAGAGCGCTCGCGGCGAGGGCACGCTCGGAGCGACCGAGCAGACCGGGCGAGCCGACATTCTGATCGAGGTCAAGGCGCCGGACCCGGAGCAGCCGCGCGTTCGCCGTCTCGAAGTCTCCGGTCGCTCGGACGCGCCGGAAGAGATCGACTTCCTGCTCTCGCCCGATGGACGCTTCCAGCCCTGCGACCTCGACGACTTGCAGGCGCTCGCCAGCGTCGAGGCGATCGTCTCGCTGATCGAACGCGAGGGCGGGATGAGTGGGACGAAGATCGCCGCCGCACTCGGGCGGCGCAAGCAGGGCGTCGTCGCCGATCTAGGCGCACTGCGCGCCGATGGGCGCGTCGAGAAGGTCGGCGCCGGTCCCGGAACGGTCTGGCGTCTCACGGGAACCGGGCGGAACGGAAGCGAGCCGGATGCGGGAACGGATGCGGGAACGGATAGAAGCGATGCGCCGCTCTTCTAGTTCGTCACGCCGCGCGCTGGGGGCTATCGGTTCCCCCCTTACAGGGGGGAACCCGATAGGCCCCCCAGCCGCGCAGAGTCTTATCGCGTTCGAGGTTTTCGGCGATCCGGTCGCGCAGGGCTCGAAAACCGCCGTGCCGACTGCGGCCGGGCCGCGGATGCGCGAATCGAACGAGAAGCGGCTGCGGCCCTGGCGCACGGCGGTCGCCTACGAAGCGGAGGCGGCGATGGACGGGCGCGAGCCGATCGAGGGACCGCTCTTCGTCTTTGTGACCTTCGTGCTCTCGCGCCCGAAGGCGCACTACCGCGCGAACGGCGAGCTAAAGCCCTCGGCGCCTAGCTACTGCGAGAAGCGGCCCGATCTGGACAAGCTCGCGCGCTCGATCCTCGACGCAGGCAGCCGGATCGTCTGGCGCGACGACTCGCAGATCGCAGCGCTGCACTGCGCGAAGGTCTATGGCTCGCCGCCCGGGGCCCGCATCGTCGTCGAGCCGATCGGCCTGCTCGCGGGCGAGCGCATCGAGGGACCCGTTCCCGCTGCACCAGATCGCTCCTCATCGGTTCCGGGGCCCGAGGTGAGCCGAGATCAGTGATCCGCCGATTCTCTTCTCCTGGCGCTTCTGGCGCCTTCTCTGGCTGATCGTGCGTGAGGGCATCGCCTACCGGCGCGGACGATGATCGAGCCGCAGCTCGCCGATCGCGACTTCTCGCTCTTCGTCGGCGACTGCCGCGACGTGCTCGCATCCCTGCCGAGCGAGAGCGTGCACTGCGTGGTCACCTCTCCCCCGTACTGGGGCCTACGCGACTACGGGACCGCACTCTGGGAGGGCGGCGATCCTGCGCATGAGCACGAAGGCGCGACGCTGCGCACGGCGCCGCCGGGCTCGCAGATGCAGGAGGGGAACGTCGGCGCGAACGCGGTTCGCTCCGGCGACTGCGCCTGCGGGGCCCGCCGCATCGACTCGCAGATCGGGCTCGAAGAGACGCCCGAGGGCTACGTCGAGGCGATGGTCGAGACCTTCCGCGAGCTGCGGCGCGTGCTGAGGCGCGACGGTCTGCTCTGGCTCAACCTCGGCGACACGTACGGGAAGCAGAAGCAGCTCTCGGGCGTGCCCTGGAAGGTCGCTCTCGCGCTCGTTGCGGACGGCTGGGTGCTGCGAGCAGACGTGATCTGGTCGAAGCCGAACCCGATGCCCGAGAGCGTGCGCGACCGGCCCTCGAACGCGCACGAATACCTCTTCCTGCTCGCGCGCAGCGGTCGCTACTTCTACGACGGCGACGCGATCCGCGAGCCCGTCACGCGCGAGCGCTCGGTCTGGCCCGGCATCGGCGGCGCTACCGCGCAGGCCCGCGTCGAGGGCGTCGGCGCCGGGGGCGATGAGCGCGAGCCCTGGGTTCCGTCGACCGGCAGGAACAGGCGCTCGGTCTGGGAGATCGCGCTTGAGCCCTACGCAGAGGCGCACTTCGCGACCTTCCCGCAGGCGCTGGTCGAGCCCTGCATCCTCGCGGGCACCTCCGAGATCGGGGTCTGCCCGGCCTGCGGCGCACCGTGGAAGCGGCTGGTCGAGGTGGTCGAGCATGGGTTCCGGCAGCGAGCGCTTGAAGAGGCAGAGGCGCGCAGCGTGCGTGAGAAGAGCGCGCTTGAGGGCTCGCCCTTCACGCGCTCAGCCTCAGAGCTGTATGCGGGCGCCCTCACGAAGAGCAGGCGGACGGTCGGCTGGCGCCCGAGTTGTGAGCACGCTTCGCTCTCCCCGGTCCCTGCGACCGTGCTCGATCCCTTCCTCGGCTCGGGCACGACCGCGCTCGTCGCGCGCAGGCTGGGTCGGCACTGCGTGGGCATCGAGCTATCGGGCGAGTTCGCAGAGCTGATCGCGACGCGCACCTCGCAGCTCTCGCTCTTGGCCGATGCGCCGCCGCTGGAAGAGGTGGCGCTCTTCTGATCGAGGACGCTCTGCGCTGGATCGATCAGCTCGCCGACGAGATCGGGCGCCTGCGTCGGCGTGACCTCGGTGGGGCGAGTCATACGGTCGACCGCATGGCTGGGCAGCTCGAATCGCTCGATGCGCTGCTCTGCCTCTCGGCGGCTGAACTGGTGCGGCGAGGTGTCGAAGTCGAGGAAGCGCTGCGCCTCTGCGACGATCGCAAGATCGAGCTGCTGCGGAGGATGCGTGACCCGCGCGCCGATCAGTAGTCGGCCCTGGCGCCGGATGCGCCTGCGCATCTTGATCCGTGATCGCTACCGCTGTCACTGGTGCGGCGCTCGCGCGAACAGCGTCGATCACCTAGTGCCGCGTGCGCTGGGCGGCAGCGACTGGGACCCGCAGAACCTCGTCGCCTGCTGCACGCCGTGCAACTCGAAGCGAGGCGGCGATCTGCGCCAGAGCATGGCCAAGCCGCACCCTCACCCGATAGCGCGGCGCCGTAGAATCTGGCGAGGTGCGATCGAGGAGGAGTGACGCATGACGGTCGGAAGGTTCACGCTCTCGATCTCCGATCTCGCGCTCTGCGTGATCGCAGCCTGCGTCGTCTGGGCCCTGATTCACGGCTGGGGCTGAGGCCGTGGCTCTAACGACGAGGCAGCGCAACGCTCTGCCTAAGTCGGCTTTCGTCTACTCGTCGGGGCCGCGCTCGAAGTGGCGCTACCCCGTGCCGACGAAGGCGCAGGCCAAGCGAGCGGGGATCAGCGAGAAGCAGCGCGTCCGTATACATCGAGCAGCGAAGAGCTACAGCTCGCGGCGCTCGACGAAGGGCACGCCGGGCCGCGTCCATGCGGTCGTTCACAAGCGGGGGCCACTCACGCCCTCGAAGCGCAGAAGCAGAAGGAGGAAGCGATGAGCGAAGAGCAGGAGAACGGCGCCGAAGAGGGCGCGACCGAGACGCCTGAAGAGGGCGACGGCTCCGAGGGCGAGACGCTAGTCGACCCGGCGGACCCGGCAGGCGAGGAGAACGAGGTCGAGCCGGACGCGGGCGAGGAGTAAGAGCGGACGGAGCGCGTGTTCCCGCGTGCTGGCCCGCGCGGGAAACGCGCGTTTTTTAGCGGCGCGCGGCGCCGGACGAAGCCTCTGCCCAGATCGGCGACTTACTAGCGCGATCGAGCGCGACGCGCCCGGCTGCGCGCAGCACGATCCGGATCGAGCCGGATCAGAGGTCGAGCGAGCGAGATCGAAGCGCGGAGGGCGTGCCAGCCACCTAGGAGGGCACGCCCTCGCGCTCTGCCGCAGTCCTACCCGGGACGCGGGCAGACGGCGAGCCTACCGCGTTCCGTCCCGCGGCTCGAAGAGAAATGCGACCGAGCCGCCGGGCGGGATCACGTCGACGTAGCCCGAGAGCGGCGCCTCGCTGAGAGCGATCGAGCGTACGGGCACGCAGAGCCAGCGCTTCGGCCCGATCTGCTCGATGAGGCATTCGACGTGCTCGCCCTCGCGCGTGACGATGTGCGCTTCGCTCGGGACCGTGGGCCTGCTCATCGATGCAGCAGCACGCGGCGGGCGACGAGCAAGGCGAGAGCCAGAACGCCCGCGGTCGGCTCCCACTTGCCGAAGAGCGCATCGGGCGTCACGTCTGCGCCGGAAGCGAGCGCGATCAGCAGTCCGAGCACCGCGAGACCGAGCACGCAGAGCACCCAGCGAAGCCACGCCGGGCACAAGCTCTCATCGGTCGCTCGCCACCAGGGCAGCCAGTGCACGGAATCGGCGAGCACGCGCACGAACTCATCCTCGCCTCGCGGGTCGTCGCGCCAATCGGGGCCCGCGATCAGCTCAGCGGCTCGCATCGCTCGGTCGAGGTCGCTCATGCGCCAGACCGGGCGGGCGTAGAGGTGACGCCAGTCGAGGCGTAGGCCGGCTCGCCTCATGGCCCGGCCCAGCGATGCGGCGGCGGATCAGCCGTGCGCGCCCGCAGCGCCCAGGCCAGACGCACGATGAGCGCGAGCAGTGCCCAGGCGAGCCCGAGCAGGCCCGTCGCGAGCAGCAGCCATCGCTTCACGTCGTGCGCCCGAGGTGGCGTCGCACGATCTCCTCGGCTAAGAGCAGGCGCCATGAGGCTGCGAGCGCGTCGACTGGCTCGCCGTTCTCGGGCTCGCTTAGTCGGTAGGTCGTGACTAGCCGCGCGTCGCTCATGCGCGTGATCGCCGAGAGCTGCGCTGAGAGGACGAGCGGATCGAGTTCGCTCATCGCGGCTGCGTGCCGAACTGGAACTCGCGTCGTAGTAGATGCGCCGTCATAGCGTCGGCGTGGTGATAGCGCGAGACCACGTTCGCCATGACCTCGACCATGGCTTCGTCCGGTAGCGCTTCGAGTTCGCTCGTCGAGGCTGCTCGCAGCCGGGCCTCGATCACCCGCTCGGCGCCGCGCGAGAGGCGCCAGAGCCCGCGCTGCTCGTCGCGCTCGATCATCCCATAGCGACGCATCCAAGCGAGGCGAATCGAGACGTTGCGGTTGTGATCGTCGCCGAGCCCCATCGTCTGCGCGAGCGCTTCGGTCTCGATCCAGCCCTCCGCGTCGTGCTCGGCGAGAATCTTCTGCAAGAGATCGAGGTCGCGGAAGTCGCGCAGTGAGGCGCCGCGCCCGTTGCGGCTCATTCGACCGCGAGGCGGAAGGCTCTGCCGCCACCCTTGATAACGCGATCGAAGCGGATCACGCCCCGCTCAGTGAGCACGTCCATTAGCTGACTGATCTTCGCGTTGCTGATTCCCGGCAGGTCTGGCTCGATCGAGTTCGCGATCAGATCGACGCCCGGGCGAGCACGGACGTAACTTTCGAGCCGTTCGAGCTTCGCGCGGTCTATCTGCTCGGCTCGGACGCGGTTCCCGTGCGCGACGGCGGGCCGCTTCGTCGAGCCGTTCGTGCTCGGATCGATCACTTGCTGCACCTTGCGAGCCCGCGAGCGAATCGCTTTCAGCTCCGCGAGTCGGCCTTCGTACTGAGCGATTAGCTCGTCGAGCGTGTCGATCTGCTCAGCGACAGGCAAAAGCAGACCGCGCAGAGTCGTCTCGACCGTCTCAGCCGAGACCTCTTCGATTCGATCCATGACTCCTCCTTCGTTCCGGGCAGGACTAGATTCGAGAGCGTAACGAAGAAGCCTCCGCAACGCGGAGGCTTTTCGGTCGTACCGGGATGCGATGTGAGGCGCTACTCGCGAGCGCTGCGGATCAGCGAGTGCACTGCGGTATCGCTGAGGCCGATCGCTTCGGCGATCACGCGCAGGCTTGCGCCGTTCTCTTGCGCGATGCGCGAGGCGACGGCGAGATCGTGCCGCGCCTGCCGCGCCTCGGCGTCGAGCACGCGCACGCGCTCAGCGCGCTCGATCAGCACGACCCGCTCGCCGTCGCTCAGCTCGCCGCGAGGGCGTCCCACCGGGGGGTTCACGCCGCCTCCGGCGCGCGGCCTGAGGCCGCGCAGAGGTAGCGCTTGCCGCTCGGCGGAATCGCGAAGTGCCTGCGGTAGTGCCCGTGCCGATTCAGGCAGACGCCGCGCCCGCAGAGCGAGCAGATGCGCAGACCGAAACGGAACTGATCGCGGGTCATGGGTGCAGACCGCAAGCGGTCGTCGGGTCGAGGTGGCGCCAGCCGCCTTCGTATTCGTCCCAGATCACGGGACGCCCGCAGTCGGCGCAGGGCTCGCTCTGCGACTGTTCGCGTACCAGCCGCGCGAGGCGGCGCAGGTTTTCGTAGTCCGTGTTTTCGCCTTCGTCGATCCCGGCGAAGAGGTCGAGTGCTTCCTCGATCGCCTGCGCGTCGGCAAGCGGGAGGCGGACGCTGATCTCGCTCTCGGCGGGCTCGCTGCGTGCGGCGCCCGGGTCGTTCTCGGTCTCGCTCATGCTTCGTCCTTTCGTTCAGGTGGCAGAGCGAAAAGATTAGCGGGGTTTCGCTTGCCGCGCTGAGCGAAACGCTCGAGCTGCGCGTTCCCGCGGCGTTCCCGGGAACGGCTCAGTAGATCGCGAGCGTGCCCGTCTCATTCTCGGCGAGTTCGCTCGCGCGCCAGAAGGCCGCGCGCATGGCGAGTGCCGCGTCGACCGGCTCGCCGCCTGCGGGCCGGACGAGGCGCAGAGACCCGTCGGCGAGGTAGCGCACGCGCAGGTTCCCGACGTGCTGCGCGAGGAGGTCGTCGTGGTCGTGCGCGAGCCGTCCCTCGACGATCGAGCGATACAGCTCGTTCGCGCTCGACGCTTCGAGGTCGATCCCTGAGGGCCATGCTTCGAGCGGCATCCCGGCCTCGCGCAGACGGCGGAAGAGGCGCGTGCGGATGCGGCGGTTGTGCACGACTTCGAGAACGTCCCACTGCGCGCAGGCGCGCCCGAGTTCGTCGGCGAGTTCGTCGTCGGTCGCGCGCTCTGCGGCCCAGCCGAAGAAGAGCGAGCCGTCGAGCCCGGCGCCGCAGATCGCGACCGTGCGCTGATAGGTGCCCTCGACTGCGAGCACGACCGGCGCCCCGGGCGGCGGCGGCTCGACGTGCGGGCAGCTCTCCCAGGCGCCGGGCGGAAGCCATGCCTCGGCCTGGTCGACCCAGTTGCCGAGGTGGTAAACGCGGAACTTCGCCTCGGGCAGTAGCTCGACCTGCATCGCAAGCGCTTCCATATTCAGGAAGCCTGCGGCGAGCGCGGGGTTCGCCATACGCCACGCGCGCCGGTCGTGCAGGTCGCAGCCCTCGGGCGCGGCCCACTCGCGATAGATCGTCCCGGGCGGCAGCTCGCCCTCGATCGAATCGCGCCGCAGCCGCCAGAGAATATTCGGGTCGAAGCCGGGCGTCCCGATCCCGAGCAGGTGCGCATCGGTTCGCTTGCCGAGGCGGGCGATCAGCGACTCGACGAGATCATCCTGCGCGAAGCCGATCTCGTCGATGATCCCGAGCGAATAGTTCAAGCCCTCGATCGCCTTCAGTCGAGCCGCGTGCACGCGCAGGCGCGAGCCGGTCGGTCGGTAGCGCAGCTCCGAGCCCATGTCGTAGAGAGCGACGCGCGAAGCGAGTTCGGGGTGCAGCTCGGCCATGCGCGAGGCCGCGACGATCACCTCGCCCGCCTGCCCGAGCTTGGTCGCGATCACGTCCACCTCGGCGTAGTCGTCGCCGCGGCAGATGCGTTCGAGCGCGAGCGCGCCGAGCAGCGTCGTCTTTCCCTGCCCGGTTGGCAGGCTGGCGAACGCGGCTAGGTGTCCGTAGAGGTCGGCGATGATCTGGCGCTGAAAGCGCGCGAGGCGCAGCGGGTGCCCGGCACCGGCGCCGGTCGGAGTCGTCGCGAAACGCCCCACCCAGCGAGCAGCGCGCCGCGCCTCGTTCGTATCTTGCCAGCGCGCCCACGGCGGCGCCTCAGCGAGAACGAGCTGCGGTTTCGGTCCCGGACGTTCGAGCCCGCGAAGTGCGTTCGTTGGCATCGCGGCCTAAGATTGTCGGCCATGCGGCTGCGCTTGCGCCGCGCCCGGGATGTGCCGCGCCTACCAGTCGGACGCGCGGAAGGTCTCGCAGTCGCTTTCGGCGGGAATCCCTGGCTGCGCGGCCTCGACCCCGATCTCGCCGGGCTCTTCGGCGATCTCTTCGGTACGGGCGGGATGAGCGAGCGGATCGGGACCGTCGACCGCTGCTTGCAGCTCAACGCGCAGCAGATCGCCTCGATGCCTCTGCGCTACCGGCACGACGCGAACGCCGCGCCGTTTCAGCCGCGCTGGATCAGCGACCCGGACCCGGCCTGGTATCCGGGCGGGATTCACTTCGCGATCTTCGCCGCCGTCTGGTCGATCTACGCCCGCGGCGATGCCTTCCTCTGGGTGACCTCGCGCTACCAGACCGGGTTCCCTGCGACGTGGACCGTGCTCGACGCGCTGAGCATGACCGTCGAGGAGTTCCGCGGCGAGCGCGTCTACGAATCGAACGGCGTCCCTCTCGACGCCGCCGACGTGATTCAGGTCTCGCGCAACCCGACCGGGGCTCTGCGCGGGACAAGCGCGCTCGCGGCCTACTCGTCGAGCGTGACCTCAGCCTTCCTCGCTGAGCGCTACGCGGGCGACGTGTTCCAGAGCACGGGCGCGAGCCGTGTCGCGCTGCGCTCGACGCAGCGGCGCCTCTCCGAAGAGCAGGCGCAGGAGATTCAAGATCAGTGGGTGGCCGCAGTCGCGCGCCGCCTGGGCGCGCCCGCGATCCTGCCGCCTGATCTCGAACTGCTCGAAGCGCTCACGACCTCGCCGAAGGACCTCATGCTGCTCGAATCGCGCGAGTGGGACGCGAAGCAGCTCGCGGCGGCGTTCGGCGTGCCCGCAGTCCTGCTGAATATCGCCCTCTCGGGCGGGCTCGTCTACCAGGCGCCCGTGCAGCTCTTCGATCTCTGGTGGCGCTCCGAACTCGCGCCGTGCGCGATCAAGATTCAGGAAGCGCTCTCGCGCTGGATGCCTCGCGGGCACTGGTGCGAGTTCGACCCGAGCGCAGCGCTGCGCCTCGATCCCGAGAAGCTAGTCGGTATCTACTCGAAGGCGCTCGCGGACGGCGCCGTGACGCTCGACGAGTACCGCGCCGCCGTCTTTGATCTGCCGCCGCTCTCGGAGGGCGACATGAGCGCGGAGCTGATCGAGGATTCCGGCGTGCACGTCTCCGATGCGGGCGAGGTCCCGCTCGTCCCCGAACCCATGAGCCCGGAGGTGGTCTGAATGGATGAGCGGCGCAAGCTGTCGCGCTCCTTCAAGGTCGAGCTGGAAGAAACGGAGGGCCGCATGGTCGAGGGCTGTGTCGTGCCCTACGGCGAGCCCGCGCAGGTCGTCGACGACGAAGGCACGTTGCCCTACTGGGAAGTGTTCGAGCCCGGCGCCTTCGGCAAGCAGCTCCGCGCGGCGAATCGCGTCGAGCTGGACTATGAGCACCGCGACGATCTCGGCTCCTCGATCGGTATCTGCCGCTCGTTGCGCGAGGAGGCGAGCGGGCTGTTCGGAGCGTTCAAGATTCACGCAGGCGCCTTCGGAGATCAGGCGCTCGAACTGGTGCGGGAGGGGATTCTGCCCGGCTTCTCCGTGCTCTTCTCCGACCGCTATCGCGTCTGGCAGCGCTCAGCCGAGGGAACCGTGCTGCGACGCTCCTGCGAGCTGCACAAGGTCTCGCTCTGCCGAGCCCCCGCCTACGCGAGCGCGCTTGTCACGGCGACGCGCTCGCGGCGCGAGTTCGAGCTGCCCGAGATCGACGACGGCCAGATCGAGCGCCTGCGCGCGATCGGCGTCGAGCTGTAGAACGCGCTAAGGTCGGCGCCAGAACCGCACCCCGCGAGAGCGGCGCCCGGCGTTCGGCACCCCGCGCACGGCGGCACCCCGGCCCGGCAGAGATCGATCACGCATAGCGCGGCACCCGGTCGAGACCTCGAAGCAGGAGGACGACTGTGGCACCCAATCCCGTACTTCAGCGCCTCGTTACCGAGCGCACGGAGCTGAACACGAATATCGACCGCATCCTCGATGCGGCGAACGACGAGGAGCGCGACCCGACCGAGTCCGAGCGCGAGCTGATCTCGCGCCACCGCGACCGGCTGACCGCCCTCGAACCGCAGATCGGCGAACTCCTCGACCTCGAAGAGCAGCGCTCCGCATCACGCGATGCGCGCGCCGCCCTCAGTCGCAGCGCACCCGAAGAGCCCGAGACGCCGGGCGCCCTCACGCGCACGGCGCCGCAGCCGAAGGACGGCGAGGTGATCTACCACCACTTCGGGCAGTACGCACGCGACGAAATCCTGAGCCGCTTCGACAAGATCGCGGCTCGCGCAGGCGACGGGGCCCGCGAGCGGGCGCAGGAACGGCTCTCGCGTGCGGTCGCGAACACCCTCACCGCTGACATTCCGGGCATCCTCCCGGTGCAGCACCTCGCGCAGATCATCGACGTGATCAACCGCGCGAGGCCGGTCGTCGACGCCGTTCGCTCGGTCGCTCTGACCTCGGGCGTTCTGACCTATCCGAAGATCGCGCAGCGCCCGATCGTAGGGCCGCAGTCCGCCGAAAAGACGGAGCTGCCGAGCCAGAAGATGCAGATCACGCTTGAGCAGGCGAACGCCGTCGTCTACGGCGGCGCGGGCGATCTCTCCTGGCAGTCGATCGTCTGGTCGAACCCCGACGCGCTGAATCTGTGGTTCGAGCTGGCCGCAGAGGCATACGCCCGCACGGTCGAGGGCGTGGCTTGCTCGGCTCTGGCCGATTCGGCAGGCGCCGGGACCGGCACGGCGCCGACCGATCTCGCTTCGTGGATGGCCGCAGTCACGGCGGCGGCGGGGCAGATTTACGCCGACACCGGACGGCGGGCCGATTCGCTCTTCACGGACGGCACGATCGGTTACGCCCTGCTGGGCATGGTCTCCGCGGAGGCACCCGTGTTCCTCTCGGCGGGCCCGGGGAACCTTCAGTCGGGCACGGGCACGATCGCAGGGCTGAGGCTGGTGATCTCCAACGGCTTCGGCGGCGCGACCGCGATCGTCGGCGACTCGCAGGCCATGCTCTGCGCAGAGAACCCCGGCGCCCCGGTCGAGCTGCGAGCGGTCGAGCCTTCGATCGCAGGCTTCGAGGTGGGCGTCGTCGGCGCCTTCCTGGCCGAGATCGTCGAGCCCGATGCGTTCGTCGCTCTGCCGGGCAGCACGCGCGCAGCGGCTGCGAGCACGAAGAGCAGCGGGACGGCGTCGAGCTAATGAGCTACGCGACCGCGGAGGAACTGGCCGCAGCGCTGCACCTCCGCGTCACGACGGCGAACGAGGCAGGTCTCACGGCCTGCCTCGACGCCGCCGCGGCTGAGATCGACCATGACTGCGACTGGATCAACCCGGGCGGGCCGACCTACGAAGCGGGCGATCAGCGGCTCGCGCTTCTGGGCCGCGTCAATCTGGCGCGGGCGGTCGAGTGGTGGAAGGCGAACGATGCGGCCTTCGGCGTGATCGGCTTCGACGCGATCGGCGTGCTGAACGCACCGCGCGATCAGTTCGCTCGACACGCCCTCAACCTCGCGCCCTGTAAAGAGCGCTGGGGGCTCGCTTGAGCACGATCACGCGCGGGACACTGCTTCTCGGCGACGTGCGCGCCGCGCTCGGAGCGGCGCTCGCGCCCGAGAGCGACGAGGACCCGGACGTGCTGCCCGATCTCGTCGACGCGATCTCGCCTCCCGTGCTCATGCTCGAATGGAACGACCCCTGGATCGTCCCGCGCACCGTCGCCGGTCTCGCGGGCTACTACGACGCTCTTCCGACCGTGCTCTGCCTCGCCTCCCGGCTCGAACCGGGGCCCGGCGTCGAGACGCTAGAGAGCCTGGTCGCGTACGCGCTCGCCCGGCTCGACGCAGACGCGAAGCGCTGGCCGGTCGAATCATCGACGGCTCCGCGCCGCTTCCAGATGGGCGGCGTCAACTACCTCGGCGCGCGCCTCTTCCTGCGCGTGCCCGTATCGATCGGAGGCAGTCCGTGAGTACCCCCGCAACGAAGCCGTTTCCGCTCATCCTCGACAACGCGAGCCTGCGCATCGGGACCGCTGAGGACGACCTGAGCGCCGATCTGATCGAGCTGGCCTGCGTCTCGACGCACGTCGAACTCTCGCCAGACGTATCGGTGACGACGATCGACACCTTCTGCGGCTCGACCGACTACCCCGGAAACGTCAAGTGGACGCTCAACGCGACGCTAGTGCAGTCGTTCGATCCGGGCGCGACCGAGGAAACGCTCTCGGCGGCGGTCGCCGCAGATACGCCCGTGCCCTTCGCAGTGCGCGGATACCGCGATCGGCCGGTCGGCGCCGACAACCCCGAATGGTCCGGGATGGTCGTTCCGCAGCCTTACGCGCCGATCAACGGCGACGCGGGCGCCGAGAGCACGATCGATCTTGCCTGGTCGCTCATGGGCGAGCCGACGAAGAGCACGTCGCCGAGCGCGGCGAGCGCGAGCGCGAGCGCGGAGAAAGCGGCGGCCTAGGTGCCCGAGGAGGGCGTCGAGGTTCGAGTTCTCGGGCTCGATGAGCTGGCGACGGGCCTGCATGACCTGAGCGGCGAGATCGGGCGCGAGACGCCGCGCGGGCTGGCAACGGCGGCGGGGCGCATGGCGACGACCGTGCGCGCGAAGGTCCCGCACGACACGGGCGCGCTCGCGGGCTCGGTCGTCTCCGGGGTCGAGGGCGATCACGCATTCCTCGGTATGGGCGAGGGCCTGCCCTACGCCGGATGGATCGAGTACGGCGGGACCCGTGGGCGCGACTACTACCCCGAGGGCCGCTTCGTCTATCCGACTGCCGTCGCAGATCAGGGCTCGATCGAGGACGCAGCGATCGAGCAGACGAAGAAAACGATCGGAGGACATTCGTGGAAGAGTCCGACCTGAAAACACTGCCGACGCAGATCACGGTCGATGCGGCGCCCGGCTCGATCTCGTTCACGCCGAACGAGCTCCGTCTGCTCAAGGCGGCGACGGGCCGGACCATGACCGATCTCATGGGCGAGAACGGCGAGGACGCCGACAAGATGCAGGCGGTCGTCTGGATCGAGCTGCGGCGGCGCGGGCATAGCCCGAGCTGGGAGGACGCGGGCGACGTTGCGATCGCGTTCGAGGCGCCCGTCTCGGACCCTTCGCAGATCGCTACCTCGACGGCCTCGCCGCCTTCTGCCACTTCTGGCGAATGAGCCCGCGCGAGGTGGACGAGCTGAGCGGCGACGAGCGCGCGGCGCTCGATCGCTATATGCGGCGCTGGCTTCGTGAGCAGAAGCGGCAGGCCGAGAAGGCGCGGAGGCGGCGCTAGTGGCGAATCCGCAGGTCGTCGTCGAGTTCCTTGCGAACACGCAGAAGCTAGTCGCGGGCGTCAAGCAGGCCACGGCTGCGACCGAGCAGGCGGGCGACGCGACGAAGAAAGTCGACTGGAAGCGGATCGCCGCCTGGTCTGGGGCCGCGGTCGCGGTCGGCGCCGCGGCGAAGTTCGTCAAGTCGTCGGCAGATGCGACCGAGGAACTCGCGAAGCAGACCATGGCCTTGCAGCGCGTGACCGGCTTCGACACGCAGACCGCCTCTGCCTGGATCGAGGTCCTGAAGTCGCGGCACATCGAGGCTGACACCTTCAATAAGTCGATGGTCCTGCTCTCGAAGAGCATGACCGGCGCCGCCGACGGCTCGAAGAAGTCGGCTGCGTACTTCAAGGAGCTGGGCGTCTCGATGGAGGACGTCCGCCGCGGCAATACGCAGGCCGTGCTCATGCAGGTCTCGGACGGGCTCGCGGGCATGACGAACTACTCCCGCCGGGCTGCGATCACGCAAGCGCTCTTCGGGCGATCGTCGGCGAAGTTGACGCCGCTGCTTTACAAGGGCGCCGACGCGATTCAGGAACAGCTCGACATGGCGACGAAGTACGGCGCCACGCTGGGCGATAAGACGACGAAGCAGGTCGCCGACATGGCCGCGCATGAGCGTGAGATGCAGATCGCGTTCGACGGCGTAAAGGTGCAGCTCGGGACCGCGCTCATCCCTGTGCTCTTGCAGCTCTCGCAGGTACTGATCGCGGTCGTTCGCGTCATTCAGCCGATCGTCGCGAACGGGACGGCGCTCAAGATCACGATCGGGCTACTGACCGCCGCGTTCCTCGCGTGGAAGGTCGTAGCGCTCGCGACGACCGCCGTCGACTACGGGCTCGCGACCTCGCTCACGGCTGCGCTGGGACCGATCGCGCTCGTCGTCGCCGCGATCGTCGGCCTGATCGCGATCGGGATTCTGCTCTGGAAGAACTGGGACCGGATCAGCGCCGGGCTCGCGACCGCCTGGAACGCGATCAAGCAGGCGGCTCTCTCCGTGATCGACTGGCTGAAACGAAACTGGCCGCTGATCGTCGGGATAATGACGGGCCCGCTCGGCATCGCGGTCGCTCTGGTCGTCTCCCACTGGGACCGGATCAAGCAGGCGACGGCCTCGGCCTGGAACGCGATCAAGGGCGTGCTCACCGCTGCGCTCAACGCGCTCAAGGCGCCGATCAACGCTTTCGTTTCGTGGTTCGCGGACGCCTGGGGCGCCGTGCGCACGACGCTCTCGCGCGTTGCGAGCTGGTTCTCGATCCCGATCGACGCGGCGCGCGCTATGGCCAGCGCCATTCGCGGCATCGTCTCCGGGCTCGTCTCGGCGCTCGGCGGCTTCGTCGACTCGATGCGCGGCGTCGCGACGCGGATCGCGAACGCGATCAAGGCGCCGATCAACGCCGTGCTTTCAGCCTGGAACGGGCTCGCTCTGACCTTCCCGAAGGTCTCACTGCCCTCGATCAATATCCCGCACATCGGCCACGTCGGCGGGCAGTCGTTCGGCGGCTGGCGCTTCCCATTCCCGCACATTCCGCTACTCGCGCGAGGCGGCATTTTCAGCTCGCCGACGCTCGCGGTCGTGGGCGAAGGCGCCGGGCGCGAGATCGTCACGCCCGAGAACCTGCTGCGCTCGATCGTCGCCTCGACGGTGCCCGTCGTGCACGTCTACATCGGCGACACGGAGCTGCGCGACCTCGTTCGCGTCGAAGCGGTCTCGGTCGATAACGCGACCGCGCGCTCGCTGCTCGGAGGGCTCGCCTAGTGGCCTCACTGACCATCACGCGCGAGGCGACGCGCGAAAACGCGCTGATCGCGATTCACGGCGCCGCCGCGACCGCCGTCACCTTCACGCTCGAACGCACCTCGCCGAGCGGCGCGACGGTCGCCGTGCGCGGCGCCGTCGACGCAGACCTCGAAGGCGATCCGACCCTCGTTCGTGACTGGGAGGTGCCCTTCGGCGTGCCTCTGACCTACCGAGCGACGTTCTACAACGCGAGCGGCGCCGTGGTCGGCACGGGCGCGAGCGCGACTTTCACGCTCGACTACACCGGCTGCCCGGCCTGGCTCGTCGATATGGCGCGACCGACGAACTCGCTCGCGATCACGATCGAGTCCTTCACGCCACTCGACTTCGAGGTAGGCGCGGGCGTGATCCGCGTGCTCGATCGACGGGCGCCCGTGCTCGTCACGCTGCCCGCCTGGACGCCCGATGCGGAGCTGGTCGTGCTGACCGACACGCTTGCGCAGCGCGATCAGGTGCGCTCGCTGCTCGGCTCGGGCTACCCGTTCTTGCTGCGCACCGTGCCCGAGCAGGGCGTCGGGAATATGTACCTCGGCGTCACTGACTTCAAAGAGGAGCGCATCCTCACGCTCGGCACGCGCCCGCAGCGCCGTTTCGCGATCGAGGTCGTGCAGGTCGAGCGACCGAACGCCGCCGTATTCGCCCCGGTCCCGCCGACGACCTACTCGCAGGTCGCCGCGATCTTCGCGAACTACGCCGACCTACTCGCGCAGGTCGGGACCTATGACGCGCTCGCCTACTGGACCTTCGACGGCGCCGCGAGCGGGACCCTGCCCTGGCTGCCCTCGGACGTGTAGCCGTGCTGCCCGTCTCCGATCGCTTCCTCGCGGCCCTGCGCCATTCGCACGCGCTCTCGGTCGTCGCCTACCTCTACGCACCCGACGACCTCACGACGCCGATCGAGGTCGAGGTCGTCGGCGGGCAGATGGACGCGAACGCAGCGGCCCGCGTGCTGCGGCAAGCGAGCCTCGACGTGGCGCTCGCCCGCGAGGACACGGAGCTGCGCTCGCTGCTCCAGTCGATGCCCTTCGGCGGCTACTGCTCGATCGAGCGCGGCGTGCGTTACGCGACGGGCGAGACTGAGCGGGTCCCGCTCGGCTTCTTTCGTGTCGATTCCGTCGTCTGGGGCGAGCTGGTCGGCTCCGCGACCTTGCAGCTCTCCGATCGCTTCGCGCAGATTCAGGACGAACCGCTCGCGGCGCCCTTCAATCCCGCCGGGATGCATCCGAGCGATGCGATCGTCGCGCTGGTCCAGGCCGTATTCGGCAGCTCGATCGCGTACCACATCGAGACCACGCCCGCGAGCGAACCGCTCATGGCGGGCACGGTCTACGACCAAGAGCGCACGCAGGCGATCTCCGATCTCGCGCAGTCGATCAGCGCTGAGACGATCTTCGACGCTGAGGGCGACTTCGTGATCCGCCCGAACTATCAGCCGCACGATCCGGTCTGGACGATCGACGCGGGCGAGGCGGGCGTGCTCGTCAAGGCCGAGACGACGCTCGATCGGTCGAGCGTGCGGAACGGCGTCTCAGTTCGAGGCCAGCCCGACGCCGATCAGCCGCCGATCTACGGGCTCGCGACCTTCACGGACCCGACTTCGCCGCTGCGCTGGGGAGGACCCTTCGGGCGCGTCGTGCTCATCGCTGAATCGACCGCCGTCACGACGCAGGCGCAGGCCGACGCGACCGCGCGCTCGCTTCTGAACCTGCGCCTCGCGATGAGCCGCACCTTCGCCGTCGAGAGCGTGCCGAACCCCGCGCTCGAACCCGAGGACGTGATCTCGATCGTCTTTCCCGATGGGCACGTCGAGCAGCAGGCGATCAAGGAGACGCACGTCGGGCTCGGCACGGACGGAGCGCTCGCGCTGGTCACGGTCGACAAGTACTCCGGCGACTGGGCGCCCGAAGCGCTCGACCTACTGCACGGCGAAGAGGCGGCGCAGGAACTCGCGCTCGCGCAGGTGGCCGCATGACGACGACCGCGCCGCGCACGCCCTTTACGCGCACGCTGCCCTACGTCCTGCGCGAACAGCTCGCGCGCAAGCAGGTGCGGCTCACGATCGCGAAGGTGCACGCGGTCCCGAACGCGAACGAGGTCGAGATCGACATAGACGGCGTGCTCTCGACCGTGCCGCGGCTCGCGATCTACTCGCCCACGGTCGGACTACCCTGCTATCTGATCGTCGGCGCGACGACCGTGCTCGCGATCGGCGACGTTGGCGGCGCGACCTCGGGCATCGGGCCGCAGGGACCGCCCGGGCCGCAGGGGCCCGCAGGCCCGACCGGCGCCACGGGCTCAACAGGGCCCGCAGGCCCGACCGGGCCGCAGGGTGATCCGGGCGCGACGGGCGCGACGGGTCCCGCAGGCGCGACGGGTCCGCAAGGGCCGAAGGGGGACACGGGCGCGACCGGCTCGACTGGCTCGACCGGGCCGCAGGGACCGAAGGGCGACACGGGCGACACGGGCCCGGCAGGCCCGAGCGGCGCCTCGACCTTCCTCAGCGGCGCCGGAACGCCGACCGGCGCGACCGGCGTCGACGGCTCGATCTACCTCGACACGACCACGCGCCGCTTCTGGGGCCCGAAGGCCGCGGGCGCCTGGCCCTCGACCGCCTTCGCGCGGGCGGTCCCACTCCAGCCGACCTATGCCGATTTGAAAGGAGCGCCCTAGATGCCCGGCTCGACTCCAAATCTCGCCCTGCCCTATCCGCTGCCCGCCGATCCCGCCGACGTTCCATCCGACATTCAGGCACTCGCGACGGCGGTCGATAACCTCGCGCCGGGCGGCTCATTCTCGAAGCCGCCGACGCGACAGGTATTCACGACAGCGGGCGCGAGCGCTTACGCACCGCCTGCGGGCTGCAAGAAGATTCTCGTCGAGTGCATCGGCGGCGGCGGCGCAGGCGGCGGCACGGTCGCGATCAGCGCGGGCCAGACAGCGAACGGCGGCGGCGCAGGCGGCGGCGCCTACGCGGCTTCGCTGCTCGCTGCTTCCTCGCAGACCGTGACCGTAGGCGCCGCAGGTGCGGTCGGCGCGGCGGGCGCGAACGGCGGTAACGGCGGCGCATCGAGCTTCGGCTCGCTCGTCGTCGCCGGTGGAGGTGGCGGCGGCGTAGCAGGCGGCGGCGGCGCACCGCCGACGAACCCCGGCTCCGCAGGCGCAGGCGGCACGGCGACGGCGGGCGACGTGCGCATTCCGGGCTCGCCCGGCGTGACCATGCTCGCGACCGCGATCGGCGTCTACCGCAACGGCGGCGGCGCGGCTGCGCGCGGCGGCGGCGGCGCTGCGAATAACCCATCGGGCGGCAGCGGCGCGGGCGCGGGCGGCGTCGGCACCGCGCCGGGTGGCGGAGGCGGAGGCGGCGGGGCCGGGAACGCGCAGAGCGCGCAGACCGGAGGCGCAGGCGCCGCGGGCATGGTCGTAATCACGGAGTACTACTAGACCAAGGGAGGAGCGCATGAGCGAGACCGAGCGCGAGGAAGAGCATTCGGAAGAAGAGTGGGAAGCGCTCGCAGCAGAAGAGCCAGCCGAGCGCGACTCGCCGCTCGAAGAGCCTTCGCATCCGGCGAGCAGCCCCGATGAGGAGGAGGGCGGTCGTCGATGGCCCTAAAGCGCAAGTGGATTCCGAGCCCCTGCTACAGCTCGCGCGGCGGCGCAGCCGTGCGTCTGATCGTGCTCCACACCGCCGAGGGCGCGACGACGATCGAAAGCCTCGGCTCATGGTTCAAGAACACGGCGAATCAGGTCTCGTCGCACTGCGGCGCCGACGACAAGGCGAACACGGTCGGCGAGTACGTGAAGCGAGGGAACAAAGCCTGGACGGCTGCGAACGCGAACCCGGTCGCCGTGCAGATCGAGCTATGCGGCTTCGCGAAGTGGTCGCAGTCGGTCTGGAAGAACGAGCACGCGACCATGCTCGACAACTGCGCGAAGTGGATCGCCGAAGAGAGTGCGAAGTTCGGCATCCCGATCACGAAGCTGAGCGCATCGCAGGCGCAGGGCTCGGGCCGCGGCGTCTGCCAGCACCGCGACCTCGGGAGCTGGGGAGGCGGGCATAGCGACTGCGGAAACGGCTTCCCGATCGACTTCGTGCTCGACAACGCTCGCGCCTACGCGGGCGGGAAAACACCGGAGGACGAGATGGGCTATCCGCAGTGGTTCTGGGACTGGGCGCAGTGGTACTACACGACCGACCGCAAGAAGAGCGAGCGCCCGAAGTCGGCGCCCGAGAAGATCCCGCAGTGGGCCTGGGACGGAGGCGCCGACCTCGACCGGATCGCGAAGCGGAAGGGCATGACCTCGGGCGAGCGCGACTGGATCGACTGGCGCGCGGCGGGCTCGCCGGACGGCAAGCGGCCAGACGTGCCGCAGACGATCCCGCCCTTCTGGTGGAACGACAACGAATACGTACTCGCGAAGTCGTGACGAGTGCGCTCGATCAGCGACGCGATCGCTGCTCTGCTCGCCGCTCTCGGCAGCATCGCCTCGGCCTGGTTCGCGATGCGACGCGAGCGCAAGCACTGCGAGGAGCGGCTGAGCGACTTCCGCGCAGGCATCGAGGAGGAGCGCAAGCGTGAAACGCCCTAGCCGCAGCGTTCTCCTGCTCGCGCTCGCGCTCTCGCTGGCAGGCGCCGCGGGCTATCTGGGCGCGAGCGCTCTCGGCTCGACGGCGGCGCCAGCGCGAACCGTGACGATCAACGTCGCTACCGGACCCCGGGGCCCGGCAGGACCCCCCGGCCCGCCGGGTCCTGCGGGGCTCGCCTGCCCGAGCGGCTTCGAGCCGGGCGAGCTGGTGATCGATCACCCAGGAGGGCAGGTGCGAATCTGGACCTGCTTGCACGGATGATCGACCGCGATCTTGTCGCGCTGATCATCGCCGTGGGCGTCGCGGGCTCGATCTTCGCGCTCGCGATCGCCGCCGCGATCGCCGAAGCCTCGAACGACCTCACGCTGAGCGAGGCCGCGGCGACGCTGCTCTCGACCGCGCTCGGCGCCGCGATCGGCGCCGTCGCGACCTACCTTGGGACCCGTGCGAAGGGCGGCGAAGAATCACCTCCGCAGGAAAAGGGTCCGTCTGGATAAAGTTCCGCCGCAAAGAGCGAGAAAAACAGCGCTGCGGCAAAGCGCCTGCATTTTCGGCGCGTGAGGTATCAGAAGGGCTCAGGGGGGCTCAGACGGTCGCACCTGTTCGCAGCCGATTCGTTAGAACGCCGGGCGCATGAGCGTCCGAGTGATCGAGCAGAAGCCGCACGACTGGCGCGAGGTCGAGGCGCAGATGCGCGAGACGATCGTCGCACGGCTCGATCGCGCGCTCGCGGACCTCGACGACCTCGAAGCGCTCTGCGGCGAGCGCGAGGATGTGGGCCATGAGTGCCGCGTGCTCGCGGCCAGCCTGCGCACGATCCGCAACGAGGACGAGCGCCGCGCCTACTTCCTGCGCGCTATCGCCCGCGAGCTAGAGGGCGAGGCCGGGTGATCGACCTGCGGCTCATGCTCGGGCTCGGGCTGGCCGTCGTTCTGAGCGCGCCGCGCCACTGGATCACGCAGCGCGATGCCGCGCGGCACGCGCACGTCTCGCTCGCGACGATCAAGCGCGCGAAGGCACGCGGCGAGCTGCACTTCGAGCAGATCGGGCGGCTCACCCGCACGACTTACGAATGGGTAGACGAGTGGGTGCAGCGCCAGAACGAGGGGCAACGGAAGAACGGGCGGGGCGATGGCGACGACTGACGACCTAAACGAGCGGCTGACCTACCCCGACGCGCTCTTGCAGCGCACGGACCTCTATCGGCTCGGCTGCACGCGCCGCGCCGCCGACGTGATCTTCCGCGAGCTGCCCGTCGTCGTGATGCCCGGCTTCTCGCGCCCGATGATCCGCGTCGGCGACTTCCTCGACTACCTGCGAGAGCACCGCTACGACGAGCACCGCGTGAGGCTCGGTCGATGAGCGAGTGTCCAGCACGGCCCGCTATTCTGCTCACTGCGCCGAGCGAAAGGCGCCCGGGACCCGCGACGACGAATCGACGAGCCCCGGACTCGACCGAGACCTACGAAGGAGGACTCGACCGTGAGATCGACTCTACCGCTGAGGACGTGGCGCTAATGGCGTCGGTCTGGATCAGCGAACGGACGCGCGGCAAGTCGACGAGGCACGTCGTCTCGTTCCGCGTCGGCGGGCGCGATACGCGCTCGCAGTACGGAGGCTCATTCAAGTCAAAGCGGCTGGCATCGATTCGCGCCGCCGCGATCGAGCGCGACCTCGCAGAGCTGCGCGAGCCGGTTCTGCGCATCATCGAGAAGGCGCCCGCGCGCACGCTGCGCGAGGCAGGCAGCGACTGGCTCGCGAGCCGCATCGACGTATCCGAGGCGACGCTCGCGAGGCATCGCTCGGAGCTGCACCGCATCGACCGACACGGGCTCGCCGATCGGCGCGTCGACGAGATCACGCCCGAGCAGGTCGCTGAGTGGATCGTCGCGCTCAGCGAGGACTACGCTCGCGGCTCGATCCGTAAGACGAAGCAGACGCTCTCGATGATCCTCGATCGCGAGCGCGTCGAGCCGAACCCGGCCCGCGATCGGCAGGTGCGGCTACCTCGCGAGGAAGAGAAGGACCTGCGCGTGCCCACCGCAGGCGAGATCGAGGCAGTGCTCGCGCACCTGCCCGAGCGGCATCGACTGCCGCTGCTCTTCCTCGACTGGTCCGGGGCCCGCATCGGCGTGATCGACTCGACGCTCGTCGGCGACTACGACCGCAAGAGGCAGCGCGTGCGCCTGCGCAATAAGGGCGGCGGGCGCTACTGGTCAGAAGTGCATCCGACGCTCGCAGGAGCGATCGAGGCGCAGCTCGGACCCGTTTCCGATGCGGGGGCTCAGCTCTTCGCCGGATCGAGCGCAGACGCGCTCAGGACGGCGATCGCGAAGGCGGCAGCGAAGGCGGGCGTTCCGCTCTTCTCGCCGCACGACCTCCGGCATCGGCGAGTCTCGCTGCTGCATCGGCAGGGCATCGACTGGGCGCGCATCGGCGCCTTCGTCGGGCAGCGCTCGCTCAAGGTGACCGCCGACACCTATACGCACGTACTCGCCGACGAGCGCGAACTCGCTTACGACTGGCTGCTGAGCGCGAGGGCTGCGGGCGAGTGACGGCTCGGGCGGAGCGCTACGCGGCGGCGGCGCAGACTCTCCTTCGCGAGAGCGGGTGCACCGTCCGCCGCTGGCGCTCCGGTTCGAGCGGCAGCGCGTACATCGGCACGCCCGACTGGGCGATCGAGTGCCCGCGTCCGACGGGTCCCGTCTCCTTCGCGATCCTCGCGCACGAAGTCGGGCATCACCTCCTCCACGGCGACAAGAAGCGGCGCCCGCGCTGGGTCGAAGAGGTCGAAGCCTGGGAGTACGCGCTCGCGCAGTTCAGGCGCTTCGGTCTGAGCGGCAGCGTGCAGCTCGAACGGCACGCCGCGATCTCGATCGGCTATGCCTTCGTGAAGGCGATCCGGCGCTCGCCGCTGCTCGCCTCGACGATCTTCGAGCGCTATCCCGAGTGGTGGCTCGCAGCCGAGCGCGAGGACGCGCGTGGGCTCTTCGAGCCCGCGATGAGCAGAGAACGGAAAGCGCTCGATGAGTGAACCGATCGACTGGGAAGAGCGTTCGATCGAGGCGCAGAATCGCTCTCACGCCTGGCTCGACGCCGCGAGACGCCTCGGCGTCGCAGCCGAAGAGATCGAACTGGTGCAGTGCGCTCTCGACGACCTCGACGAGAGCGACCTCGCGAGCGATCTCGACTCGACCCGCGCGACGCTGATCGCGCTCGCGCAGAAGTTCGCGCAGGAGGGCTCGCCGAGTGTCTAGGCGGCTCGCTCCGTGCTGGCCCGGTGCTGGACAGAAGGCGCCCGAGGGCACGCTAGACCGCATGGCTGCGCGAGGCTCGGATTCCTCCCGGGGCCATTTTCGCCGAATCGCTGAGCGCGCTTCCGCGCCGTTACGCGGAATCGACTTGTCGCAGAGGTCTCGATCTACCGCGCCGTGCTGGCCCGGTGCTGGACACTCTGCGGGCGCAAAGGTTCGATTCCTTCAAGGAATCGGAGCAGCGTGAGAACCGCAGCGAAGCACCTCGCGCTTCGTACGTCCACGCGGCGCAGGCGGCGGCGCCTGGTCGAGCAGATCGTCGCTGCGACGCAGCGGGCGGGCTGGGGCTCCGTCGAGGCGGCCGCGGTCGAGGTCGGCGATCCGCAGGCGATGGAACTCGCCGGGATGATCGTCGTCCTGAATCGGCTGCTCTTCGAGCGGGCCTGCGAGCTGCGCGACGACTGCGAGACGGACGGAGCGCTCGCTTGAGCGAGGGACAGCCGCAGCGCAGCCGCCTCTACGCGCTCAGCCTGCTAGTCCTGCTGCTCGTCGTCGCGCTGGTCGCGATCGTGCTCGCCTGGCGCAGTGGCTCTGCTGATTCGGCATCGACCGAGCCGACGACCGAGCCGACGACCGAGCCGACGACTGAGCCGACGACGACCGAGCCCGATGATCCCGGTCCCGATCCGCTGGTCGTCGAGCTGCGCGCGAAACTGCGGCGCGAGCGGCGCCTGCTCGCGCTCTCGCGTCGTCGCGAGCGTGGGCTGCGGCGGACGCTGGTGCATCGGCCCTCGACGATCGAGGCGATAAACCTCGCCTGCTCGACCTACGGCTCATGCTCGACGCTTTGGCGGCGCGCGCGCTGCGAATCGCGGCTCGACCCGTACGCGCACAACGCGAGCGGCGCCTCGGGCCTCTTCCAGTTCCTGCCCTCGACCTTCGACTCGACGCCCTTCTCGCGCTTCTCGATCTGGTCGCCGTACGCGAACGCGCTCGCGGCGGGCTGGATGCAGGCGCACGGGCGCGGAGGGGAGTGGGCCTGCCGATGAGCGTTAAGGACTGGGGCGTGATCGCGACCTTCTCGAACGGCGAGACGCGGCACTTCCCGGGCAAGAGCGGGCTCGCCGATGCGATCGCGTTCGCCGATCGCAACGAGACGAAGGTCTGCACGTTTTCGACGCCCGAGACGATCCTGCGCGACTTGCAGCACGACCGGGCGCGCGAGCCCGCCGCGGTCGGGACGAAGTACCTGCGCCACGGCGATCTCCTGCCTTACGACTCGCCCGAGGAACGGATGCTGCGTGCGGCGCGGCGGCTCGACCTCTTCGAGCGGCCCATGCCGCGGCGCCGCTGGTGGCCGCTGCGGCGGGCGAAGAGGCGGCAGGCATGAGCACGAGCTGCCACTGCGAGAAGCCGCTGCTCGACCTCGACGGGCCCGAGCGCTGCCGCCGCTGCGGGCGCCTGGTCGACGACGACCTCGACGAATGGCTCGGCCCGTGCAGCCGCTGCGGCGAGTGGTTCTCCGATCACCCGTCCGGCTGGTGTCCCGATCAGATCGGGCTCGACGGGATGATCGACGTCGAGAGTGCGCACTCGTTCGAGGTGCGCGAGGAGGTGCAGTGAGCCTCAGCCGCCGCGGCCATTCCTACGCGATTGACGGCGTGAAGGTGCCGAGCGTGACGAAGCTGCTCGGCGAGGGCTATCCGAAGCCGCAGCTCGTCGACTGGGCCGCACGGGAGTCCGGCGACTTCGTGCTCAATCGCTGGGAGGAGCTGGCCGCGATGCAGCCGAGCGAGCGCTACGAAGCCGTGCGCGGCGCGCGCTTCTCGAAGCAGCGCGAGGCCGCAGTGCGCGGGACCCAGGTCCACGAATACGCGCAGCGCCTCTCGCGCGGCGAGACGATCGACGTGCCCGAACCGCTCGATCCGTACGTCGAGACCTATCTCAGCTTCGCCGCGCAGTGGGAACCGCGCGAGATCATGGTCGAGCAGGCGGTTTTTTCGCGTCGCTACGGCTACGGCGGCACCTTCGACCTGATCGCCGATCTCTGCGACGGCGCGCGCTGGCTGCTCGACTGGAAAACGACCGGCAAGGGCGTCTACCCCGAGGCCGTCCTACAGCTCGCGGCCTACCGCTACGCCGAGGTGGCGCTCGGGCCCGAGGGCGAGGAGCTGCCCGTGCCCGCCGTGCAGCGCGTCGGCATCGTCTGGCTCAGAGGCGACGGCTACGACCTCGTTCCGATCGAGGCCGATGAGAGCGCCTTCCGAGTTTTTCTCTACGCCGCCGAGGTCGCTCGCTTCCGCAGTGCGGAGCGTGACGACTGGATCGGCGACGCCCTCATCCCACCGCAGAAGGAGAGGAGTGCGTGAGCATAGTTCCGTACGCGAGCGAGCCGCCTGCTTTTACTGCCGACTGGCTGCTCGATCCCGCAGAGATCGCGAGCCGCATCGGCGGGACGGACTTCGTCCCGCGCGGCCTGCGCGACAACCCGGCAGCGATCACCGCCGCGCTCTTGTACGGGCAGGAGATCGGTCTCGGGCGCATGAGCAGCCTCGCGACCATCGCCGTCATAGACGGGCGCCCGGCGCTCTCCAGTGAGGCGCAGAGGGCACTCATCCTCGCGGCGGGCCATGAGGTTTGGTTCGAGGAGTCGACGGCCAGCCGCTGCATCGCCTGCGGTCGCCGCCGCGGCTCGGATCAGGTCTCGCGCGTGACGTGGACGCTCGACGACGCGCGCAGAGCGGGGCTCGAAGGGCGCGCGAACTGGCGCCGCTACCCGCGGCAGATGCTGCT
>Ga0066388_100000132_pt1 | contig 26704 bp, 23 predicted proteins | sample PanSoiMetaGPlot6_FD_64539 | JGI IMG/M metagenome (GOLD analysis project Ga0066388, IMG submission 64539) | Tropical forest soil microbial communities from Panama analyzed to predict greenhouse gas emissions - Panama Soil - Plot 6 (Hybrid Assembly) | ecosystem: Environmental > Terrestrial >...
GCTGCGCCGGGCCGGGGACGCGGTGGCGCCGCGGACCGTGTACGAGGCCGTGCTCGAGGGGCGCCGGGCCGCCCTGGCCCTGGACGGGGGGATGTCCTGATGAGCGGGCGGCACCGCTACTTGTTCAGCCCGCTGCGGATCGGGCCGCTGGCGCTGCGGAACCGGATCGTCTTCGCCGCGCACCTGACCAACTACGCCGAAGCCGGGCATCCCACCGAGCAGCACGCCGCCTACTACGAGGCCCGCGCCCGGGGCGGAGCCGGGCTGATCATCACCGAGGAGCACTCGGTCCACCCCACCGACTGGCCCTACGAGAAGCTCATCCACGGGTTCGACGAGAGCGTGATCCCCGGGTATAAGCGGATCACCGAGGCGGTCCACCGGCACGGCACGCCGATCCTCGCGCAGATCAACCACAACGGCGGCCAGGCCTCCGGCATGTACTCCCGGCTACCGGTCTGGGCGGCGTCACCGGTCGCCGATCCGATGTTCCGCGAGGTGGCCAAGGAGGTCGACCACGCGGAGATCGCCGAGATCGTGGCCGGGTACGCGCTGACGGCCGGGCACTGCGTACAGGGCGGCTTCGACGGCATCGAGCTGCAGTGCTCGCACTCGTCGATCGTGCGCGGCTTCCTGTCCCCGGCCACCAACCTGCGGGCCGACGAGTACGGCGGCGACCTGCGGCGCCGGGCCCGCATCCTGCTGGAGGTCGTCGCCGCGGTACGGGACGCGATCGGGCCGGGCCGGGTCCTCGGCGTCCGGCTGTGCGGGGACGAGCTGATCACCGGCGGGACCACGATCGACGAGGCGGTCGAGGTGGCGCGGCTGGTCGAGTCGACCGGGCAGGTGGACTACATCAACACCTCGATCGGGGTGGCCACCTCCACGCTGTACATGATCGAGGCGTCGATGCACATCCCGCCCGGGTACGCCTTGTTCATCCCCTCGGCCATCCGTAAGGCGGTCGAGCTCCCGGTCGTCGGGGTGGGCCGGTTCAAGGACCCGCTGCAGGCCGAACGGGCCCTGGCCGAGGGCCACTGCGACCTGATCGGCGTGGTCCGCGGCCAGATCGCCGACGCGGATTTCGCGGCCAAGGCCCGCTCCGGCCACGCCGACGACATCCGGCTGTGCCTGTCGTGCAACCAGGAGTGCGTGGGTCGGATGGGCCTGAACCGCTGGCTGGGCTGCATCGAGAACCCGCGCACCGGCCGCGAGTCGGTCCGGGTGACGCCGTCCCCGCGGTCCCGGCGCCGGGTCATGGTGGCCGGCGCCGGCCCGGCCGGCCTGCAGGCCGCGATCGCGGCGGCCGGGCGCGGCCACGAGGTCACCGTGTACGAGCGCTCTGACCTGGCGGGCGGGCAGGTGCGGCTGGCCGCGACGGTCCCGAGCCGGGCCGAGTTCGGCGATCTCATCCGCAACCAACTCGCCGAATGCGCCCGGCTCGGGGTCACGATCGTCTACGGCTCCGGGGTCGACCTCGCGACCGTGCGCGCCGCGGCACCTGACGCCGTGATCGTCGCCACCGGGGCCGCCGCGGAGCGGCCGTACTGGGCGCCCGCCGAGGCCGCCCACGTCGTCGACGTCCGGCAGGTCCTGGACGGGTCCGCCGCGCCGGCCGGCCGGGTGCTCGTCGTCGACGAGATCGGCTTCCACCACGCCACCAGCGTGGCCGAACTGCTCGCGGACCGTGGCGCGCAGGTCGAGGTGGTCACCCCCGGAATGGTCGTCGGGCAGGACCTCGGCATCACCCTGGACATGGAGAACTGGTGCGTCCGGGCCGCGGCCAAGGGCATCGTGCAGACCACCGACTGCCTGGTCACCGCGGTGGCGCCGGGCTCGGTCACGCTGATGCACCATCCCACCGGGCAGAGCAGGCAGGCCGAGGCCGACTGGGTGGTCTGCGCCGTTCCCGCCGCTCCGGCCGACCAGCTCTACCTGGACCTGAAGGCCTCCGGTCAGCCCGGAGTGCACCGGGTCGGCGACTGCGTCGCGCCGCGGCGGGCCCACGCGGCGGTTATCGAGGGCCAGCGAGCGGGGGAGGCACTGTGACCGCCGGAACCAACCGGATCGCCGTCGTCCCGGTCCGCGCGGCCGTCCTGCCCGCCGGGGCGGAGGAGACGATCGCCGAGGCCGGCGGAGTGGTCCTGCTGGCGGGCTCCGGCACCGCCGAGGCCGCGGCCGGCCTGGCGGTCGACGCGGTGTCGGTGGTCATTGCCGAGATCGGCGCCCCGGCCTTTGGCGCCTGGGCGGCCGCGCTGGCGCCCGTGCTCGCCCGGTACCACGCGGTCCTGCTGCCTGCCTCGGCCGACGGCCGCGATCTGGCGCCCAGGCTGGCCGCGGCGATGGACCGGCCGCTGCTCGCGGGCGCGACCGAGTACCGGGAGCACGAGGTGCGGCTTGCGCGATGCGGCGGCCTGGTCACAGAGCACGTGACAGCGGACGGGCCGGTCGTGGTCACGATGCAGCCTGGCGTGCGCGGCATCGAGCCGCGCCGGCGTGCCCAGCCCGTGCCCGGGCCGGTCGCCGTCAAGCTCGCTACCCGGCATGACGCGATCGTGCTTGAGGTTTCGCCGCCCGACCCGGGCACCATGGACCTGGCGGAATCGAAACGGATCATGGCCGGCGGGGCCGGCCTGCACGGCCCCGCGGATTTCCGCCTGCTCGGCCGGGTGGCCGCCGCGGTCGGCGCATCCATGGGCGCGACCCGGGTCGTCGCGGACGCGGGCTGGGTGTCGCATGACCGCTACATCGGCACCACCGGCGTCGCCGTCGACCCGGAGCTATACGTCGCGCTGGGCATCTCGGGCGCGATCCAGCACGTCACCGGACTGGGCGCACCGCGTCACGTGGTCGCGGTGAACACCGATCCCAGCTGCCCGATGATGACCATGGCCGACCTCGCGCTGGTAACCGACGCCCCCGCGTTGCTCGAGGCGCTGGCCCGTCGCCTCGGCGTCGAGCCGGACCCGGCGGGTGGCCAGCCGCAGGAGGTGAGCCATGGCTGATCCCGTGGACGTCGTGGTGGTCGGGGCCGGGCCAGCCGGGTCCGCCGCCGCCCTGGTGGCCGCGCGGGCGGGCCTGCGGGTGCTGCTCGTCGAGCGCGGGCCGTTCCCCGGCGCGAAGAACATGTACGGCGGGGTGATCTACCCCCGGGTGCTCGACACCTTGCTGCCGAACTGGTGGGAGGAGGCACCGGTCCAGCGCTGGGTGACCCGCCGCGCCACCATGGTGATGACCGAGACCCAGGCCATGACCATCGAGTTCCGCGGCGAGGAGTGGGACGCGCCGCCGTACAACGGCGCCACCGCGTACCGGGCCGACTTCGATTCCTGGCTCGCGGGCAAGGCGGCCGACGCCGGCGCGCAGCTGGCCTGCTCGACGACCGTCACCGGCCTGCTGCGGGACGGATCCGGCCGCGTCACCGGGGTCCGCACCGACCGCCCGGACGGCGACATCGAGGCCCGCCTGGTCATCGCGTGCGACGGCGTGCACTCGTTCCTGGCCAAGGAGGCCGGGCTGTACGACGAGTGGTCGGTGTCCCACTTCACGGTGGGCGTGAAGGAGGTTCTCGCGCTCCCGCGCGAGGTGCTCGAGGACCGCTTCAACCTCACCGGTGACGAGGGGCTCGACATCGAGATCCTGGGCGGCACCCAGGGCATCCCGGGCGGCGGCTTCCTCTACACCAACCTCGACACCATCGCCGTCGGCGTGGTGCTCTCCGTGGCCGGGCTGCGCGATTCCGGGCGGCGCCCGGAGCAGATCATCGCCGCGCTCAAGGAGCACCCCGCCATCGCGCCGCTGGTCCGCGGGGCCGAGCTCAAGGAGTACTCCGCGCATACCATCCCGGAGGGCGGCATGGACGGCATGCCGGGCCTGGCCACCGACGGCATGCTGGTCGCGGGGGACGCGGCCCACCTGTGCCTGGCCTCCGGCATCTGGCTGGAGGGCGTGAACTTCGCGATCGGCTCGGGCGCGCTGGCGGGCGAGACCGCGGTCGAGGCGGTCCGGGCCGGGGACACGTCGGTCCGTGCGCTGAGCAGCTACCGGCACCGGCTGGACGACTCGTTCGTCCTGGCCAACCACCGCAAGCTGCGCGGCGCGCACAAGCTCATCCTGGGCGGGCGGGCCCAGACCGCGTACCCGGGGCTGGTCTGCGGCATCGCCCAGCGGGTCTTCACCGTGACCGATCCGCAGCCCAAGGCGGGCATGCGCCGCTGGGTGCACGCCGAACGCAAGCGGGCCGGCGTGCGGCTGCGCGACCTGGCCAGGGACGGATGGACCGGATGGAGGACGTTCGGGTGAGCCAGCACGGCGCGTACGCCGGACCCAGCTTCGAGGACCGGATGGCCACGGTCGAGTTCCGCGTGGCCGACCGGCCGCACATCACCGTGGACGCCGAGGTGTGCCGCAGCTGCACGACCAAGGCATGCGTGCACGCGTGCCCGGCGCAGTTGTTCGTACCCACGTCGGACGGCGGCGTGCTCTTCAACTACGAGCAGTGCTTCGAATGCGGCACCTGCTACCTGGTCTGCAACAGCGAAGGCGCCCTGACGTGGAGCTATCCCGAGGGCGGGCACGGCGTCGTGTTCCGGAGATCGTGATGAGCTTCGTCGCCGTCGCGCTGAAATGCGTCGACCTCCGGCCCGAGGTCGACCCGCTGGCGGGTACCGTGCGCCACGACGGGCGCAGCTCGGGGTTCTCGCTCGCCGATGCCGCCGCGCTGGAGTGGGCGCTGCGCCTGGGCGAGGCGTGGGGACTACCGGTCACCGCGGTCACCGCGGGGCCGCCCGAGGCGCAAGGGGTGCTGCGGGAAGCCGCCGCCTTCGGCGCCGCGCGGCTGGCGCGCGTCCCCGCGGAGGCCGGCGCGCCGTCGGAGACGGTCGCCCGCTCGCTGGCTCCGCTGCTCGGTGGCGCCGTCGTGGCGTGCTGCGGGGACTACAGCGCCGACCGGGGCAGCGGCTCCGTCCCTGCCTTCCTGGCCGGCCTGCTGGAGGCGGAGCAGGCGCTCGGGCTCACCGGCCTGACGCCCGAGAGCCCTGGTGTCCTGGTCGCACAGCGCCGCCTGGACGGCGGCCGCCGCGAACGCCTGCGGGTAAGCGCCCCGGCCGTGGTCTCGGTCGAGCCGGGAGCGGCCCGGCTGCGCCGCGCCCCGCTGTCCGGGCTCATGGCCGCCAGCCAGGCCACCGTCGAGACCGCGGCCACGGACGCGGTAACAGATCGCCGCCGCGTGCACGTCCTGCGCACCGCGCCGTACCGGCCCAGGCCCAAGACGCTGCCGCCGCCGTCGGGCGGCTCGCCTCGCGACCGGCTGCTGGCGCTGACCGGATCGGAATCCGGGCGGACGCCGCCGCGCGTGGTCAGAGCGACGCCGGAGGAGGCCGCGGACGAGCTGATCCGCTACCTCAAGGACCAGGGCTACCTCGGCTGAAGGACCGGCCACCCGAACAGGAAGGGGAACCACACGATGACAACCGTCCGGCCCCGGCAGGCAGGGCAGGAGCACGCACGGCGGCCGCGTCCGGGCCTGGTGGAGGGGCGGGTGGCCCTGGTCACCGGCGGCACCCGTGGCATCGGCGCCTCCATCTGCCGCGCTCTCGCGGACGAGGGCGCGGACATCGCCGCCGGATACTGGCGCGACGACGAGGACGTCGAGAAGTTCCTGACCGCCATGACCGCGGACTACCCGGACCGGCGGATCACCGTCCACGAGGGCAACGTCGGCAGCGCCGATGACTGCCGCCGGGTGGCAGGCGAGGTGATCGAGCAGCATGGCCGGGTCGACATCCTGGTCAACAACGCCGGCATCACCCTGGACCGGACCGTGGCCAAGATGACCGACGAGGAATGGCACAAGGTCATCGCGGTCAACCTGTCCGGCGCGTTCTTCATGGCCCAGGCCGCGACCAGGCACATGATCGCCCGTGGCACCGGCCGGATCGTCAACGTGTCCTCGGTCATCGGCGAGACCGGCAACATCGGCCAGGTCAACTACGCCGCCTCCAAGTCGGGACTGTTCGGCCTGACCAAGTCGCTGGCCCGTGAGGTCGTCTTCGAGCTCAACCGGGTGCAGCGCCCGGCCGGGGACGGGATCGGGCTGACCGTCAACGCGGTCACGCCCGGTTTCATCGACACCGGCATGCTGGCCACCGTCCCGGACAAGGTCCTGGACCGGCTCCGGACCCAGATCCCGGTCGGCCGCCTCGGCTCGCCGGAGGAGATTGCGCGGGTCGTCTGCTTCCTGGCCGCCGACGCCTCCTCCTATATCACCGGGCAGATCTGGGCCGTCAACGGCGGCCTGGACATGTGAGAGGGAAGTAGCCATGCAAGACGTGTTCGTGCTGTCCGGCGTCAGGACCCCGATCGGCAAGTACGGCGGCGGCCTGGCCGCCGTCCCGCCGTGCGACCTGGCCGCGCAGGTCGTGCGTGAGGCCGTCAGCCGGTCCGGCGCGGACCCGGCCGACGTCGGTCACGTGGTGTTCGGCAACGTCATCCACACCGAGGTCAGGGACATGTACATCAGCCGGGTGGCGGCGGTCGACGGCGGCCTGCCGGTGGAGACCCCGGCGTTCACCGTCAACCGGCTGTGCGGCAGCGGGCTGCAGGCGATCGTGTCCGCGGCGCAGGCGGTCAGGCTCGGCGACTGCGCCATGGCCGTGGCCGGCGGCGCCGAGGTCATGAGCCGCAGCCAGTACTGGGTGCCCGGCATGAGATGGGGCCAGCGGATGGGCGACGGGGCCGTCGTCGACGCCATGGTCGGCGCGCTGAGCGACCCGTTCGACGGCTGCCATATGGGCGTGACCGCGGAGAACGTGGCCGCCGACTACGACGTGTCCCGGGAGGAGCAGGACGCGCTGGCTGCGGAGAGCCACCGGCGCGCGGCCGCCGCGGCCGCGGCCGGGTACTTCACCGAGCAGATCACCCCGATCCAGGTGGCGGGCCGGAAGGGCACCACGACGGTGGACGCCGACGAGCACATCAGGCCCGGCGTGAGGACGGCCGACCTGGCCCGGCTCAGGCCGGCCTTCGCCCCGGACGGTACGGTCACGGCGGGCAACGCATCCGGCGTCAACGACGCGGCCGCCGCCGTCGTACTGGCCGCCGGGGATTATTCCGAACGGCGCGGGTTCACGCCCCTGGGCCGGCTGGTGGCCTACGCCCACGCCGGCGTCGAACCGAGGATCATGGGCATCGGGCCGGTACCCGCGGTCAGGAAGGTACTGGACCGGGCCGGCCTCAAGCTGGATGACATCGACCTGTTCGAGGTCAACGAGGCGTTCGCCGCCCAGGCCCTCGCCGTGGTCAGGGAGCTCGGCCTGCCGCCGGACCGGGTCAACCCGAACGGCAGCGGCATCTCCCTGGGCCACCCGGTCGGCGCCACCGGCGCCATCCTCACCGTCAAGGCCCTGTACGAGCTGCGCCGGGCCGGCGGCCGGTACGCCCTGGTCACGATGTGCATCGGCGGAGGCCAGGGCATCGCCGCCATCTTCGAGCGGATCTGACGGGCGGCGTACGGCCATGCTCGATAAGGCGCCGATGCTGTTCGGCCTGCGGGTGGTGATGCTGGGGCGCCAGGGCTCGGGGAAGGGTACCCAGGGCATGCAGCTGGCCGGTCTGCTCGTCGTGCCGCATGTATCCGTGGGCGACGTGCTCCGTGAGGCGGTCCTGTCGGGATCGCCATCGGGCCTTCGCGTGCAGCAGGCAATGGAGCGCGGCGAGCTGGTCGACGACGACCTCGTGGTGTCCACGGTGGCGGACCGCCTGGCCGCGGCGGATGTCCGCAGCGGCGGCTTCGTCCTCGACGGCTTCCCCCGGACCGTGGAGCAGGCCGAGGCACTGGGATGCATGCTCGTCGGCGGTGCACTGGCCGGCGTCGAGCTGGACCGGGCCGTGGTCATCGACGTCCCGCTCGAGGTGGCCCGGGCCCGGCTGCTGGCCCGGCGGGTGTGCGCCGGCTGCGGCCGCATCTACAGCGTGGCCCGGGCCAGCGGGCTCGAGACCTGGACCTGCGGGGCGTGCGGCGGGCAGGTGCGCCGCCGCGCCGACGACACCGAGGAGGCCGTCACGCGCCGCCTGACCCTGTACGACGAGCAGACCCGGCCCCTGCTCGACTGGTTCGCCCGCCGCGATCAGCTGCTCGTGGTGGACGGCGTCGGCTCGAGCGAGGAAGTCTTCACCCGGCTGCTGGCCGGGCTGTGGCCGCGGATCCCGGCGGAGCGGATCGCCCAGCTGGCCGGTGTCAGCGAGCCGGTTCCGACCGGGCCGCCAGCCGCCCCAGCGGGCGAGGACCCGGGCGCGTTCGCCGTCGAGGTCGTCATCGAGGTGCCGCGGGGCAGCAGGAACAAGTACGAGTTCGACCACGACCGGCACGTGCTGCACCTGGACCGGCGGCTGTTCTCGGCCACCGTCTACCCGGCCGACTACGGCTTCGTCCCGGAAACCCTCGCCGAAGACGGTGACCCGCTGGATGCCCTGGTGCTGCTGGAGGAGCCGGTCTTCCCCGGGTGCTGGGTCAGGGCCCGGCCGATCGGGATCTTCTGGATGGAAGACGAGAAAGGGCCGGATGCCAAGATCATCTGTGTCCCGCTGGGCGACCCGCGCTGGGACCAGGTGCGAGATCTCGGTGACATGCCGTCCCATCTGCGCAGCGAGATCCATCACTTCTTCGACGTCTACAAGGCGCTCGAGCCAGGTAAGTCCACCTCGACCACGGGTTTCGAGGGCAGGGAAGCTGCGCTGGGCGAGATCGCGGCCTCCCGGGCGCGCCTTCTCCACCATCAGCAGGCGGCGGGACAGCCGGTCCTGGAGAAGGCGGCCCGGCCTGGGCCGTAACGACCCAGGGCGGCGGGGACCGAGGCCGGCAAGGCGATGGGGCGGCCGCCGTTTTCTCCAGCATCCTCGCGGGTGTCCCGCTCACCGTCGCGACGGCATCCGATATCCGGGAATACCGCCGGGCGCACGAGGTCGAACAGTCCTGAGCGGACCGGCTCTTAGCCGACCAGGATGTCGTCGGTGGCGCGGCCAGGCCGTCCAGGTCACGGACTAGGTCGACGCGGTCGCGGAACTCGGCGTAGCACCCGGCGTCCGGGTCGTCGAGCCCGCCGAGCACCGCCTGCTCCTCGGCCACGGTCAGGCCTGCGTCGAGCCGGGTGCCCGGGCTGCTGATCAGCCGGCCAGACGGCCCTGCGCCGTGCAGCCGGGAGGCGGCGCTGGGCGAGATCGCCGCCTCCCGGGCGCGTCTTCTCCACCGTCAGCAAACGGCCGCGCAACCGGTCTCCGAGCCGGTCTTGGAGAAGGCGGCCCGCGTCTGGGGCGACCAGGGTCGTCCGCTGCCGTCCGGCCCTGGGCACGTCGGCGAGATCGTCACCCGTGGCCTTCACGTGATGAAGGGGTACCTGAACTACCCCCAGGCCACCGCCGCCGCCTTCACCGGCGACTGGCTGCACACCGGTGACCTCGGCTACTTCGACGAGGACGGGTTCTTGTTCATCGTCAGCCGCAAGAAGGAGCTCATCATCCGCGGCGGGTACAACGTGTACCCAACCGAGATCGAGAACGTGCTGCACGCCCACCCGGCCGTGGCCGAGGCCGCCGTGGTCGGCGTGCCCGACGAGCGGCTCGGCGAGGAAGTCATGGCCGTAGTCATCGCGCGCGGCGCGATGGAACTGCGCGAGCACGAGCTCGTCTCCTGGTGCCGGGACCGGCTGGCCGCCTACAAGTGCCCGCGGGTCTTCCAGTTCCGCTCCGCGCTCCCCAAGAACACACTCGGCAAAGTCCTCAAGGACGAACTCGCCCAGGCGGGAACGCGATCGTAACCGCACCAGCCACCGCACCGTCTCAGCGGGCTCGCCAGCTGAGAACAACGAGGACCTTGGTCCCGCTCAATTCCGGCATTTGCCTCTGCTGTCCCGCTGGTGACGGCGATTGACCTGGATGGAGAGGCCGCGTGGTCCGGCCGGGGAGAACGGAGAATGCAATGAGCGTGATGACAACGGCGTCTAAGGTCTACCAGGCTCCCGGGCACGCAGACAGCCCGGTGGAGCTGAAGCCGCGTTACGAGAACTTCATCGGCGGCCACTGGGTGGCGCCGGTCCAGGGCCAGTACATGCAGGACCTGTCACCCGCGAACGCGCGGAAGTTCACCGAGGTGCCGCGGTCGACCAAGGAGGACATCGAGCTCGCCCTGGACGCCGCCCACGCGGCCAAGGACGCCTGGGGTGAGACCTCGCTCACCGAGCGGGCCCGGGTCCTCAACCGGATCGCGGACGTGATCGAGGAGCACACCGAGGAGCTCGCGGTCGCCGAGACCTGGGACAACGGCAAGCCGGTGCGCGAGACGCTGGCGGCGGACATCCCGTTGGCGGCGGACCACTTCCGGTACTTCGCGGCGGAGACCAGGGCCCTGACCGGGACCAGCGCCGAGATCGACAAGGACACCGTGGTCTACCACTTCCACGAGCCGCTCGGCGTGGTCGGCCAGATCATCCCGTTCAACTTCCCGCTGCTGATGGCGGCGTGGAAGCTGGCCCCGGCACTGGCAGGCGGTAACTGCACGGTGATCAAGCCGGCCTCGACCACGCCCTGGTCGATCCTGAAGCTGGCCGAGCTGATCGGCGACATCGTGCCGCCGGGCGTTCTGAACATCGTGACCGGGCCCGGCGGCGAGATCGGCAAGGCGCTGGCCACCAGCCGGCGGATCGCCAAGGTCGCGTTCACGGGCGAGACCGTGACCGGCCGCCTGATCATGCAGTACGCGGCGGAGAACCTCATCCCGTCGACCACCGAGCTGGGCGGCAAGTCGCCCAACGTGTTCTTCGCCGACGTCATGGACCGCGACGACGCGTTCCTGGACAAGGCCGTCGAGGGCCTGGTGCTCTACGCGTTCAACAAGGGTGAGGTGTGCACCTGCCCGTCCCGGGCGCTGATCCAGCAGTCGATCTACGACCGGTTCATGGAGCGGTGCCTGGAGCGGATCGGCCGGATCCGGCAGGGGAACCCGCTCGACCTGAGCACGCAGATGGGCCCGCAGAACTCCCGGCAGCAGCTCGAAAAGATCAAGTCCTACGTCGAGATCGGCCTGGCCGAAGGCGCGGAGCTGCTGATCGGCGGCAAGCAGCCGGAGCTTGCGGGCGAGCTGGCCGACGGGTACTTCTACGAGCCGACCGTCCTGGCGGGCCACAACAAGATGCGGGTCTTCCAGGAGGAGATCTTCGGTCCGGTGCTGGCCGTGACCACGTTCAGGGACGAGGCCGACGCGCTGGAGATCGCCAACGACACCCTTTACGGCCTGGGCGCCGGCGTGTGGACCCGCAACGGCAGCCTGGCTTACCGGATGGGCCGGGCCATCAAGGCAGGCCGTGTGTGGACCAACTGCTACCACCAGTACCCGGCGGGCGCGGCCTTCGGCGGGTACAAGATGTCCGGCGTGGGCCGTGAACTGTACCGGGAGACCCTCACGGAGCACTACTCGCAGACCAAGAGCCTGCTGGTCAGCTACAGCGACCAGGCCCTGGGCCTGTTCTAGGGTCCGCGGTCTGGACGCGGAGATGGACAGGCAGCCGCACGTCGACCGGGTGACGGCCACGCCCGCGGCGCTGGCCGCGCTGGCCCGGCTGCGGGAGCAGCGCGGCGCGGTCATCCTCTACCAGTCGGGCGGCTGCTGCGACGGCAGCCTGCCGATCTGCCTGGACCAGGGGGAGCTGCGCATCGGCGGCGGCGACGTGCTGCTCGGGTCGGTCGGCGGCTGCCCCGTCTACATCGACGATCGCCAGTTCGCGGTCTGGAAGCACACCCAGCTGATCATCGACGTCGGCGAGGGGGAACCCGAGGGCTTCTCCCTGCCGGCCGGTGACGACAAGCACTTCATCACCAGGTCCCGGGTGTTCTCGCCCGCGGAGCAGGCCGCGCTGGCGGAAGGAGGACGACAGCCATGAGCCAGCCCGCATCGGAGCCGGCCGTCACGGTCGGCGTAGTAAAGGAGACCGCGCCGGGAGAGCGGCGGGTGGCGGTGGTGCCGGAGTCGATCCCGGCGCTGGCCCGCGCGGGCATCCGGGTACTCGTGGAGCCGGGCGCGGGATCCGCGGCGTGGTTTCCTGACAGCGCCTACGAGCGAGCCGGCGCCGGGCTCGCCGGACGAGACGAGGTGGCCGGCCGGGCCGGAGTGATCGCCGGGGTCGGCACCCCGGCGCCGGACCTCATCGCCTGCCTGCGGGCCGGCCAGGTGGTCATCGGCATGCTGCGGCCGCTGGTCCAGCCGGAGCTGGCCCGCCAGCTGGCCGGGATCGGGGTGACCGCGATCAGCCTGGACGGGCTGCCGCGCACCGTGAGCCGGGCGCAGTCCATGGACGCGCTCACCTCGCAGGCCAATGTGGCCGGCTACAAGGCCGTCCTGGTCGCGGCCGATCAGTTCGGCCGGTTCTTCCCCATGCTGATCACCGCGGCCGGGACGAGCCGGCCGGCAAGTGTTCTCGTGCTCGGCGCCGGCGTGGCCGGGCTGCAGGCCATGGGCACCGCCCGCCGGCTGGGCGCCGTGGTGACCGGATACGACGTACGGCCGCAGACCCGCGAACAGGTCGAGTCGGTCGGCGCCAGGTTCCTGCAGCTCGCATCCGTCGCCGCGGCGGAGGGCGAAGGCGGGTACGCCCGGGCGCTCAGCGCCGGCGAGCAGACGGCCCAGCAGGCCGAGCTTGCCGCGCAGATCGCCCGCTTCGACGTCGTCATCACCACCGCCCAGGTGCCGGGGCGGCGCCCGCCGCTGCTGGTCAGCGCCGAGGCGGTCAAGGGCATGCAGGCGGGCAGCGTGCTGGTCGACCTGGCCGCCAGCGACCTGGGCGGCAACGTCGAGGGCTCGGTGGCGGATCAGACGGTGCTGACCGGCGACGGGGTCCGGATCATCGGGGCAGGCAACCTGCCCGCTCAGGTCCCCACCGCCGCCTCGACCGCGTACTCGCACAACATCGTCGCGCTGCTGGCCGAACTGGTCCGCGGCGGCACGCTGACGATCGACCCCGCCGACGAGATCCAGGCCGGAGTGGTCGTCACCCACCAGGGCACGGTGATCCACCCCGCAGTGGCCGCCCTGCTCGCACCGTCCGCCGAGGGAGGCACTCGATGACCACCGGCCTGATGTCCGATATCTACATGTTCGTGCTGGCCATCCTGGTCGGCTACGAAGTCATCACCAAGGTGCCGTCCACCTTGCACACGCCGCTGATGTCGGCCTCCAACGCCATCCACGGCATCGTCATCATCGGGGCCATCGTGACCGCCTCGCAGGCCCGGACGACCGCCGGCTACGTGCTCGCCTGCGTGGCCGCGTTCTTCGCCGCGATGAACGTGGTGGGCGGTTACAGCCTGACCGACCGCATGCTGCAGATGTTCCGCAAGCGGCCGCTGCCGGCCGCCCGCGACGACGGCTCCGGGCAGCGCGGGGAGTTGTCATGAACGCCGTCAGCATCGCCGTCGACCTGGCTTACCTGCTCGCCGCCGCCGGGTTCGTCGTGGCCCTGCACCTGATGAACTCCCCGGCTACCGCCCGTAAGGGGAGCCGTCTTTCCTGGCTGGGGATGATCGTCGCGGTGGCGGCCGCGCTGGTCAGCGTCATCCACGACGGCACGATCACGACGACCGGCTGGATCGTCCTCATCGCCGGCGCCGTCGGCGGTGCGGCCGCCGGCCTGATCATGGCCCGGCGGGTCAAGATGACCGACGTCCCGCAGGTCGTCAGCATCTTCAACGCCGTCGGCGGGGGCGCCGCCGCCCTGGTGGCGGCCGGCGACTTCGTCCGCCTGGCCGGCGGGGCCGGCATCTCCACCCGGGTGATGATCGCGACGGTCCTGGACGTCATCATCGGTCCCGTCACCTTCTCCGGGTCGCTGATCGCAGCGGGCAAGCTGCAGGGCTGGGTCAGCTCGCGGCCCGTGGTCTTCCCCGGTGCCCGCCTCGTCACCACCGCCTTCGCCGTCATCGGCGTCGGGGCGGGCAGCTACCTGCTGGCCGGCCACGACTCCGTGCCGGTGCTGATCCTGGTCACCTGCGCCGCCCTGGGCTTCGGCGTCACGATGACGATGCCGATCGGCGGCGCTGACATGCCCGTGGTCGTCGCGCTGCTGAACTCCTTCACCGGCATCGCCGTGGCCATCGCCGGCTTCGTGATCGATAACGGCGCCCTGATCATCGGCGGCGCGCTGGTCGGGGCGTCCGGTGGCATCCTCACCGTGCTCATGGCCCAGGCCATGAACCGCTCGGTCCTCGGCGTCATGATGGGCGGCTTCGGCACCGGTGACAGCGGCCCGGCGGCCGGGCCGGCGGCCGGCCCGGGCGTCAGCATCCGGCGGATCTCGGCCGAGGACGCCGCCATCCAGCTGGCCTACGCCAGCAAGGTCACCATCGTCCCCGGCTACGGCCTGGCCGCCGCGCAGGCCCAGCACGAGGCGGCGGAACTAGCAGCGTTGCTGGCCGGACACGCCACGGTGTTCTTCGCCATCCATCCGGTGGCCGGCCGGATGCCCGGCCACATGAACGTCCTGCTGGCCGAGGCGAACGTGCCCTATGAGGACCTGAAGGAGATGGACGCGGCCAACCCCGAGTTCCCGACCGCGGACGTGGCACTCGTCGTCGGGGCCAACGACGTCACCAACCCGGCGGCCCGCCGCCCGGGCAACCCCGTGTCGGGCATGCCGATCCTGAACGTGGACCAGGCCAAGAGCGTCATCGTGATCAAGCGGTCGATGGGTCACGGCTACGCCGGGATCGACAACGAGCTCTACACCAACCCCAAGACCGGCATGTTCTTCTCCGACGCCAAGTCCGGCCTGACCGAGATCACCGCCGCGGTCAAGGCGCTGGTGCCCAGCTGACCTCGGGCCGGCTCCTAGGTCAGGTCGGCGGCGAGACGACGGGCCGTGGGGTGGGTGGTCCGGGCGACCCGAGCTGGAGCAGCATCTGCGGAGGCTGGCTCGCGACTCAGTTCGACGCCGACCCTGCTGGGGTTATCGCGACTCCCGGGCTGCTGAGCCTCGGCGACCTCATGGAACTGCCCGTGGATGGACATGCCGAGCTGCGCGACCCGCCGCACAAGCCGGTGACTCATCCTCGGCTGCAAGCCTGCCAGGCCGCGGACATCGAGCAAGCCCTGCCACGCTTCGGGCTATAACGCATGGTCGGACGCGGGCCGGCGGCAGGCCCAGGGCATCAGCCGCCCGTCAGGCGTTGCCGTGGGCGCCGGGATCCCGGCTGGTGAAGAACTGGCCGATCGCCTCCGCTAGTTCGGCGGTGTCCAGCAGGCCGTTGCGGTCCCGGTCCAGCCGGCCGAAAGCCTGGTCGGCCTCGTGGGCGGGGGCACCGTACGCCGCGGCCAGCCTAGCGTACTCCCCCGGGTCGAGGGCTCCGTTACCGTCCTGGTCAGCGGCCTGGACGAGGGCGCGCGCGGCGGTCCGCGCCGCGGCGTCGAAACCGGCACGGTCGCTGACGGTCCTGCCCACGGCGGTGACGAACTCGTCCCGGGTGATCTCCTGGTCGCCATCGGCGTCCATGTACGGCAGCAGCGCGTCGAACAAGGCGCGCTGCCCGGTGGCCACGGCTTGTCCCGCCGCCGAGTCGGCGGGGTGGCCGAGGGCTTCGCACAGCCGCTGGGTAAGCTGCTGGTAGTCGTCCCGTTGCCACACGCCGTTGCCGTCGACGTCGAGGACGGCAAAGCGGCGCTCCAGTACCGTCTGCTCCCCGGCGTAGAGCGGAGCCCGGTGGCCGCTCCCGGCACTGCTCCGGACCAGCCCGGCCAGGACGGTGATCAGCAGGACGGCGGCGACCGCTAGCACCGACAGCCAGGCGGGGATCTCCGGTGCCCATCTGGCTCCGGACTCGTGCAGCGCGTGCAGCAGCAGCTTCATCCCGATGAAGCCGCAGATGACGCCGAGGCCGATGTTCAGGTAGACGATCCGGTCCAAGACCCGGGCCAGCAGCGCATATAGCTGCCGGAGCCCCATCAGCGCGAACGCGTTGCAGGCCACGACCAGCAACGCGCTGGTGGTGATGCCGAACACGGCCGGGATCGAGTCCACGGCGAACAGCACATCGGCCAGCCCGATCGCCGCAACCAGCAGCAGCATCGGGCGGCGGCCGCGATCTGCCCCGGCGGCCGCGCGGCGGTGCAGCCATGACAGCAGCCGGCCGTGCTGATCAGGCTGGCTGTCCTGGCGTCCGGCGATCAAGCCGATGGCAGTCCATACCAGGATGCCGCCGAGCGGGTAGAACAGCCAGCCGAAACGGTTCAGGGCCGCGGCCCCGGCCACGATGAGGGCCGACCGCAGGACCAGTGCGAGCCCGATGCCGAGCAACAGCACCCGATGCTGACGGCCGGCCGGAACCGCGAACCAGCCCATGATCACGTAGAAGATGAACAGGTTGTCCAGGCTCAGGCTGTACTCGGTGAGATAACCCGCGTAGAACTGGCCCGCCGTGACCCAGCCGGCCGTGACGCCGGCGCCGAGCCCGAAGATCACCGCCAGCGACACGTAGATCCCGACCCAGGTGACGGCGCCGCGCGTGGTGAACGATCCGCGGTCGGCCCGGGAGGTGAGCACGATCTCGGCGACAACGACCGCGATCAGGGCCGCCGCCGACACCTGCCACATCCACGCCGGAACTGTCATGGGTCACATCCTCGGCTGGCCGGCGCCGGCGCCCCGCCGGACAGTAACGGACGTCACAGGCTCACTCTCGTCGTGACCAGCAGCTTAGTACCGCAGGCCGGAGCCGGGTGCCGGGCGTTCAGGAATCACGATCCCCTTCATGTCTTCAGCCTGCGGCCGGCCAGGTCCGGGGGCCAGAGGCCTTGGTCGGTGCCCAAGGTGACCAACGGCTCGGCACCGCGAGCCGTCCGCGGTCACACCAGCCCAGGCAGGCTGCGAGCGAGCAATGGCCGCTGCGGCGGCGAGCATTGGCCCGGCGAACAGGCTGAGCAGCAGGCCGGGCGGGATGCTGGCGGCCAGCCGCGTACCCGCGTAGGAGTCGGCTAGCCTCCCGCGGGGTGGCGCCGACCCACGGGCGGCGTTGTCACCCGTAGAGGGCGGCAATCGCGGCCGCGTGCCTCTCGACGACGATGCTGCGGCGCACCTTGAGCGTCGGTGTCAGCTGGCCGCCTGCCTCGGTGAAGTCTTCGTCGAGGATGACGAACCTCTTGATCGCCTCGGCCTGCGATACCGCCTTGTTGGCCTCGTCGATGGCGGCTTGGATCTCCGCGCGCAGGGCGGCGTCGTCACGAAGCTCGGCCATGGTCGCCGTGTCCGGCCTGCCGTTGTCGGCTTTCCACTGGGCCAGTGCTTCCAGGTCGGCGGCGACAAGCGCGGCGATGTAGGGTTTTCCGTCTCCTACGACCAGGCACTGGCTGACCAGCCAGTGGGCGCGCAGCCGGTCTTCGAGCGGCGCGGGGGCGACGTTCTTGCCGGCCGCGGTAATGATGAGGTCCTTCTTGCGCCCGGTGATGGTGAGGAACCCCTCGTCGTCGAGGGTGCCGATGTCGCCGGTATGCAGCCAGCCCGCTTCGTCGATCATCTCCTTGGTGGCGGTCTCGTTGTTCCAGTAGCCCTGGAAGACCATGTGCCCCTTGACCAGGACCTCGTCGTCATGCGCTATCCGGATCGTGCAGCCGGGAATCGCCTGGCCGACCGTGCCGACCTTCTGGGCGTCGGGCGTGTTGGTGTTAGCCGCGGGGCTGGTCTCGGTCAGGCCGTAGCCCTCGAGGATCGTGATGCCGCAGCCGCGGAAGAAATGGCCCAGGCGGGCGCCGAGCGGGGCCGCCGCGCTCCAGGAATACCGCACCCGGCCGCCGAGCGCCGCGCGCAGCCTGCGGTAGACGAGCCGGTCGAACACGGCGTGCCGGAGTCGAAGCACCAGACCGGGACCGCCCGCATCTAGCGCCTTGCTGTAGGCGATGGAGACGGCCTCCGCGCGCGCGAAGATCTTGCCGTGTCCTTCGCTGGCGGCCTGGCGCTTGGCGCCGTTGTACGCCTTTTCCCATACTCGCGGCACGGATAGCACCGACGTGGGCCGGTATGCCGGCAGTTCGGCGACGGCGTCGGCCATGTCGGCCAGCCCGAGGACCGTGCGCGAGTAGATCGCCGCGTACTGGATGAGCTGAGCGTAGCTGTGCGCGAGCGGCAGGAACAGCAGCGTCGATTCGTGCTCGTTGAACACTCTCGGGAAACCGTCGTTCTCCATGCAGTTGCGGGTGTTGGCGACGATATTGCCGTGGCTGAGCATGCAGCCCTTCGGGCGGCCGGTCGTTCCGGAGGTATAGACGATCTCGGCAAGATCGCTGGCACCGCGGGTCCGGCGCCGCTCCTCGACCTGCCCCGGCGTCACCCGTGCGCCGCGGGCTCTGAGATCGGCCAGCCCGCCAGGCTGGCCGCCATCTATCTGCCACACGTGGGCCAGCGCCGGCAGCACGGCGCGCACCGCGGCGATCTTCCCGGCGTGATCGTCGGTCTCGATGACGGCGGCGACCGCTCCCGAGTCGCCGAGGATCCACTCCACCTGCTCGAGCGACGAAGTCGGGTAGACCGGGACGACGACGCCGCCGGCGGTCAGGATCGCGTAGTCGAGCAGCGTCCACTCATACCGGGTCCGTGACATCAGGGCCACGCGGTCACCGGGCCGGATGCCCACGGCGATGAAGCCCGCGGCAAGCTCGCGCACCTGGTCGGCGAACTCGCGCCAGGTCACCGGCACCCAGATGCCGTCTACCCTCCGTTTCAGGCCGAATGCGCCGGGCCAGTTCTCTGCATTCCTGACGAGATCATCGGTGATGTTGTCATCCGGCTGTACGGCGTATGCCAGAGGCACAGAGAATTCACGCATCGCGACCCCCTCCTGGGCAAGGGTCCGTTCATCCAGGCTGGACGGTAACCGCCGGGGAGCCGCCCGGCCAGGGCTCAAGGTCCCGAGTCCGCGTGGCCGCCAGCAGGACCTTGAGCCTTGCGGCGCGGCACGGTGCCGGGCGCGATGGCCTGCCCGCTAGGCCGGCGTCTGGCGGTACAGCGCGAGGGCGACGGTGATGCCCGCCCCTGCCGCGAGCACCAGCATGTTCCCGGCCTCGCCGAGCCGGCCTGATCTGACGGCCGCCTGCACGGCGGCGATGGGCCCGGTGGTGTGGGTCCCTTCCAGGTCCTCCGGGGTGTAGGCGACCCGGTCGCCAGGCATGCCGAGCCGTTCCCGCAGCGTGTCAACGAACCTCGGGACCGAGGGCGCCGGAACCAGCAGGTCGACGTCGGCCATGTCCATGCCCAGTCGGCGCAGGAAGTTGCGGGTCGCCTCCTCGGCGCAGTCGGCGAGGCGGGCATGGTAACCGGGTTTCTCGTCGATGACCAGCTGATGCCGGCCGGCCCCCTGCTGCGGGAAGCGGATACCGCGCCGCCCCCGCCACACCAGCCCGCTGGTGTACATGTCCGCATACTCGGGAAACGTCTCCGTGTGGAAGTCGGTGAAGCCGGTGATGCTGTCATCCCAGCCGAGCAGCATCGCGCCGCCGGCCGGCCGGAGGACGGCGGCTTCATGGCTTCCGGCATCCGGATCGACATCGCTGGTCACGATCGCGCCGAGCCGGATGACGCCGGAACGGAGCAGGCCCGACTCGAGCTGGATGGCGCTGATCACCCCGCAGGTGCCGTTGAGCAGGTCGAAGGAGAAGGTCCCGTGTGCCCCGACGGGCGGCTCGCCCAGGTTGGCCCCGATATCCTCCTGTATCAGGGCGGCCAGCGCGGGCTCGCCCATGTTGTCTTCCCGGTAGATGCCGACGTTGATGAGCATGTCGACATCGCCGGGCTGGCGGCCCGCCTGCGCGAAGCAGGCTCGGGCGGCGGCGTCGGCGAGGCCCCTCGCGGTCGCCTTCCGCAGGCCGCGGCGGGTCAGCACGCACGCGGCTTCAATGTGTGTTCCCATAGCGGTCCACCATGCTGTCGACGGTAAAGATGGCGATCCCGATCTCGATGCCAGAGGCAAGCGCGAGCAGCATCACCCGGTCTCCCTTGCGGATCCGCTGCTCTTCGAGGTACTTGTGCAGCGCCACGAACAACGTGGTCGATGACGTGTTCCCGTACTCCTCCAGGTTGACGACCACGTGCTTTGGCCGCGCGCCGAAGCGCCGGACGAACTCCTTGCTGCCCGCGCGGATGGCCCGGGCCGACGTCTGGTGGGGAATCAGGTAGTCGATGTCGGCAACGTCGATTCCCGCTTGCCCGATCGCCTCGGCGGCCAGCACCGCCACGTCCCCGATCGCTACCCGGTGCAGCGTCCGGGACTTGGTGTACATCTGCGACCCCGGACCCACGGTGCTCGGGAAGGCGAGACACAGCCGGCTGTGCTCGGCCAGGGTGGTAAAGCCGATGACGTCGATGCCGGAGCCGCCGGGCGCGCGCTCCACGATCACCGCCGCGCCCGCGTCGCCGAGCGTGAGCGACGCGAGTTGCTTGCTGAACAGTGAGCGGATCTGCTTCGCCGCGTTCCAGCTCAGGTTGGAGATGTACTCACCCGAAACGACCATGCCGCAGTCGATCTCACCCCGGGTGATGAGGTCCTGGAGGAGGAATACCCCGGTCAGCATGCCGGCGCACGCGTTGGACAGATCGAGGTTCACTGCCTGCGTAGCGCCGATCGCCTGCTTGACGTACAGGCTGAGCGGAGGCTCGTAGGACTGCGAGAACCGGCCTTTCGACCGGGTGATGCTGGTGTTGATCAGCATCTGGATGTCCGACGCCCGGTGCTGCGAATGAGACAGGCAGTCGCGGGCGGCGCCGGCGGCCAGAGTGAAGGAGTTCTCGCCCGGGCCGACAACGCGGCGTTCGTGGATACCGGTCAGCCGTTCCAGCTGGATGTGGGTGCGGTGGCTGGTCCTGCTCATCAGGTCCCGCGTCGTCAGCCGCTGGGCGGGCAGCTTGACGCCCACGCTCTCGATCCGGCATCCCCGTGAGCTGTCAGAACCGGGCGACTGCAGCGCCAGCCAGTGACGGGACTGCTCCTGTCGGGTCTCGGTCATAGATCGATCCTCCGCGTGTTCGTCCGCTTCACGCGAGGCGTTATGTTCTGAGTGCAGAGTGTCTGCTGAAGATGGCAGGGAAGTAGGGGCGAAGGTCATCAGCGAAGAGTCTTCCGGCCCAACGGCGACGGGCGGCCGATCGTCCGCCGGCAGGCCGGTGCCCGGCGCCGAGGGCACGCGGCACACGCTGGGTTACGGTCAGTACCGGCTGTCGTATGAGGTTTACGGTTCGGGGGACAGGGTGCTGGTATGGCTGCACGGCCTGTTGCTTGACGCCAACCTCAGCCGCGGCCTGGCCCGGAGGCTGGCCGTCAGGGGCAACCGCGTCGTGCTGCTCGACCTGCTGGGTCATGGCCGTAGCGACAAGCCCCGTCACGCTGGCGCCCATCGGATGGATCTCTACGCCGAGCAGGTGCTGTGCCTGCTGGATGAGCTCGGCGTCGACCAGGTGGTACTCGGCGGGGTCTCGCTGGGCACCAACGTGAGCCTGCTCGCCACCGTGCAGGCGCCGGAGCGGGTCCGCGGCCTGGTGCTGGAGATGCCGGTGCTCGAGTGGGCGGTCCCGGCGGCGGCGCTCACGTTCGTGCCGTTCCTGCTCCAGGCACACTACGGCAGGCCCGTCATGCGCCTGGCCTCCCGAGCCGCATCCCGCCTGCCGCGTTCCGGTTTCGGACCGCTCGACTCGCTCATCGACGCCGCCTCCTCGGATCCGGACGAGATCGCCGCCGTGCTGCACGGCGTCTTGCTCGGGCCCATCGCTCCGACCATCGATCAGCGCCGGGCCATCACCGCGCCGGCGCTCGTCCTCGGGCACGGCGTCGACCTGATCCACTCGTTCAAGGACGCGCGGCGGCTGGCGCTCCAGCTCCCCGATGCGCGGCTGATCCGGACCCGCACCTTCGCCGAGCTGTGGGTACGACCCGCCCGGCTGACGGCGGAGATCAGCGGGTTCCTCGACAGTGTATGGGCGGCCGGGGAACCGAGGGACCCGGCAACGCCTCAGGAAGCGGCCTTACCGGCCCGCGGGCGGCCGCCGTTGGCCGCGGTCGGCTGCGAACGCTTCCTGGCCGCCGCCAGCAGTTCGGCTACGCCGTGCTCGACGCCGCGGGCCAGCACGTCTAGGTCCGGGTTCGCCGCGAAGTCGCCGGTGAGGCCGAACGTGATGGTGCCGCAGTAGCTGAAGATCGAGATACCGGTGCGGACCCTGCCCGCGATCGGAACGTAGGGGATGATCTCTTCGAGCCTGTGCCCCATCCCGAACAGCGGCTGGCGGGGACCTGGCACGTTCGTGGTGACGGTGACGATCTCACGCTGAGGCAGCCAGAACAACAGCCTGACCCACCACGACGCGAGCGGATACGGGCTGTAGCGGCCCAGGCCGACCAGCGCCTCGCCAACCATCGCCTCCTTGCCTGCCTTCAGGGACTCCAGTTCCGTCCGGACCGCCGTGAGCCGTTCCACGGGGTCGGGGATGTGGACAGGGAGGTCGGCCACGGTCGCCGACACCCGGTTCTCGTAGATGCTCTCCTCTCCGGGAGCCCGCAGGGAAACGGGAACCAGCGACGGGACCTCGTGCGGTCCGGGCTGTTCGCCACGGGCCAGCAGCAGCGCACGGAAGCCACTGCCGATGGCGGCCAGGACGACGTCGTTCACCGTGCCACCGAAGGCCCGCTTGATCGTCTTGATGTCGTCAAGGGACGCCCGGGCCCAGGCGTACCGCCGCTGCCTGCCGATCTGCCCGCTCAGCGAGGACCTGGCGGCCGGCCGTCCAGACGGTACGAGCCTTATGACCGCGCGCGTCAGGTCGGTCGCCTGCGTCAGCGTGCGGCGGGGATCGGCGGTGGCGCGGCTCAGCGCGAGGGCTTGCCGTATCGGGAGGGCGGCCGCGTCGGCAGCGGCCTCGGCGGCGAGCCGGGCCGCCGAGGGTTCCGGCCCCACGGTCCGGTGGTCCGCGACGGGCGGCGCGGGCTCGGGCGAGTCGTCGAAGACGACGCGGTAGAGGTCGGTACCGGAAACACCGTCGACCATGCAGTGATGCACCTTGGAAATCAGCGCCCAGCGATCCCCGGCCAGCCCTTCGATGACCCAGTATTCCCACAGCGGGCGATCGCGGTCGAGCCGCTGCGACATCACCCGCGCCATCAGGTCGGCCAGCTGCACGTCCCCTCCGGGGGCTGGCAAGGCGGTGCGCCGGACGTGATAGCGGAGGTCGAAATCCGGGTCATCCACCCAGACAGGCCTCCCGAGGCGGAACGGCACCGTGCGGAGCTTCCTACGGTAGATGGGTACCAGCGGCAGGCGCCCGGCGAGAAAGGTCAGGAACTCCTCCTGGGAGGGTGGCGGCCCCTCGAACACCGCGATCGAGGCGATCGCCATCGACGTGTGCGGGTCCTCGTCCTCGGCGTCGATGAACACTGCGTCCAGTGAATTCAGCCTGTCCATGGTGTCCTCTTTCCGCCATGCCGCCGCCCGGGCCTGCGCGGCAGACCGTCGTGCCTGCTCCCCAGACAGCAACGTAGGCCGGGCCGAATCGGACGGTATGGGCCGATCGTCCCGCATGCCGGGACCTTCGGCTCAAGTGTCCCTGGAGCGTCCGGCGCTAGCTTGTCCTGGTGGCTGACGAGGAGACAGGCCTGACGGTCGCGGTGACCGGCCCTACCGGCACGTTCGGGTTTGGCTTGATGCCCCTGCTGCAATCCGACGACCGGGTGGCGCGGGTGGTTGGGGTCGCCAGGCGCCCGTTCGACCCGGCCGCGCAGGGCTGGACGAAGTTGACCTACCGCCGCGGCGATGTCCGCGATCCCGGGCTCCTGCGCGACGTGTTCCGCGGCGCCGACGTAGTGGTGCACCTGGCGTTCCTGGTGACCGGCGCCGCATCTGGCGAGGCGATCAGGTCGGTCAACGTCGACGGCACGCTGAACGCCTACGATGCCGCCGCCGCGGTCGGTGCCAGGCGTTTCGTCTATTCCTCCTCGGTGGCGGCTTACGGCTTTCATCGCGACAATCCGATCGGGATGACCGAGGACTGGCCGGTGCGGCCGGCCGCCCAGCTGTTCTACGCCCGGGAGAAAGCCGGGCTCGAGGACCTGCTGCGGGCCCGGGCCGCCCGGCCGGCCGGACCCGCCCTCTACCTGCTCCGCCCGTCCATCGTGGCCGGTCCGCACGCTGTGGGCGCGAAAGACTCGCTGCCCGGCCCGCTGGGACCGCTGGCGCGCGCCCTGGCGCGGTGGTCTGGCCGGCTCCCCGTGCCGCCTCCGGTGCCGGTGCCGGTCCTGCCGGTGCAGCTGGTACACGAGGCGGACATGGGCCAGGCGCTGCTACGGTGTGTTGTCGCGGCGGGGCCGCCCGGTGCCTACAACATCGCCGCCGACGGCATCGTCACCGCCGCCGACGTCGCCCGCGAGCTCGGCATGTTCCCGCTGCCCGTTCCCGCAGGCCCCGCGCAGGCCGCGGCCCGGGCCGTCGCGGCCCTGCCCTTCCTGCCGCCCCCCGCGCAGTGGGTGGAGGCGGTCAGTCATCCGGCGATCATGGATACCTCCCGCGCGAAACGGGAACTGGGCTGGGTCCCTCGTTACACCGCGCTCGAGGCACTGCGGGCCACGGGCATTCGCGCCGCCCCTGGGCCCTTCGTCACCGGGTTATGTACTCGGGATGAGGTCGATGACCGCGGCGTTCCCCGAGCCGGCCACCAGCAGGTTGATGACCGGAGTCAGCCATCCGCACCCGGTGAACGGCGGCCGCTGGTATCTGCCGGCCAGGCGGCCGCCGTGCGCCATGTCGAAGCCGGGCCGGGAGCGCAGCGGCACGACCGCGCGCGTAGCGGTGCGGCAGGAGCCGCCTCCGATCAGCGTCCACCCGGCGAAGCGGACCGCGGTCAGCACCGCGTCGACCGTGACCGTCGCGGCCATCTGCCCTTGCTCGTCGATCCGGCCGGCCACGGGGGATTCGGCGTCGATCCGGACGGAGACGCCGAACAGGCTGACACCGAAGACCCTCCGGCCGATAGCGGCCGGGCGCAGTACGAGGTCCCCGGTGAAATGCCCCGAGTCCGGACCTGCGCGAACCGTCAGCGACCCGCGCAACGGCACCCGCAGCGAATCCCTGCGGACCGTGAGAAAGCCTTGTACCTCGTACGCGATGTCGCGCGTGGAGAATGCGCTCACATGTACAGGATGCACCGCCCGGCGGGCTACGCGGGTGGGCTGGTCGATGGTGCCGTCGTCGTACAGCCGGGCCAGTTCGGCGTTCTCGGCGGCGTTCAGGGCGCGGCGCAGCTCGCGGTCGGTCATGCCGTCCGGCTCCGGTTCCCCGGCCCCGTCGATCCGGGCCCGGGTGTGTCCGGGCGGGGCGGCGGCTGGATGCCTGTGCCGTGGGAGGCATGAGTGTTGCCAGGCATTCGATCAGTTCCACGGTGCTGCGCTGCCGCAGCCGCAGGCCGGGGCTGACCGTCTCCCACCGCGCGATCGCGCCGATCTCCTCCACCCGGCTGACCTGGCCGGTCACCGGCGTCACGCCCGCACCCTGCAGCCGTCGGCACATCTCGAGCAGCACCGGCGGGTTGCCGCAGGCGAGCTGGTCCTCCAGCGCAGACCGTATTTGCCGGCCGCCGCGAAGACAACGCGGATGGCGGCTGACCAGGTACGGACGGCGGTTCTTATCCTGGACCGGTGGATGAGGTCGTGGGCACCGCTGCCGAGGCGATGCTCACGACGCCCACTAGGCACCCCGTGTCCGCCACCGTCGGCGAGATACGGGACTTCTTCCGCGACGATCATGTCCATGCGGCGCTGATCGTCAGCCCGGCCGGCTACCTGGAAGCCGTCGTGGAACGTGATGACATCGCCGAGGGTCAGGCTCTTGATGCCGCGGCTGCGCCGCTGGGACGACTCGCAGGCCGCACAGTGCAGGCCGGGGCCAGCCTGGCCGAAGTGCGCCGGGCGCTGATCGCAGCCGGGCGGCGGCGGGCCGCTGTCACCAGCGCCGACGGCCTGCTTCTCGGGCTGCTGTGCCTCAAGGCCAGCCGGGCGGGATTCTGCTCTGACCAGGATGCTCGCGCCCGTGCCCGAGGTGAGGCCCACGCTGTTGCCGCCGGCGGCACGGGCATCGACTGACCTGGGCGTTGGCCAGTCATTTGCTCTGGCCAGTTTCCGGCGATGGCTACTAACATTTGCGTTCCGCTAACAACGGTTTCCGGGCCGTTCTCAAATAAACCCCGCGTAGCCATTCCCTGATTGCACCTGGTAGCCCCTCTGGGCAGCTGAGCTGGGGAAACGCGGGCACCGCCGGTTTCTCCGGCGTTGTGGCGAGGGTACGGCCGGTGGATACTGCAAAGTAATGCAGGTGACGGCTGGCCGTGAGGAGATTTCATGACTGCCACCGTGGATGAGCAGACGACCGTGACCGTGCGCGGCGCGTGCCCGCATGATTGCCCGGACACCTGCGCCATGCTGGTGTCGGTGCGCGGCGGGCGCGCGGTGGAGGTGCGGGGCGACCCCGAGCACCCGTTCACCCGCGGCGGGCTGTGCGTGAAGGTGAACAACTACGTCGACAAGGCCTACACTTAAGTTTTAACCTGATTTCTATCCATATCAGGTTATATATGGCGTATTCGCTCATATATAAGATTTCAGGCGCTGGAACGGCCGTTTCCCTCATGCTGGGTGTTGCGACACAACCAGG
>Ga0066388_100000134_pt1 | contig 26571 bp, 26 predicted proteins | sample PanSoiMetaGPlot6_FD_64539 | JGI IMG/M metagenome (GOLD analysis project Ga0066388, IMG submission 64539) | Tropical forest soil microbial communities from Panama analyzed to predict greenhouse gas emissions - Panama Soil - Plot 6 (Hybrid Assembly) | ecosystem: Environmental > Terrestrial >...
AGCGTTGAGCGTTCAGCGTTCAGGGTCGCTGGCATCCAGACCGAAACGCTGAACGCACAACGCTGAACGCTGAACGACGCGCCGCGCAGCGGCGCGTCACTCCTTGCTGACGCTCGCCAAGCGGTCCAGGTAGCGCAGCAGCGCCTCGACCCCATCGGGGCAGAACGGCAGCTGGCGCACGCGGTCGATGACGACGTCGAGATCGAGCCATTCGCCGGCGGCGATCTCCTCGCGCTGCAGCGCCAGCGGCCCATCGTGCGCGTAGCTGTAGACGCGGCCGTTGACGCGGTTGTCGGCGTCCTCGTACTGAAAGGCGAGGATCGGTCGCGGCGGCGTTCCGCTGTGGATGCCGAGCTCCTCGGCGAGCTCGCGCTGCGCACCGGCATCGTAGGTCTCGCCCGCCTCGACCACGCCGCCGACCGCGACGTCGTAGTACGAGGGATAGACGTCCTTGGTGGCGGTGCGCTGATGGACGAACAGTTGGCCGCGCGGGTTGAACACCAGAATGTAAGTGGCGCGATGGCGGAGCTTCTGCGCGCGCATCTCGGCGCGCGTCGCGCGGCCGATGACGCGGTCGTCGGCGTCGACGACGTCGACCAGCTCCGACGCCGCCATTTACTCGTCCCGCGCCGTCTCCGCCTGCAGTTCCGCCACCCACTGGCTGAGCGCTTCGAGGAACTGCTTGCGCAGCATGCGCTGGCGCGGCGTCAACTTCGACAGCCGTTCCTCCTTCGCCTTCGCCGGATCGCCCTGAATCTGTTCGGGCTCATCCGGCACCACCGTGAGCACCATCGGCGACTTGCCGTCCCAGTCGTCGGTCGCCGGCAGGCCGAAGTCGCGCAGGCGCAGCGGCCACGTCGCATCGATGTCGATCCAATCGCCGTCGACGCAGATCTGCAGATAGTCGTGCACGTCGAGGATCTCGTTCTTGCGCAACAGGCCTTGCATGTGGTCGGGGAACGGCAGGGGCGAATCGTTGAAGCGATGCGTGCACAACATGTGGCGCACCGGTACGCCCTGCCGGCGGAACAGCTCGCCGAGCAGATAGTGCTTGCCGGAGCACGATCCGCTCTGCTGCTGCAGGACCTCGAGCGGCACGCGGCTGGCCGGATAGCGGTAGGGCAGATCGCGCACGCGCTCGAACAGGGAGATCCGGGCGGCCACGGGGTCGCGGCCTCGCGTCCACTCCTCGAACGCAGCCCGGATCGGATCGTCGCTCATTCTCGCTCGTCTCCTTGCATCGCCCACGCGCGCGGCCCCTCTCGGTGTCGCACGCGGCTGTCCGACGTCAGATCGCGTTCAGTGTTGCTCTCCCGCGACCTGCACCGCGAAGCGCGCGGCATCCTCGGGCGTGTTGACGTTGCGGAATGCTTCGGTTGCGCCGGCGACGCGTTCCATCGCCGCCTGCGGGACGTACTCCACCGCGATCTGCGGCAGAAACTCCCGCATGGCGCGTGCGCCGCCCGCCACCGCCGCGGCGATCGGTCCGCGCAACCGCGCCGCGTACAGGGCATGCAGAGGCTCGATGTCGCCGTCCCACCGCGGCACGATCGCATCCTGATCGCGCAGACACGCCACCAGGTAGCGAATCGGTTCGATGTGCAAGAATGGCATGTCACAGGCGGTGACGAAGGCGTACGGGGTGCTGATGCGGCCGAGTGCGGCATGGAGGCCGCCCAGCGGCCCGCAGTCGCGCAGCTCGTCGGCGATCACCTCGACCGCGAACTCGGCGTACTTCTCCGGGGTGTTGCTGACCACCACCACCTCGGGGAAGCAGCGGCGCAGGACGCTCAGCGTGCGCGACAGAACGGTCTCACCGTCAACGCGCAGGTACGCTTTGTCGCGACCGCCCATGCGACTGTTCCGGCCACCGGCGAGAATCACTCCGGCGACGCGGGTACTGAGCCAACGGCTGGAGTGCTCAGTCATGAGCTGAACCGAAACGGGCGGGCCGCACTGCTGAAGCGTCGTGAAGTTGCGCGGAGCATAGAAGCGCCGGGGTGCGGCAGTCAAGTCGCTCCCCGGGCTCGGTCGCACCATGGCGCGGGCGGTGAAAACATCTCTTTCACCACAGAGGACACAGAGGAACACAGAGGGGGACGCAGAGAGGAGGCGGGAGACCCGCGGTGCCGGGAGCCGACATCACATCGGGCTGCCAGCAGCCCCCCGGCACCGCGGGTCTCCCGCCTCCCACTCCGTGTTCCTCTGTGCTCCTCTGTGTTCTCTGTGGTGAAAAGGCCGTTGTCGCCGCCGCCATGGTGCGACCGAGCTCGGGAGCGACTTGACTGCCGCACCCCAGCGCTTCTATGCACTCGCCTCGCATGCCCGAGAATTACACTGGCCCGCTGCCGCGTCCGACGCCCGAGACGCAGCCGTTCTGGGACGCGGCCAAGCAGCGGCGGCTGGTCATTCAGGCCTGCGATGCGTGCGGGGTGCGCTACTTCTATCCACGGCCGCTCTGCCCCGCTTGCCTGTCGCGGCGCGTGCGCTGGGTCGAGGCCAGCGGCCGCGGGCGCTTGCACACCTACGTGATCAACCACCGGCCGCCGCGCGGGTTCCCGGTACCGGCACCGTTCGTGATCGGGATCGTCGAGCTCGATGAGGGGCCGCGCATGATGGCGCACATCGTCGACGTCACACCCGACCCGGCAGCGCTGCGCTGCGACCTGCCGCTCGAGGTCGTATTCGAAGAGCTCACCACCGAGATCACGGTGCCGAAATTTCGGCCGCGGACCGAGACATGAGCGCCGACGTGCGCAAGCTGCGCGGCAGCGTCGCGATCGTCGGCGTCGGCGAATCCGACGAGCTCGGCAAGCTGCCGCACAAGTCCTCGCTGCAGCTGCACATCGAAGCGACGCACAACGCGCTCGCCGACGCCGGGCTCCGCAAGCAGGACGTCGATGCGGTGTTCACGTCCGGACGCAACATGGCGAACGACGTGCCCGAGTACCTCGGCATCCGACCGCGTTTCATCGGCGGCACGCAGGTCGGCGGCTGCTCGTTCATCCTGCACGTCGAGCATGCGATGGCGGCGATCAACGCCGGGCTCTGCGAGGTCGCGCTGATCACGCACGGCGAGTCGGGCGCGTCGCGCATCGCGATGCCGGCGCCGCGCTGGGGGGACGATTCGACCAACACGCAGTTCGAGCTCGTACACGGGAGCTCCGGACCGCCGACCGGCTACGGCCTACTCGCCACCCGCCATATGCACGAGTACGGCACCACCAAGCACCAGATGGCCGAGGTCGCGGTGGCCACGCGCAAGTGGGCGGCGCTCAATCCGAAGGCCTTCGCACGCGATCCGATCACGATCGACGACGTGCTCGCCTCGCGGCTGATCGCCTGGCCGTTCAATCTGCTCGACTGCTGCCTGGTGACCGACGGCGGCGGGGCCTGCGTCGTCACCTCGGCCGAGCGCGCGCGCGACCTGCCCAAGCCGCCGGTGTACGTGCTCGGCACCGGCGAGTGCGCCACGCACCAGATGGTCAGCCAGATGCCGTCGTTCAACCGCTGGGATGCGGCGATCGCCGCGGGCGAACGCGCCTTCCGCATGGCCGGCGTGAAGCCGGCGGACATCGACGTCGCCCAGTTCTACGACGCGTTCACGATCGTCCCGATCCTCGCCCTCGAGGCGCTCGGCTTCTGCGCGCCCGGCGAGGGCGGGCCGTTCGTCGCCGGACAGCGCACCGCGCCCGGCGGCGACTTCCCGATGAACACCAACGGCGGGGGTCTGTCGTACACCCACACCGGGATGTACGGCATCTTCACGATCATCGAGGCCACGCGCCAGCTGCGTGGCGAATGCGGGCCGCGCCAGGTACCGGACGCCGAGATCGGCATCTGTCACGGGACCGGCGGCATCTGGAGCGCCGCGGCGACGATGATCGTATCGCGCCAGATCTGAGCTGTCAGCCATGAGCTGTCAGCTGTCAGCCATCAGCTGTCAGGCATCCGCTGTCAGGCATCCGCTATCAGTCCGGCCGCACGCTTAGTTTCCGCCGCGCTGACAGCTGACGGCTGACAGCTGACGGCTGGTGGTTTCCTGATGTGGGTACGGCGGAGTCGTGCTAAGAAGGAAGTGATGGGTACCAACGGCTTCCGCCTCTACCTGCGGCTCGGCGACAGCGTGACCCACCGCGATCACCGCGAGTGGGGCGAAGGGACCGTGGTCGAGGAGATGACCTCGACCGTACCCGGCGGAACCTGCCTGGTCCGCATCAAGTTCGAGGACGGGCGCCAGCGCACGTTCGGCAACGATCTCGATTCGCAGACCTGCTGCTACTACTTCGGCGTGCGCAAGTTCTGGGCGGACGACCTGCTGGAAGGGCCGACGCGCGTGCGGCGTGGTCCCCGTCAGGCGCGCATTGCGGCGCGCAGCGGCACGCGCGATTCGACGCGGACCCGGCAGTAGCGCCCGCCGCGCGGTGTCTCCGTGCCTGGGTCGTCGTCCGGTAGTCCGGGCTAGACCCGCGCGCGCAGAAATTCCCAGTTGGCGATGCCCTCTGGGGACAGGTACTGCGGGATGTAGCGGCGCAAGGCACCGAGCGCGGCGCGGGAGTCGCGGAAGAGCTGTTCGCGCACCCACTCGCCGTCGATCCAGCAGTCGAAAGATGGATTATCGCCGAGCGTCAAGTCGAGGATGCGCTGGCCGAGCGGCGTTCCGGTGACCAGCAAGCGCACAGACCGCCCGCAATCGACCAGCACGCCGCGCGCGTAGCGCGGCAGCGTGATCTGCTCCTTGACGCGCTCGCGGTCGCGCTCCGGGTACGTCGTCTCCGCCAGCTGCACGTAGCCCCATTCGCCTTCCGCCGGATTGGCTTGCATGAGCAGCTTGAGATTCAGGTCGGTGAGCCGCGAGCGCGCGATCTCCTGATTGTAGCCCGCACCCGACCGATAGAACTTGCTGCCCACCGGCGGCGCCTGCACGGCCGGTTGCGCGGCGCGCTCACGCCGCTTGTCGCCCGTGTCGACCCACCAGCGGTCCTTTACCGCAGGCGGGGCGCCACCTTCGGGTTCATCGCTCATGCCGCGTTCCGAGCGACGCGCGCGCGACCGTTCGCCGCCAGCGGCCGCGCCCGGCCGTTCGTCGCGAGCGCCCGTGCGCGACCGTTCGCCAGCGCCGTGCCGTTGCGGCCGACATTGCGCTCCATGCGACTGGCGAACGTATCGGCCTTGCGCTCGGCGTCAGCCCAGAAGATGTAGTGCCCCAGCTCGTGGTAGACGGTGTTCACCCACTGGCGCTCCGAGTTGTACTTGCGGCCCTTCTTCCAATTCTCCGGATGCACGAGGTGGATCTTCCCGTTCTCGTACGTGCGGCCGGCGGTGCGACCCCAATCGAGGTACTCGTACCACTCCACTTGCGGACGCCGCAGCCGATAGAAGCGACAGACTTCGGCGATCGCGCGGTTGAAGTTCGATGGCTTGTGGACGCGAAAAAACGCGACCAACAAGCGGTTGACCATCCGCCGTTCCTTCAACGAGGGCACGATCATGCGCATCGGCGAACGCTCCAAGTTTGGGGTGAAAGAGTGGCGCGAACCATAGTGCCCGTACCACGCAAAGTCAACTTTCTTCCGCGCCCTCGCGATGTGTTCATTGTGTACCTGAAAGCGTTTCCATCTCAGCGAGTTATGCCTCTCATCTAGAATCGACATGCAGCCGCGTCCGAGCCCGCCGCGCGGCTGGATTGTGCATAGGTCGTCGGTTATCATCCGCCCGCATGTGGCCGGTCATTCTGCGTCTCGGACCCGTGACCATCTACAGCTACGGCACCATGATGGCGATTGCGTTTCTGGTCGCCGGCTGGCTGACGGGTCGGGAGCTCGAGCGGCGCGGTATGCCTGCCGAGGCGTCGTCGTCGATGGTCTTCTGGGCAGCGGTCGGAGGCATCGGCGGCTCGAAGCTGTGGGCCATCCTGCAGGACCTGCCGGCGCTGCTGCACGATCCATTGGGAATGATTTTCTCCGGTTCCGGCTTCGTGTGGTACGGGGGGTTGGTCGGCGGCACTGCAGCGGTGAGCTGGACGATTCACCGTCAGCGACTGCCCTGGCTGCCGGTGGTCGATTGCATCGCGCCGGGACTCGCGCTGGCGCACGGCATTGGGCGCATCGGTTGTCAGCTCTCGGGCGACGGTGATTGGGGGTCCGTGACGGACGTGCCGTGGGCAATGGCCTATCCGAACGCGATCGTCGGCTGGCCGTACCCGCCCGGCGTACGCGTGCACCCCACGCCGGTGTACGAGACGCTCGCCTACGCCGCGGTGTTCGCTGTGCTCTGGTCGATGCGCAAACGGCCACATCCCGACGGCACCATCTTCTGGTGGTACCTGGTACTCGCGCCGGCGGCGCGCTTCGCCATCGAGTTCTACCGTATCAATCCATCCGTCGCGCTCGGCCTCAGCACGGCACAGTGGTTCAGCCTGCTGCTCATCGGCATCGGCGTGTGGCGCCTGTGGGCGTCGCGCCGGGCAGAGGTTGCGCCGGCCGATTCACTGGCCGCGCCGGCGCGTCGATGAAGCAGACGCCGCTGCCGATCGTCCTCGTGCTGGTTGCGCTCGGCGCTGTCGCCGGCTTGCAGTATCTCCAACACACCGCGCGCAGCGGGTATGCCGCCGCGGATTTCACGCTGCCCGATCTCAGCGGCAAGTCGTATCGGCTGTCCGACTTCCGCGGCAAGGTGGTGTTCCTCAACCTGTGGGCGACGTGGTGCCCGCCGTGCCGCATGGAGATGCCGAGCATGGAGGCGCTGCACCAAAAGTTTCGCGGGCGCGATTTCGTCATGCTCGCGGTCGCCGAAGACGAGGGTGGCGCCGCAGCGGTGGGTCCGTTCGTCCGCGAGCTCGGCCTCACGTTCCCCGTGCTGCTCGATCCGGACGCGACGCTGGCGCCGCGCTACGGCGCCACCGGATATCCGGAGACCTTCATCATCGACCGCAACGGACAGGTGGTGAACCACACGATCGGGCCGGCGGAATGGGACAGTACGGAGATGGTCGCATTCATCGAGAAGCTGCTGGCGCCGCCGCTCGACGTCGAGCGCGCGCAGCGCTGACACTGCGGCGATCGCGGCGCGTCAGAACGTGCCGCTGATGCTGAAGTGGATCTCGCCGATCGATTCGGCCCCCTTGTGCGCGGTGGTCGGCGGGCTGACGTTCTCATCGACGATCGTCTGCGGTCCGCGGCGATCGAGCTTGAACCCGTAGTCGAGGCTGATCGGACCGACGGGCGTCATGTAGCGCAGCCCCGGCCCGATCGAGTGGCGGAGGTTCTCGAACGTAAACGCATCGCCGTGCACGTTGTGCTGCTCGCGGCAGAGATGGTGGCACTGGGTGAGGAACAGCCCGCCGTTGTCGTTGAAGACGGCGAAGCTCAGCTGGTAGATGATCGGCACGCGCAGCTCCAAGCTGAGCACCATCGCGAGGTCGCCGCCCAGCACCTTGAAGTTCTGGTCGGTCGGCCCGAGGCTGTTTTCATCGAAGCCGCGCACCGTGGTGGCGCCGCCGAGGAAGTAGCGCTCGCGGATCGGCAATACCTCGGCACCGCTGAACGCGTTCCCGTAACCGAGCCGCCCCGAATAGATGAACGACAGCCACGTGGCGAGCGGGAACGCCTGACTGTGCTGCAGGTTGATCTTGCCGAACTGCACGTTCGACACGCCCGGCGGTGCGTAGCGCAGGCGTACGCTGTCGAACACGCCGCTGGTCGGCGCGAAGGGATCGTTGCGGCCGTCGTAGATCAGAAACGGCGACAGCGCCGAGGCGTACTGAACGCCCGCATCTTCGTTCAGGAAGCTCTGCGGCTGGACGTCGAAGACATCGGCGTACTCGAGCTGCAGCTCGGCGCCGCCCTTCAGACCCGGCAGGAATTCGCGTGTCAGACCGTTGCCGAAGGTGCCGCGCTCGACGCTGAACTGATCGATGGTCTTGGTCGAGCGCTCGCCGATCAGCTGCGACGTCCACTGCCAGTCGGTGTCGAGAAAGAACGGCTCGCGGTAGCCGAGGATGGCGAGGAACTGCGTCTGTGAGGGGTCGTCCGGAATGATGCTGGCCTGCCCGCGCAGCGTGATGCGGCGCGCGCGGTGCGCGACGTTGTCGTAGGTGATCTCACCGAACCCGGTGATGCCGTCGCGCGTGTTGTAGCCGGCACCCCATTGAATGCTGCCCGGCGGTCGCGGCACGACCGCCACCCCGACATCCTGCACCTCGCTGGTCGGGCCGATCGGCCGTACGCCGACGCTGCGGTACGTGCCCAGCTGATAGACCCTGTCCTGACCGCGCTGCAGCACGTCGAGGTCGAGTGGGTCGCCGGTCTTGAACGGCAGCTGCCTCAGGACGGCGCTGTTTTCGGTTTCGGCGTTTCCCTGCACGACGATGGCGCCGATCTGGCGGCGCGGTCCGCGGGCGATCTTCCAATCCACCGTCGCCGGCGCCGCATCGGCGGATCGGCGGCGCGTCACCACCGGCTCGACCGTGGCGTCCGTGTAGCCGTCGCTGCGCAACGCGCGCAGAATCGTCTTGGCGTCGGCATCGAGCTCCGCCGGTTTCAGCGGCTGCCCGGGCTGCACCTGCAGTGCCGGTGTCGCGACGGCCGGCGGCAATCCGCTCAGGTCGGGGGGATGGACCTCGGCGACGATGGTCTGTGGGCCTTCATCGATCACCACGGTCACGTCGATGGCACCGGTGTCTTCGTTCACCTCGACTGGCGCGTCGACGATTTCGGCCTCGTCGAAGCCCTGCTCCCGATAGAAGAACCACAGCCGGCGCAGATCTTCGTCGAACACCTCGCGCACGAACGTTCCCGGGCGCGGCCACGGCACCCAGCGCGCCGGCAGCGTGTTCATCTTCGCCTGCAGCTCGGCCGAGGGAATCTGCTCGTTGCCGACGAAGCGCAGCCTGCGCACCTCGTATGGCCGGCCCTCGTCGATGGTGAAGCGCACGCGGCGTGGGTCGCCCTCGGTGAACCGCAGGTGCACGCGCACCCGGTAGTATCCGCCGGCCTGATAGAAGCGCTTGATGCGCCGGCCGAGCTCGCGCCACGTGCCGTCGGTGATGATCAAGCGCCTGTTGATGTCGATGAGGCCAAGCAGCTGGTCGCTGTTGCGCGCGTCGTTGCCGACGAATTCGACTTCCGTGCGCGTGCCGGCGTCGATGGTGAACCACAGGACGCCTTCGTCGTCAGTAGTCGGCACGAACTCGCTGTTGACCTCCGCGTCGTAGTAGCCGGCGGTGCGCAGCTCCTCGAGCACGATGCGCTCGCCCGCGCGCGGCAGGTCGCGTCTGTTCGGCTGTCCCTTGAGTGTGCGCAGCGCGTTTTCGAGATCGTCGACCGACACGCCCGTATCGCCGGTGATCGCGACCGTGATGACCCTGGTCGGATTCCCCTCGACGATGACGAAGCGGACCTCCGCCTCGCCGGGGCGCGTGTGGACCTTGCTGCGCACCGCGGTGTGCGGAAAGCCGGCCTGTCGATAGCGCGTGATCAGGCGTTCGCGGGCCGGAGGGATCGCATCCGGATCGTAGAAATTGCCGGTGCGCAGCCGCATCAGGCGCCACACCTCGCGCCAGCGGAAGTAGTCGTAGCCGCGCACCCTGACGTCGGTGATGATCCGCTCGCGCTTGAGATGAAAGATCACCAGCGCGCGGCCACCGTCCGCCTGGGTTTCCACGTCGATGGTGCGGAAGAGCTGCGTCAGCTCGAGGAGGCGCCGCGACTCGCTGAGTTGCTCGGCGGTGACCGGCACCCCCGGCGTGAGCGGCAGCAGCGCGCGCAGCCCGTCCTTGTCGATCCACGCGTCGCAGTCGAAGCGCACCTCCTCGAGCGGGAGGCCGATGCCATCCGACTCGTCCGCGCGCGCCGGCTGCACGGCCACCGCCGTGACGGCGGCGAGCCACAGCAGCCAATGGGGAACGCGGTTCAGCGGAATCCTCCACCCAGCAAGGTGAAGGGCGTCACCCGCCAGAACTCGTAGCGCACCTTCAGGCCGCCGGCGAAGGCGCCCTCCTGCGTACTGGTCTGACTCTCCCAGGATCCCAACACGTAGACGCGTGGGGTCAGGCGGTAGGTGGCCTCCGCCAGCGTGCGCGACGACACGCCGAACGTCTGCCCGACCGAGACCGCGAGGTCGTCGGTCAGGTCCTTGCCCACCTTCAGCTGCGGCTCGAACGTGCCGGTCGTCCGCGAGTACGTGGACTCGAACGAGATGCGATCGACCGGCAACAGCTGCTTCGTGCTCACCTGCTGCCCGAACGAAAAGCCGCCGCCGCCTCCCTGGCGGAGCTGCGTCGTGGTCTTCCCGACCGCCAGCAACGTCGCCAGGTCCGTCTGCGTGAGGCTGGCGTCGTCGCTGCTCAGGATGACGCGCGGCTCGCGCGTCGTGCCGGTGACCAGCACGTTGACGATATAGGTCGAGTCCGTCGTCTCGATCGTGCTCTCGGCGGTGATGTTGAGCGCGGCGGCCAACCCGAGGTCAGGGCGGAGATCGGCCGTGCCGCCCTCGATCTCGAACTTGCGATCGCGAAAGGTGACCTCGCCGTCGAGCACCTCGATGCGCCCGTCGAGCACCGGCGCGGCCGCGGTGCCGGTGATCCGCAGATCGGCCCGCGCCTCGACGCGGGCGATGTTGTTCTCGACGTACAGCTCGCCGGGCGCGACGATGTGCAGGTTGAGCTCGACCAGGTGTGCCGACGGCGGCCGCGGCGCCTCGGCGAGGGTACGGTTGAGGCTCGGCAGGATGTCGGTCAGCTCGATGTCGCGGTCGTACAACATGCGCGACACATCGATGCGGCCGTCGAGCTTCATGCGTTGCCAGCTGCCCGCGAGCGTACCGCGACCGGAGAACTCCACCTCCAGGGAGGGCGCGAGGTTGGCGCCGACCTCGGTCAGCGTCCAGGCCAGATCCGGCCCGCGCCGCAAGTCGATCGTTCCCTCGACCTCGAACGTGCCGGTGCCCATGCGCCCGCCGAGTTTGACGATGCGCACCGTGCTGCCGGACAGCGCGAGTTGCCCGCTCGTGCGCGTGATCGCCAGCCGCGCGCCGACGTCGACGGTCGTCTGCTCGAAAGCCATCTCGCCGGCGACCTCCCACGCCCCGCCGGTACGATGCACCGTCGCATCGATGGTGAACGGACCGCGCGCGGATTCGATCGCACCCGAGAGCTCGAGCAGCCGCAGGTCGCCCTTACCGGCGACCCGCAATTGCACCGCGCCGTTGGTTGCCAGCGTAGCGCTGGCACGCAGCTCGGTGTCCGCGCCGCGCAGCTCGAGGGCATCCAATGTGCATGCGCCGCGCCGGCAATCGAGCTGTGCCGGGCGCGGCATGTTCAGCTCGTACGGCCCGTTGACGATGCGCAAGGAATCGACGCGCGCGCTCGCGTCGAACTGCTGCAGTGCGGCGAGGCGTCCGCCGACGTGCAAGCGGCCGCTGGTGACGATCCACACGTCGGCGCCGGGCACCAGCAACCGTCCGATGCGGGCCTCGGTCCACTCCCCGTCGAGGGTGAAGGGCCAGCCCGGCTCGGGTAGCACGCCGGCGCGCACGGCGAGCGCGCCGTCGAGCAGCGTCGTACTCACCTGCCAGCGGCCGCGGGTCGCCTCGACGTCGAGATCGACCTTCTCGAACTGGCGGCCGCTGAGGATGAGGTTGCGTCCGTGCAGGTCGGCGCGGCCGCTCAGCGCGCGCAGCGGGCCGGCGAAGGATGCGTTCAGTGAGAGGCTGCCGCCCGACTCCGCCAGCTCGCCGCGCTGCAGCGTCGTCAGATCCCAGCCCGGCACTTGCGCGGCAATCGTCGCATCCTCGCCCGCGCGTCCGCTGGCGCGCAGCGTAGCGCGCTGATCGGTGCGATTGCGCAGCTCGGCGTCGATCTGCCAGCGCGGCCAGCTGGCGCTGCCGTTCAGCGTGGCCTGCTGGATCCACTCACTGCCCAGCCAGAACTGCCGCATCGCCGCGTTGGCGGTCACCTGCGCGCGCGCCCACGCACCATGGCCGGTGATCTCGGCGTCGAGCGCGCCGCGCCCGATCGGCGCCGTACTGCCGGTGAGCGCGTAGACCAGCGCGACGACGGTGTCGCCGCTGACCTGTTGCGCCCGCAGCTGCCAATCATTGTCCACCGCGCCGCCGAGCGCGAAGGTGCCGCTCAGCGCCAGCTTGCCTTGGCCGAGATCGGCGGTGATGCCCGGCGTCTGGAGCTTGGTGCGGTCGGCGGCGAACGACCCGCCCATTTGCTCGACGGTGACGCCGAGCAGGATGAGATGGCGTCCGGCGAGCTGGCCGTTCAGACGCGGATCGTCGACGGTCCCGGCGATCTGCGCCGTCGCCGTCAGCGAGCCGCTCATGTTCGGCAGGCTCTCGATGGGCAGAAACGCGCCGAGCGCCGTCGGCTGCGCCACCACGGCTTCGACGCTACCGTTCACGGCGCGCCGCGCGTCGACCGCCAACTGCGCGCGCAGCGTGTTTCCGCCGGTCTGGGCGACGTCGACGGTGCCTTCAACGGCTCCTGCACGGAAGTTGCCTTTGCCCTGCCAGTTGAGCGGCTCGCCGTTCGGCGCGGTGAAGCTACCGTTTCCCTCACCCTGTACGGCGAGCGGCGCCAGTGTGCCCTGGATGTCCGCTCGTCCGTTGGCCGCGATCGCTTTGACCGACGGGTCGAGCCGCGCCAGCTGGCGCACGTCCAACGCCGACCACCGTACGCGCGCTTGATACGCGAACGGTGCACGCACGGCGAGCTCGGCGCTGGCATCCGCTTCGCCGCCCGCGCCGGCAAATTTGGCAGTGGAGATGCGCACCTGCTCACCTCGCCACGCGGCGTCGGCGCTGACATCGCCGACGCGCTCCCCATCGACGGCGAGATCGGCCACGCGCACGTTGGCGGCGACGCCGACGTGCTCGAGCGGTCCGATGATCGCCCCGTCGAGCTCGGCGTCACCGCCGAGCCGCTCGAAGACGGGATCAACGACCGCAAGACGCGGCAGAGACACGCGCCCGCGAATCGGCAGCCGGTCGCCCTCCGCCGCGTTGCTGCGCAGATCGATGCCGTCGCCCGTCGCCTGGACGGCGTGCAGCCACCACCCGCCCGTGATGGCCTCGCCGCCGCTGAGCGCAGCGCTCTGCAGCCGGAGCTCCCGTTGGCCGCGCGACAGCGCGACGCCTGGCGAGGTAACCGAGAAGCGCAAGCGACCGGTTGCGCTGATGAGCTCGCCAGTGGCGTCGTCTGCAGACACCACGAACGGCTCGTCCTCGGGCATCAGCCGCACGCTGGCCTGGTGCGACGACAGGCGCAGTCGAAACGGCGGCAGCGGTCGCGCCGGGGTGTGCGGGCGGCGCTCGATTAACGCGATCCAGCCCGGAACATCGACCGTGGCGCCGTCGACGGTGACATCGGCGACCGGGCGCAGTTGCCGCAAGCTGGTCCGCGGCAGCAGGGCGACCCTGAGATGCTGTGCGCGCGCCAGCGCGCCGTCATCACCGATGCGGACGTCGTCGGCCTCCACGAACAGCGGCAGCCACGTGACGCGCAGCGCACGGATCGACACCGGTGCCTGCAGCACGGCGGCGAGGACGCGTTCGATGCGCGGGCGACCGAACGCGAGCACGCGCGGCCGCAGCGGCCCGAGCAGCACGATGACGGCAATGGCGATCAGTGCCGCCGCGCCGAGCAGGACACCGAGGAACAATCGCAGCCACTTCATCGCAGCCCCCCGCCAGCGCGGTGGTGCACGCTACCGGATCGCACCGGAGTCCGCGAGACTGCCTTGACCCAATCCGGCGGACACAATAAGGGCGGCACTTCGAGGCCATCCGTGACGCAAGCGCCGCCAGTGGAGCGGAAGCCGGGGGAAACCGCCTATCTGCCCATCAGCGCTGATTCCGTGCGCGGGTCGCGCTGGGTGCGCTGGGCGTTGGTGCTCGGCCTGCTGGCCTTCGCCAGCATCTTCCTCTTCGCCGACTTCCGCGAGCTCTGGCAAGTGCTCGCGCATGCGAATCTGTGGCTCCTCTCGTTGCCGATCCTCTGCATGCTGGCGAGCTATCTGGCCATGGCACGTTCCTACCAGGGCATCGCCATCGCGGCGGGGTGTCCAGTGTCGCTGTCCGAGATGCTCAGGATCACCTTCGTCGCCAACTCGATGAACTACCTGGTCGCCACCGGCGGCCTGTCCGGCTTCGCGGTGCGCATGTATTTCTTCTCCCGCCTCGGCATGGCCTCGCAAACCGCGGTGATCGTGTCGCTGGCGCAGACGTTTCTGACCAACTACACCCTGCTGGTATTCGTGCTGGTCGGCTTCGCGTATGTGCTGAGCAGCCACACGCTGCAAGGCTCGGCGCTGGTCGCAACGACCGTTCTGCTGATTCTCGCCATCGTCGCCGCGGCGCTCGCCAGCCTGCTGCTCCTGCATCCCCGCTTGCGTCGGCGCACGCTCTTCTGGACCGCGCAGACCGCGTACTGGGCGCTGCACCGGCTGCTCCCCCATCGCGCGCCGCCGCGCACGCACATCTGGCGCTACCAGTTCAATCTCAACCGCGGCATCGCCTTCCTGCTATCGCGCAAGCGCGCCATGCTGGCGCCGCTCGCCTACATCATCCTCGACTGGTTTCTGACCATCATGATCCTGTACACCTCGTTCCTCACCGTCCGCTATTGGGTGGACTTCGCCGAGGTGATCGTCGGTTTCGCGGTCGGCATCGTGCTCTCGTTCGCCTCGCTCATCCCGGGCGGCCTCGGCGTGATGGAAGGATCGATGGCCGCGATCTTTGCCAGCATGGGCATCCCGTTCGAAACCGCCGTCGTCGCGGTGCTGCTCTATCGCCTTGCGTACTACCTGCTGCCGCTGTTGATCAGTCTGTTCTTCCTGCACGGCATGTTCGTGCAGGGCACGACCCTCAGCAAGGAGATCGCCCGCGCCGCGCCGGCAGAGCAACGGGGGCACTAGGCAATGCTCCAACACCAAGACACAAGGACACCAAGCCAAGAAAAGTGGTCCGCGGCGGCCCTCGGTGTTGTTGTGCCTTGGTGTTGAATTGTGTCGTCTAGCCCGCCTGCGGGTCGGTGCGCTTGAGCAGCGCGTCGACCGGTACCAGGCGCGTCGCAATCGACGCGCCGGAATACAGGGGCACCAGCGCGAAGAGCCCTTGCATGAACCACGGCGGCAGCCACGCGAGGCCGGCCGTGTGGTTGCAGACCAGCACGCCGATCAGGACGTAGTTGCAGACCCCGCCGAGGTGGCCGATGCGGCTGCCGATCAACGTCGGCCGGGTGCCGCTGCGGACGAGCGAGTCGACGACGTACACAGCAAACGCCGCCGCCGCCGACGCCGGCACCCACCACGGCGCGGCACCGAGCCGGACGTACAGTCCGAGCGCCGCCAAGATGAACGCAATGTCGGCGGCATGATCGAGCACCTGGCCGCCGGCGTTCGCCGAGCCAAAGCGCCGCGCCACGCGCCCATCGCTGAAGTCGGTGAGCGCGATGACCGCGAAAATCGCGACCGCCAGCCAGCCCGCGCTTCCGTGCGCCGCGCGCAGCACCGCCCATAGAAACAGCGGCGTGAGCAGGATGCGCAGCAGGGTCACCGCATTGGCGGCGTGGCGGGCGAGCGGCGGCACGCGACCATCCTACCGCGCGCCGGCGCGCCGGTCACCGCCCGCGCGCCGCTTGGCCGGCCCGCGCGCCCTCGCTACTGTCGCGCGGATGCGCGCCCGGCGGCTCTCCGCACTGTTGCTCGTCCTCTGTGCCGCCTGTCTGTGGCGCAGCTACGCCGACGTGTTGCGCGTGCATCTCGACGTCCTGTCGGGTTTGGCCGACAAGGCCGCCTTCAACGCCGAGAACGGCCGGCGTCCGACCAGCAACGATGTCACCGAGCTCACCTATCCGCTCGAGCGCGGGCGCCAGTTTGCCTACCAGTACCGCAGCTACGCCGACCGCGAGTCGTACCAGCGCTTCGTCGCTGCGCTCGACCGCTATCAAGCGCTGGTCACGGCGATCGATGCTGCGCGCGGCGACGAGGCGCGCTGGGCGGCCGCCCGCCCGCAGATCGCGGCGTTGCAAACGGCGTGGCGCGGCGCGGCGGAAGAAGCCCGCGCGGCGTTGGCCCGCGAGCGCTGAGCGGTCGCGCCGCGCGCGCGAAATAAGAAGCCCCGGTAGCTGCTGCGGATCAGCCGCCCCGCGGGTGAACGACGCGGGAGCTACCGGGACCGATGGTGCCTGGGTTCCCCAGGCTAGATCACCGTATGTGGCGCGGGGTGTTGCCGCGCCTGGACCGGGTGGCGGGCTGCGTCATGCGTTGACTCCTACCAGGGACGCCGAAGCGTCCCCGGCCACACGCGCAGCGCGGTCCGCACATCCGGACCGTGCATCAGATGAAGCCGGCCTAAGGGGCCACCACCTCACTGATCACCATGAAATGTCTCTGCACTGGACCACCTCCTTTCTCGGCGCCGCCAAATGCCGCGGGTCCCACACCCGCTCACGGGACGGTCGACCGCCGACTGCCGTCGCCCCGCCCAGCCCATTGCGCCCGCTCCCTACGAGCGCACGCAACCGAGGAGCCGTGTCCGCTCGAGCCGGTGAGGTCCATGGAATTTTCATAGCGCCGCCGTATTGGTTCGTCCACCGGTTTCGCGGGCATCGCACACGTCCGTGGTAACGGCCTTTTTCACCGCAGGAGGACGCGGAGGAATCGCAGAGGAGGGGTGGGACCGGCCGTGCCGGCCGGCATTGTCATTGGGCGGGCAAACATTCTGCCGGCACGGCCGATCCCACCCCTCCGCTCTGCGAACCTCTGCGCTCTCTGCGTCCTCCGCGGTGAAAAGGGCCGTTACCACGGACGTGTGCGATGCCCGCGCTTGAACCCGCGGGCAGGTCGCCCGTATGGTGCGCGTGCCCTGCGATGAGCGACTCTGCGCCGGAACTCGATGAACTGCCGTATCTGTTTGGCCATGCGTGGAAGCTCGGCGACGGCGTACGCGCCGAGCACATCTTGTCACCGCAGGACGCCGACAAGGATCTCGCGGCCGGAGCGTTTACCTTGCGCGGGCTCGTGCCGCCGAGCGCGCTGCAGCCCGGCGACTTCGTGGTGGCGGGACTCGTCTTCGGCGAGGGCGCGGCGACGCGTGCGACCGCCCGCGCCTTGCGGCTGATCGGCGCCGCCGCCGTGATCGCGCGCAGCTTCGGCGATGCGTTCGCCCGCTGCGCGTTGAACGTCGGCCTGCCGCCGTTGCAGGTCGAGGAGACCGAGGCGATCAAGACCGGCGATCGGTTGCGCGTGGACATCGAGGGGCACAAGGTGGTCAACCTCTCGTCCGGCGATCGCTACGTCATCCGCAACATCTACGGAGAAGCGCTCGACGTCCTGCGGGCCGGCGGCATGGCCGAATATCTGGCATTGCGGAGCCATCCGTGACGCCGTGCGGCGCACGGCGGTGAGCGCGCGTGCTCTACGCCGGCATCCGCCCCCTGCTCTTCGCGATCCCGCCGGAGACGATTCACGGCTGGACGCGCGCCGCCCTCGTACCGCTGCAGCGGCTCCTCGAACACCGCACTGCTTCAGCGCCGCCTCCCGATCGCGTTCTCAGCCAGACCCTGTGGGGCCTGCACTTTCCCAATCCGCTCGGCCTCGCGGCCGGCTTCGACAAGAACGGCGAGCTGCCGCACGTATGGCCGGCGCTCGGCTTCGGCTTCGCCGAGCTCGGCACCGTCACGGCGCAGGCGCAGCCGGGCAATCCGCCGCCGCGCCTCTTCCGCCTCACCGAGCACCAGGCCCTGATCAACCGGCTCGGATTCAACAACCGTGGCGCCGCGGCGGTGGCGCGCGACCTGCGCACGCGCCTCGGCCACCACCGCCCGCCGGTGCCGCTGGGCATCAATATCGGCAAATCGCGCGCCGCGTCGCTGGAGGCGGCAATCGACGACTACCGAGCCAGCTTCGCGGCCCTGGTCGCGTACGCCGACTACGTCGCGATCAACGTCAGCTCCCCCAACACGCCCGGCCTGCGCGATCTGCAAGCCGAAGCGCAGCTCGCCCAGCTGCTGGAGGCCCTGCAGGCCGACAACCAACGGCTCGCGGCCGGCGAGGGCCGAGCCGTACGGCCGTTGCTGGTGAAAGTCGCGCCCGATCTCGACGATGATGCGCTGCGCGCGATCGTCAGCGTCGCGCTCGGCACCGGCTGCGCCGGGCTCATCGCCACCAACACCACCATCGATCGCAGCATGCTGCCGCCGCACCATCCGCTGGCCCGGGAAGCGGGCGGGCTGAGCGGCGTGCCGTTGCGCGCGCGCGCCACCGCCGTCATCCGTCGCGCCTACGCGTTGTCGGGCGGCCAGCTGCCGGTGATCGGCGTCGGCGGCATCTTCTCGGCCGCGGACGCGTACGAGAAGATCCGCGCCGGCGCATCGCTGGTGCAGCTCTATACTGGTTTCGTCTACGAGGGACCCGGCCTGCCGCGGCGCCTGTGCCGCGACGTGCGTGCGCTGCTGGCGCGCGACGGGTACGCCACCGTCGCAGCCGCCGTCGGCACCGCTGCGTAACCGCTCCCGGGCGACTTGAACGCGCACCGCGCGAGTCGTACTGTCCGGGCACCAAGCACCGACGCGCCGCGTTCCGCGCGCTGACCTGCGGCTCGGCGCCGGCGGTGAGGAGTGACCGATGACCCAACTCGAAGCTGCGCGGCAGGGGCTGATCACCGAACCGATGCGCCGGGTGGCGCAGCGCGAGCGCGTGAGCCCGGAGCTGGTGCGCGACGAGGTCGCGCGCGGTCGCATGGTGATCCCGGCCAACGTGCGCCATCTGGCCGGCAGCGGCGGCCGCGCCCCGCGCGGCAGCGACGCGGGCGACGTCGCGCGGCAGTCTGCGGACACTCGCCAACTGTACTGGGTCAACCAGACCGTGGTGCAACGCGGCCACGCACTCGACGATCCGGACCATTGCCGCGGCGAATCGGCGCCCAAGCGCCTCGACCCGACCGGCATCGGCCGCATGATCACGACCAAGATCAACGCCAACATCGGCGCCTCGCCGGTGAGCAGCAGCACCGAGGAGGAAGTCGACAAACTCCGTTGGGCGCAGCGCTACGGGGCCGACACGGTGATGGACCTGTCGACCGGCGGCAATCTGGCCGAGTGCCGGCAGGCGATCATCGACCACAGCACTGTGCCGATCGGCACCGTGCCGATCTACAGCATGATCATCGGGCACCGGATCGAGGAGCTCACCTACGAGATGATCCTGCGCGAGATCGAGCGCCAGGCGCAGCAGGGCGTCGACTACTTCACCATCCACGCCGGCGTGCTGCGGGAGCATCTGCCGCTGATCCGCCCGCGCGTCACCGGCATCGTATCGCGCGGCGGCTCGCTGCTCGCCAAGTGGATGATCCATCACGGCAAGCAGAACCCGATGTACGAGCTCTTCGACGAGATCAGCGCGATCATGCGTGAGTACGACGTGACCTACTCGCTCGGCGACGGCCTGCGGCCGGGATGCCTGCACGACGCGTCCGACCCCGCCCAGCTCGCGGAGCTGCACACGCTCGGCGAGCTGGTGCAGCGCGCGCGCGCCGCCGGCGTGCAGGTGATGGTCGAGGGCCCGGGACACGTGCCGCTCGATCAGATCGCCTTCAACATGCAGCTCGAGCAGCGCGTCTGCGACGACGCTCCCTTCTACGTGCTCGGCCCGCTGGTGACCGACGTGTTCCCCGGCTACGACCACATCACCAGCGCCATCGGCGCCACCGAGGCGGCGCGCGCCGGCGCGGCGATGCTCTGCTACGTGACGCCCAAGGAGCACGTCGGACTGCCGAAAGCGGAAGACGTCAAGGCGGGCTGCATCGCCTACAAGATCGCCGCGCACGCCGGCGACATCGCGCGCGGCGTCGCCGGGGCCCGCCAGTGGGACGATGACTTGTCGCGCGCCCGCGCGGCGCTCAACTGGCCCCGCCAGTTCGAGCTCGCGTTCGACGGCGCGACGGCGCGTGCGCTGCACGACGAAGACCTCGAGGTCGACACGGACTTCTGCGCCATGTGCGGCCACGACTGGTGCAGCATGCGCATCTCGAAGGAGATCGCCGAATTCGCGAGTGGCAAGGATCCGGCGTTCCAGCCGGCCCGCCGAGCCATGCCCAGCCCCGGCGTCGGCGCCGAAGGCCACGAGCTGCTTGCCCAGCGCGCGCAGTCCCTACCAATCGTCGGCGACAAGCGCGCCTGCCACAGCGAGCTGGTGGCCGACGCCGACGAGGCGCGCGAAGTTCAGCAACGCTCGGCCTCCTAAGTTCCGTTCCCGGAGGGCCGCGCTTCTGCGCGGCCGTACCACCGCCGGTTGATATCGGCTCCGCTCGCCTTGGTTGCGCGCTGCGACGGCGCCGCAGAATCGGCGCCCTCCGAGCAGGCGTTTGGTCGACTCACGGCAACAAGGGGATCTTTCTCAATCGCCTGATCAACACTGCCAGCTGCAGCAGCGACCACGGGCTGCCGCCGGTCGCCAGCGGGCCGATGTTCCAGATCACGACGTGGCGCAGCCCGACGCGCACCAGCTCGTGCACCTCGGCGACGACGTCGTCGATGCTGCCGGCGACGACCCCGTCGCCGATCAGCTCGGCGGTGACGTTGCGGCGCGCCATCTCCAACTGCTCCGGCGTGACGCGCTGCGGAACGAACTCCGGGAAGCCTTCGAAGTCGTCCGCCAACGGATGACGCAGCCCGTGCTTCTTCCACACCGCTCCGGGCAGCAGCAGGGCCATCGCGGCGGTGGCAGGCACCCGCATCACCGCGTCCAACGCGCTGCGGCGGTCGCGGCCGAGCACGAGCTGCATCTGCAACGCGGGCTCGAAGTGCGTCAGATCGCGCCCGGCGGCGCGGCCGGCGGCGCGAATCTGTTGCAGCCCGTCGGCATATTCAGCCGGCGTGAGCTTCTTGGTCGGATACCAACCGTCGGCATAGCGGCCGGTGAGCCCGAGCATGCGCGGCGCGTGCGCGGCCACCCACAGCTGCGGCGCCCGGCCGCGGTAGAGCGGCGTCGTGAACAGCGCTTCGCGCAGCCGCCAGATCGCGCCGTCGAAGCTCACCGGCTCGCCGCGGCTCTCCCACAGACGACGGACGATCGCCAGGGCTTCGTCGAGGCGCGCGACCCGCTTGGTGAATGGGATGCCGTACGGCTCGCAGTTCTCGCGCTCGCCGTTGCCGACGCCGAGTATGGCGCGCCCGCGCGTCAGATGATCGAGGGTGACGAACGCCTGCGCGAGCGTGGCGGGATGGCGGCGAAACGGCTCGGTCACTCCGGTGCCGATGCGCACGCGTCGGTAGCGGGCCGCCATCATCCCCATCATCACGAACGGATCGAAGAAGGCGTCGGGCGATGGCACCATCTTGGCCGCCGGCGTGAGCTTGGGTCCCCAGACCGAACGCGGGATGAAGCTCAGGTAGTGATCGGGAAGGAACATCGAGTCGACGCCGAACAGGTGCGAGAGCCGCAGCATCGCGCGCTCGAGCTGCATCGGCGCAACGCAGTTGGTCTCCACCCCGACGGAGAGGCGGTTGAGCGGCGAGGGCCTCATGGGAATGCGCGGCTGATATCATCGCGTCCAGTGGAGGCAAAGCCGTTCAGCGTTCTTCCGAATTTCGTCTCGGAGGGCGGCGCTTCTGCGCCGCCCTCCGGCGCGGAATCGGAATGGAGCCATTGCACCGCAACAGCGTGCGACGGCGCCGCGGAAGCGGCGTCCTCCGGGCAAGCCGACTTCCACGACCATTCGCCTTGGAGTACAAATCGACCCACTGATACCGCTGCGCCGAACGCTCGCTGAACGCCGAACGCAGCGACCGAAGGGAGCTGCCGCATGCACTACGGCATCACCATGTTCGCCACCGACTACGCCATCCGCCCCGACGAGCTGGCGCGAGCGGTCGAGGAGCGCGGCTTCGAATCGCTCTGGCTTCCGGAGCACACGCACATTCCGGCCAGCCGCAAGTCGCCGTGGCCGGGGGGACCGGAGCTGCCGAAGGAATACTGGCACACGCACGACCTGTTCGTCGCGCTGACGATGGCGGCCGCGAGCACCAAGAAGCTCCGTATCGGCTCCGGCATCTGTCTCGTGGTCGAGCGCGATCCGATTACGCTCGCCAAGGAAGTCGCCACCATCGATGTGCTCTCCAACGGCCGCTTTTTGTTCGGCATCGGCGGAGGGTGGAACGCCGAGGAGATGGCCAACCACGGCACGACCAACTTCAAGGGGCGCTGGAAGCTGTTGCGCGAGCGCATCGAAGCGATGAAAGCGATCTGGCGCGACGACAACGCCGAGTATCACGGCGAGCTCGTGAACTTCGATCCGATCTGGTCGTGGCCGAAGCCGCTGCAGAAGCCCCACCCGCCGATCTACCTCGGTGGCCACGGCCCCAAGGCGTTGGACCGCGTCGTGCGCTACTGCGACGGCTGGATGCCGATTCCGATCCGCGCCGCCGCACTGGTCGACGAAATCAAGGATCTGCGCGCGCGCGCCACGGCAGCGGGGCGCGACCCCGCTTCGATCGCCGTCACGCTGTACGGCGTCCCGGGCGATGCCGACGTGCTGCGCACGTTCGCGCGCGCCGGCGTACAGCGCGCGACGTTCATGCTGCCGCCAGTCGAACGTGACAAGGCGCTGCCGCTGCTCGACCGTTATGCTGCGGTCGTCAAGGAGGCGGCCTGACGGCCGCCGTTCAGCGTTCAGTGTTTGGCGTTCCGCGGTGCTAGTAGCGGCGCCCGGCGGAATAGCCGCCGCCCGGCGGGCCGCCGTCGCGCGACCGCGCTTCGTTGATCTTCAACGGACGGCCTTTGAAATCCTTCCCGTCGAGCTGCTCGATGGCTTGCGCCGCCTCGCCGTCCGAGCTCATCTCGACGAAGCCGAACCCGCGCGATTTGCCCGTCATGCGATCCTTGATGATCGCAACCGACTCCGGTGTCCCCGCGCGCGCGAAATACTCCCGCAGCTCATCTTCCGTCGCCGTGAACGACAAGTTCCCCACATACAGCTTGCGTCCCATTGGCCTCCCCCTGGTAGCTGATCGCGTCCCTACCACCGCTCGCGCGCCTCTGGCAAACTACTGATCGATATCGCGCCGGCTAATGCACAACCGCACCGCCGCGTACGCCAAGATGGCAAATGGAAAGTCGTCCGTCTTTTCGCTAGGAAGCGGCGCATGGTGATCGAGCCGCGCGGTGGGGTGACCAGCCCGGCGACGGCGCGGGATTCCCTGTTCTCCTTCGCAGTGCAGCATCCCCTGCGGTACCTATGGGGGCTCGCCGCCGACGCCTATATCTTCAGCTCGACGATCGTCATCGGGCTCATCGCCATCATCGCCACCCTCATCGGCCGCAGCGGCCGGCCGATCGACGTGCTCGGCCGCTTGTGGAGCCGGTGGATCGTCCGCGTCTGCGGCATCGACCTCGAAATCGAAGGCCTCGAGCGCCTCACGCCGGGCCAGAGCTACGTGCTGATCAGCAACCACCTGAGCAACTTCGACATCTGGTGCACGCTCGGGTTCATGCCGTTCACGACGCGCTTCGTCGCCAAGAAGGAGCTGTTGCGGCTCCCGGTCTTCGGACAAGCGCTGGCTTTGAGCGATCACATCGTCATCGACCGCCAGAACCCGGAGGGCGCCATCAAGAAGATCAACGCCGCCGCGGCGCGCACCACGGAGGGGATCGGGCTGCTCTTCTACGCCGAAGGCACGCGCAGCCGCGACGGCAAGATCCACGAGTTCAAGAAGGGCGGCGTCAGCCTGGCGCTGCGCAGTCGGTTGCCGATCGTACCGGTGACGGTCAGCGGCACACGCAAGTTCCTGCCGCGCGGCTGCGCGGTGATTCGACCCGGCGGGCGCGTGCGCATCGTGCTCGGCGATCCGATCCCGACCGCCGACCTCGCGTACGAGTCGCGCGACGAGCTCAACGAGCGCGTGCGGCAGATCGTCATCTCGAACTACATCGAGGGTCTCGCGTAACGTCCCCGCCGGCTGGGACTCGATGCTCTGAAAACCACAGATGAACACGGATCCCCGCCCCTGGCCCCACCGATGAACACCGATGCGACGGCCGCCGGCGCGGTGAAGTGATCCCGTGTTCATCGGTGGCGCGGAGAGGTGGGGATCCGTGTTCATCCGTGGTTCTGAAGCTTAGAAGCAGACAGCCACATCACAGACGGCGTTTCCTTCTTTTTGGCCATCCATTGCGCTAGAGCCCGCGCATGCCCGCGCTCGCGGTCGAGCACCTGAGCAAGTGGTTCGGCCGCACCCTCGCGCTCGACGACGTCGGCTGGAGCGCCGAGCGCGGTGCCGCCGTGGCGCTGCTCGGCCCCAACGGCGCCGGCAAGACGACGCTCATGCGGCTCTGCGCAACGCTGCTGCGGCCGAGTCGCGGCACCGTGTCCGTGCTCGGCCTCGACGCCGCCACGCACGGCCCAGCCGTGCGCCGCCGCATCGCGGTGCTCGGTCACGAACCGTGGCTCTACCCCGATCTCAGCGCGCGCGAGAACCTACGCTTCTACGCCCGACTGTTCGCTATCGAGCGGCCGCAGGCGCGCGTCGATACACTGATCGATCGCCTCGGCCTCGGCGGCTGGTCGCACCGCCCGGTGCGCACTCTGTCGCGCGGCCTCCTGCAGCGTGCGGCGCTGGCGCGCGTGCTCCTACACGAGCCCGAGCTGCTCTTCCTCGACGAGCCGTTCACCGGACTCGACCTCGACGCGCGCGACCTCCTCTGCGAGGTGCTGCGCGACGCACACCGGCGCGGTGCCACGCTGATGATGAGCACGCACGACGTCGGCTTGGGGCTGACGCTCTGCACCAACGCAGTGGTGCTGGTGCGCGGCCGCATTGCGTGGCAGGGGCCGGTCGACGACAGCGACGTCGCCGGGTTCGAAGCGCGCTACCGCGCCCTCACGCATCGCAGCGATCCGCAGCCAACCGCCATGCCCGCCAGTCCCTGAGCGACGCCCGCCGCATGCTCGCGATACTCTGGAAGGACCTGCTGATCGAGCTGCGCACCAAGGAGACGTTGGCGTCGCTGCTCCTGCTCGGGCTGCTCACGCTGGTCGTGCTCAGCTTCGCGTTCGATCCAACCAGTCCGCTGCGCGAGGCGGCGGCGCCCGGCGTCCTCTGGGTGGCGCTGATCTTCGCCGGTACGTTGGGCATGAACCGGTCGTTGCTCCGCGAACGCGATCACGACTGCCTGCACGGCCTGCTGCTCGCGCCGCTCGATCGCGGCACCATCTACTTCGCCAAGACCGCCGCCAACTTCCTGTTCATGGTCGCGGCGCAGGTCGTACTGCTGCCGCTGTTTGTCTTCTTCTTCAACCTGCCGCTGATCAACACCGTGCTGATGCTGACGCCCGTGTTGCTGCTCGGCCTGCTCGGCTTCGCCGCCGTCGGCACGCTGTTCGCGGCCGTGTCGCTGCGCACGCGCGCGCGCGAGGTGATGCTCCCGCTGCTCATGCTGCCCCTGGCGGCGCCGCTCTTCCTGGCTGGGATCGGCGCCAGCGCGCAATTGCTCGCCGGACAACCATTTGCTGCAGTCGGACACTGGTTGCGCTTGCTCGCGGCGTTCGACGTCGTCTTCCTGGTTGTGGGCTGGCTGGCCTTTGAATATGTAGTCGAGGAGTGACCGACACGCTCACCGATCGCATTCTGGCCGGGGCAACGATTCTCGCCATGGCCGCCGCGCTTCTCCTGGTGTTCGTCGTCGTGCCGACGGATTCCTTCCAAGGACCTGTGCAGCGAATCTTCTACGTCCACATGGCGATGTGGCTCGACACGTTCACCGCCTTCGCCATCGTCGGCATCGCCAGCTTGCTCTATCTGTGGCGGCGCGCCGCGCGCTGGGACCATCTCGGGCGTGCCGCCGCCGAGCTCGGCTTGCTGTTCTGCAGCCTCGGCCTGGCCACCGGATCGATCTGGGCCAAGCCGATCTGGGGCACGTGGTGGACCTGGGACCCGCGCCTGACGCTGACGCTCGTGCTGTGGATGATCTACGCGGCGTACCTCCTGCTGCGCAATCTGGCGACGGAGCCGCAACAGGGGGCTACGCTGGCTGCGGTGCTGGGCGTGTCCGGCGTCGTCGATCTCTATCTCATCAATCGAGCCGTCTATTGGTGGCGCGGCATCCATCCCGCCGTCATCGTCAACAAGGAGGGCGGATCCGGCCTGGCCGATCCGCTGATGCGCCTCACCCTGCTGGTCATGATGATCGCCTTCTTTCTGCTGTTCCTGTGGTTGCTGCGCCTGCGCTTGCGCACCGCGCGCCTGCAGGATGACCTCGATACGCTGCGCGGACGCCTGGCGCCGGCGGGATCCTGACCGATGGTCGAGCATCTTCCGTTTCTCATTGCCGCGTACGGCGTGGTCTGGATCGGCGTGCTGATCTATCTCGTCAGCCTGAGCCGGCGCAGCCGCAACCTGGAGCGTGAGGTCGAAGAACTCCAGGAGCTGGTCGAAAAGCGCCCGCGATAGCTTTGGAGTGCGGGAGCTTGCTCCCGCTTTGGGGTGGGTGGGGTTCGGTCGTGAACATCTATCGCCGCCCCGCCCTTCCCACCCCAAAGCGGCGGCAAGCCGCCGCACTCCAAAACGCG
>Ga0066388_100000135_pt1 | contig 26531 bp, 20 predicted proteins | sample PanSoiMetaGPlot6_FD_64539 | JGI IMG/M metagenome (GOLD analysis project Ga0066388, IMG submission 64539) | Tropical forest soil microbial communities from Panama analyzed to predict greenhouse gas emissions - Panama Soil - Plot 6 (Hybrid Assembly) | ecosystem: Environmental > Terrestrial >...
CGTCAAGGCTGGGGTAAATCGAGCACGCACTTCAGTTTGAAATTCAACCCATTTTGTCACGACCAAGAAATTCAAACTGAACCCCTACTGGTGTGACACAATCGAGGAACTTTGCGAAAGGTGTAAGAGCGCAGGACAAGCTCCAGGCAGACAAGGAAAACAGCGAATATGGGGACGAAGCTACGTCGTGCCGGTGTGATTCTGGCTGGGGCAGCAGTGGTGATGGTGTGCTCGGGAGGACTCCGGTCGATTGCGGGGAACCGAAACACTCGGTTGAACGCGCTGCAAGCGGCGAAAGCTACCGTTGATACCGAGGCGGCGGCAAAGCGAAACAGTCTCGGCGTGGCGTACATGGGGCAGCAGCGATTTGCCGATGCGCAAAAGGAATTTGAGGCAGCGCTAGCTGCGGATGGGAATTACCCGCTGGCAAAATTGAATTTGGGAATTGCGCTGCTCGCGCAACAAAAATCGGACGGGGCACGAGCGGCATTGACGGAAGCGACGGAGAAGCGGCCGAAAGATCCTTACGCCTGGTACAACCTGGGATTGGTGGAGAAGGACAGCGGCGCGCCGGAGAAAGCCTTTGCGGCATTCGAACGGGTGACGCAAATCGTGCCGAACGAGCCGGACGCGTACTACTTCATCGGATATCTAAACACGCAGCTGCAGAAATACGACGCGGCGATTGCGGCATTCCAGAAGGCGATTGATATTTTTTCATTTCATGCGTCTGCGGAATTTGGAATTGCGCGCGCGTATCAGCGGAAAGGCGATGCGGAATCAGCGAAAGTACATTTGCAGAGATTTCAGAGAATTACCGCGAATCACTTGGGAGCGCCGTTCGGGGCGGGATACGGGGATCAGGGGAAGTTTTCGCTGGCGGAGTACGCGCAGAATGCGATGCCGACAGCGCCGGCGGCGATTCCGGTGAAGTTTGCTCAGGAAGCGATTGCGGCGAGCGGCGGCACAGCGATGGGACCGAACATGGGCGCTTGCTTTTTTGATTTTGACGGCGATGGAAAGCCCGACCTGTTTCTGGTGAGCGCAAGCGACAGCGGAACGAGCCGGTTGCTGCGAAATTTGGGCGATGGAAAATTCGCGGATGTGACTGAAGCCGCAGGGCTGAAGATTGCAGGCAGCGGGCTGGGTTGTGCAGCAGGCGATTTTGACAACGATGGAAAGACGGATTTGGCGGTTTGCTATGCCGATGGAGTGAGGCTTTTTCACAATGAAGGCGACGGAAAATTTGTTGATGTGACGCAGGCAGCGGGGATTAAGCATGAAAAGGGTTGCGTGGCGCTGACGTTTGTCGACTACGACCACGACGGGGACTTGGATTTGTACGTGACGATGGCTCCGGGCGTTGCGGATGGAAATGTTTTGTGGCGAAACAATGGGAACGGGACGTTTACGGATGTTTCGGGCGAGACTCGACTGGGAGCGGAGGCGACAGGCGCGGGGCTAGCGACGAGCGACTTCAACAATGACCGCGCGATTGATTTTATTTTGGCGGGAGGAACAGGGGGCGAGTTGGTGCTGCTGAATCCGCGTGAGGGCGCGTTCAAGCCTTTGTTCGACATTGATTTTACGAAGTTGGGATTGCCGTCTGGAGTTGGCGTGGTGTCGTTTGATTTTGACAAAGATGGATGGATGGATTTGGCGTTCACGCATACGGGAGCGCCAGGAATGAGTTTGTGGCGGAATGTGGACGGGAAACATTTGGAGCGTGTGGCCCTGCCGGATTTTGGTTGGAAGAAGGGATGGGGAATTGCGGCGATTGATTACGACAATGACAGCTGGCTGGATTTGGTGGCAGTGGGAGAGGGCGCGAACGGCGGCGAGGTGCGGCTGCTCCGGAATTTGGGAGCAGGAAAATTTGCGGATGTGACGAAGGAAGTTGGGTTGGACAAAGTGAAGCTGTCGCAGCCGCGAGCGATTGTTGCGGCAGATTTGCGCGGAAACGGCGAAACGGATTTGGTGATTACGCAAGCGGATGCGCCGCCGGTTTTGTTGAGAAGCGAAGGAGCAGCGGCGAATAACTGGATGGCGCTGGATTTGAAAGCGTTGAACGACAACAAGAGCGCGATTGGGACGAAAGTGGAAGTGTTTGCGGGGCCGCTCGTGCAGAAGTGGGAAGTGGCCGGCGCTTCGGGATATTTGGGGCAGAACGCGCCGCTGTTGCACGTGGGGTTGGGGAGTCAGAAGGAAGCGGATGTGGCGCGGCTGTTGTGGCCGACAGGTGTGCCGCAAGACGAGGTAAAGCTCGCCGCGAAGAAGACGCAGACAGTGGCGGAACTGGACCGGCGCGGAAGTTCTTGCCCGATTCTCTTTTCGTGGAATGGGAAGGAGTATGAGTTTATTGCGGACATGATTGGGCCGGGAGTGGTGGGACATTGGATTGCCCCGGGCGAACGCGACGTGCCGGATCCGACGGAATATTTGAAAGTGCCGGGGAAGAGTTTGAAGGAGCGAGATGGAAAGTTGAGTTTGCGGTTCATGGAACCGATGGAAGAGACGGTCTATCTCGACCAGGTGAAACTGCTGGCGATCGATCATTCGGCGATTTATGACGTTTATCCGAATGAGCGGTTTGTAAGCAATCCACCGTTTCCGGAGTTTCGCGTAGTTGCGAGCCGCGATGCGCGGCCACCGATTGGCGCTTGGGACGACAAGGGAAAAGACGTTTTGAAATTGCTTTCCACGGCGGACCGGAAGTATGTGAGGAGTTTTGAAGAGTTACCGTTTGCGGGATTTGCGAAGCTGCATTGGGTTGAACTGGATTTGGGCAAGTGGGAGGCAGCGAAACCGTTGCGGCTGATTATCGACGGCTACACGGATTATTTCACGGCGACTTCGATGTATGCGGCGGATCAGGCGGGGATCAAAGTGATTGCGCCGTATGTGGAAGCGCAAGACGCGGCGGGGAATTGGAAACCCGTAATCGAGGATATGGGGTTTCCAGCAGGGTTGGAACGAACGATGGTGGCGGACCTGACTGGAAAAATTCCGGCGGGGACGCGGCGGATTCGAATCGTGACGAATTTGAAGATTTATTGGGACGCGATTCGAATTGACCAGACGGGCGATGCACGCGACGCGCGCGTGCAGGAAGTTCCTCTGGCGAACGCGCACCTCGCGTTTTTGGGATATCCGAAAGAGATTCGCCTGACTCCGGCGAGCGATACGACATATTCGTGGTCGAAGAGAAGCATGACCGGGCCGTATGCGCGGGCGGCGGGGAATTTTACTCGCTACGGCGATGTGAAGGCTTTGTTGCGGAAAGTGGACGACAAATTTGTGATTTTCAGCTCGGGCGAAGGCGTGAAATTGGATTTCGATCCGAGCGGGCTAAAGCCGTTACGGGAAGGCTGGGTGAGGGATTATTTCTTCTTTGCGAATGGGTTCGAGAAGGACATGGATTTTTACGCGGCGGATGCTTTTACGGTAGAACCGCTGCCGAAACATGGGATGAGACCCTATCCTTATCCAGACGGAGAAGCGTATCCCGAGGATGCGGAGCATCAGAAGTATCAGCTTGAGTACAACACACGGCAGCGGTCAGGACAGTTGCCGGCGGATTTGCAGTATCACTATCCGGAGAAATAGGAGCGTTTCTACAGAATGTTTTTCTTCGGGTCGCTACGCTAAGTTGGCGCCTATCCGACTTGAACGGCAAGTTCGAATAGGCGCCTACCCTCCGTAGAAAACCAGCCTCTTAAGGATGCAGTGCGTGTGGCTGTTGACCGAGTTGCTGGCGGACGTTCTCGAGCGCAACGCGATCCTTAGTCCAGTTGGTCCAGCTCGCGGCGATGGGATTGACGAGCAGATTTAGGAAGTTTGCCTGCCCCAGGTTCAAGAGCATGTTCGCGTATTCGTAATCCTGAATACCATCGCGTATGGCCTTGAGCCGGATTCCCGGTGCGGATTCGCTCGATGCGATCGGTCCCGGCGGATAGAGGAAAATACCGTCGCCTGGTCTTCCAAGGCCCCCGCCGCAAGCTGTCGTGTCCACATTGTTCCAGCTGTTGATGGTGTTGCCGCCAGTCCAACCGCCGGCGCGATAGTAGAGAATGCCTTTCGCGCCTTGCGTCCAGTTCAAGAAGCCCGCCTGGATGCGTTCATTGGGTTGTTGCGGGCGTCGTATAACTGGATGCTGTGGCCCCGCTGATGGCCGTACCATTCTTCTTCCATTGATAGCTCAACGGCGCTGTACCCGTTGCGATGACCGAAAAACTCGCGGTCTGTCCCGACGTGACCGTCTGCCTCGCGGGTTGAGTAGTGATCGTGGGCGATCCCGAAGGAGGAGTCTCAAAACTGTGACCGCCGCTCTTCGCCTGATTTCGGCTCGAGTCCGTGGAAGTCACTTGGTAATAGTAGGTTGTGCCAGCCGCCAAGCCGGAAATGCTTACCTGATGGTTTGTGGCCATCGTGGAATCAACCGGCGTGTTGGATCCATAGGACGCAGTAGTTCCATAATTAATAGAGGAATCCGCCGCAATATTGGTCGTCCAAGAAGTCACAGCGGAGGACGCAGTGGGAGAAGGGGCTTGTACGTTTGTAATGTCCGAAGCTGCATGCGGCTGATTGCCTGTATTACTGCTCACGGCGCCCTTACATCCAGACAACCCAAGCATGATTAAGAGCGCCAGGCAGTCGAGGACACAAACCATGGAACGGGAGAGACGCGGTCTCTTGCTCTCAGCGAATGAAGCCACAGGCGCGTATTGATATGAGTGCAAAGCTATCTCCGGGGTTGAGCAGCACCGGAACAAGAAGGTGCGGAGTGTGCTGAGGAGGCTGCTCCGAATTGCTCCAAGTTGGGAAAAGAGTAGGCGTAGTAACGACGCACCGCTACTGGCGGGAAGGCCAGTTTTAGACCATCGAACGAGAGTAAGACTATGGCGTAGGGATTGGTATAGGGCATCCGACAAGCCGATTGGGAAGGGCAGCACTCTCTTTCCAGCGCTTCGGTACGGCTCCATCGCGCTCGCTCTTGTGACGGCATCTCTCCCGTCACTGCGGAAACGAGCTAATACCAACCTCATGCCAATCCTCCTAATTCGATTTGCTTGTTTAATCGGCGCTGCGGGATCGCTTGAGGTAGGGTTAGTAGCGATCAGTCGGCAAACATGTGCCGAGGGAATTCCATCGGATTTCCCAGGCTTGCGCCCTCTTCGGACACAATAAGGTGGCTGCTGTATTGGTATGCCGGATGAAAAATGCCTGGTGAGCGTCTTGTTTTGTCCTACGTTCGTCCTGCAGAAGCGGAACTAGTGCCCGGTTGCGGATTGGGCGATGGCGGCGGCTTCGACTTCTGCGAGCATTTTCTCCAGGTCTTTGCCGGAGAAATAGCGGCCACTGAGGATGACGGCGGCGATTTTTTGCGTATTGGCGATATCGTCGAGAGGATTCGCTTTCAAGAGGACGAGATCGGCAATTTTGCCCGCTTCGACCGTGCCGAGCCGATCCTCCAAACCGAAGAAGCGGGCGGGATTGAGAGTTGCGGTTTGCAAAGTTTCGAGCGGAGTAAATCCAGCGGCGACGAATCGCTGCAGTTCTTCGTGCAGGCTGAATCCGGGGAAGATGTAGACGCCTGGCGGAGTGTCCGTTCCAGCGAGAAACGGAACGCCCTTCGCGTGCAGAAGGTGAACGACATCGAGTTCTTTCTCTAAAAACTTCTTGCGAGTTGCGAGGTCGTCGGCGCCATAACCCTGCGTGATTTCGTCGGTGAAGTGCTTCCAGGTTTTTGTTTTCCAGGAAGCAGGAACGTATTTTGCGCGATCGTCTTTCGAGAAATCGGTGACGTCCATCAAGTTGCCGCCGCGTTCCCAGACGAGAGTGGGGCATTGCCAAGTTTGATTTTTCGCGAGAAGCGCAGCCAGTGAGTCAGCTCGCGCTGCATCGAACGTGGCGAGAAAGCGGGCTTCGGTTTTGTTTCCCTTGAGGAAGTCATCTTCAGCGGAAGAACTGCCTTCAAAGATGCCGATGAGATGCTCGAAGCTCGCCATGCCCGCGTCGGACATTTCGGACGCGCGAACGGAATCGGGCACATGGCCTTCGAATGCGATGCCCTGTTTTTTGGCCTCGTCGGCGATGGCGAAGACGGCGTCGCGTGGGATAAGAGATTGCAGCTTGATAAAGTCGGCGCCGCGGTCTTTCAGATCGGCGACCGCACGCCGCGCGTCGTCAGGCGTGGAAATGAGAATCGAGCTTGGAAAGCGCGGTTTGGGACCATCGAGCATTGGTCCGGAGGTAAAGATGTGTGGCCCGATGAGGCGACCGAGTTCAATTTCGGTACGCCAACCTTGCACGACTTGAAGTTCACTGCCCATGTCACGAACTTCGGTGACACCATTTGCGATGAAGAGTGGAAGCGAAATGTCTTTGGCAGCGGGAAACCAATCGCCGAAAACCAGATGCACGTGCATGTCCCACAGGCCGGGGATCAGAAAGAGTCCTCGGCAATCGATGCTTCGCGCGGTGCGTGGATACTTTGCAAGTTTTGCGGGACCGATCGCGAAAATACGCTGCCCTTCAAGGGCGACAGTTTGATCCGGCCGCACCGCGCCTGTGCGGACGTCGATGACGTTGACATGGTTGAGGATGAAGAGGTCGTGAGGCGCAGGCTCTTGAGCGAGTAGAGGAGGTAGAGAGAAGAGTGCGGCGGCGAGAATTCCGAGAGCAAGCGAGAGTTGTCGAAGCCGAATCATCTGGGTCTAGTCCCAGGGAATGGAAAGCCAGGCACGCTTCTCGGCGCTTTGGGCGATGGTTTCGCAGAGGATGAGCTCGTCATGGCCGGTGGAGAATGTGGGGAACGAGCGCGGGGCTTTGAAATTGCCCGCGTCGAGATAAGCGTAAAAATCTTTGAACAATTGAACGAATGTATCCGGGTAGCCTTCGGTGTGTCCGCCGGGATAGGCGGCGTAGCCGCGTGCGGCGGGGCTGAGCAGCGCCGGGTCCTTGATTAAGGATTCGTTGGCGCGATTGCGGCGGCCGATCCAGAGAATGTTGGGATCCTCGGCGTTCCAGGCAAACGAGCCTTCGCTGCCGTTCACTTCAAAACCGAGGCTGCATTTGCGCCCGGCGCTGACTTGCGAAACGCTGTAAAAGCCGCGCAGATCGTTTTCGAAATGGACGAGGACGCTGGCATAGTCGTCGGTGGCGATGGGAACTTCGTCGTACGCGCCCTCGCCGACTTTGGCGAAGGATTCGACGTGGCCGCGCGGTTTGCGGCGGGTGTGATGGATCGTTGCGAGGTCGGCGCAAATTTCAGAGATTCGGCTGCCGGTGACGAACATGGCGAGATCCATCCAATGCGTGCCGATGTCGGAGACGGCGCGGAGTTCGCCGCCGAGTTTGGATTCGAGGCGCCAGTTCCAGTCGGTGGGATAAAGCAGCCAATCCTGATGAAATTTCCCGTGAACGAGCAGCGGCTTGCCGATAGCGCCGGAAGCGACGAGCGAGCGCGCTTCCTGGCAAAGCGGATAGTAGCGGAGATTGTGCGCGACACCACCGACAAATCCGGTTTCCTTTTCGATGGCTTTGAGCATTTGCGATTCGCGCGAATCCATGGCGAGAGGCTTTTCGCACAGGACGTGTTTGCCGGCTCGAAGAAGCGTGCTGGCCTGTTCGAAATGGACATGATTTGGCGAGCAGATGTGAACGCAGGTGATGTCTTTGTCTGCGGCGAGTTCGGCGAGCGAAGCGTAAGAGCGTTCAAGGCCAAGCGATTTGGCTGCGGAGCTGCCGCGTTCGGCGGTGCTAAGCATGCCGCCGCGAACAGGAATGCCGAGGCGCCGAAGCGATTCGAGGTGGGCGCGGCCAACAAAACCGAGTCCAATGATGGCGACGCAATGATTCATGAAAGGGGCTCCCGATGGAGAGATTCCAAAGAAAACGAATTGGCATTTTACGCGAGACAAGAAAAAGCGTCACGCGAAATAGGAGCGTGACGACGATCAGGCGCTATCTACTTTTCTGCAAGGAGGCCAGCTCTTATTTTTTGCAATTCTTTCTTGACTTCTTTGTTGGTGTCAGGGAAATGGAGATTGAGGTTATCGAGTGCTTCGATGACAGCGGAGGCGACGACGAGGCGCGTGTACCATTTGTTGTCTGCGGGAACGACGTACCAGGGCGCGAACTTTGCGGCGGTGTTGCGAATCGCGTCTTCGTAGGCTGCCTGATAGTCCTTCCAATAGGCGCGTTCCTTGACGTCGGCCATGGAGAATTTCCAATTCTTTTTTGAGTCATCGAGGCGTTCGAGAAAACGCTTTTTCTGTTCCTTGGGCGAAAGATGGAGGAAAAATTTGAGAATCATGACGCCGTTGCGGGTGAGATAGCGCTCAAAACGGCGAATGTCTTCGAAACGCTCCTGCCAGATATTTTTTGTGACCAAAGATTCGGGGAGTTTTTGCGCAGCAAGAATTTGCTGATGCACGCGCACGACGAGGATTTCTTCATAGTAGGAGCGATTGAAAATCCCAATTTTGCCGCGCTCGGGAACGGCTTTGTGGGCGCGCCAAAGGTAATCGTGGTCGAGCTCCTCGTTGCTGGGCGCTTTGAAGGAGTGAACGTCGCAGCCTTGAGGGTTGATGCCGGACATAACGTGTTTGACGACGCCGTCTTTGCCTGCGGCGTCCATCGCTTGCAGAACGATTAGAAGAGACCAGCGGTCCTGCGCATAGAGTTTTTCCTGCATTCGGCTGAGGAGCTTTATGCCTTCGTCAAGAAGTTGCGTTGCGCCCTCTTTGTCGTGAAGCTTGCCCGTGTCGGCGGGATCAAAATCCTTAAGGCGGAAATCGTCACCGCTGGTGACTCGATAGTGTTCGGCAAGTTTTGCGGCGGCCTTTGCCAGCTTGTGGTTTTTCATGGAATGGAGGAGTGTAGCCTACAAATAAAACGCCCGCCACAACAGAGCAGTGGCGGGCGCATGTGAGGAAGAGTGGGGCTATTGCTCGTTCTCATCCTCACCGGAATGGGCTGGGAGGATTTCCCAGGTGAAATTGTCGCCATGCTGCTGTGTGAAAAACAGCCGCCAGCCGTTGCGGAACGGAGTCGGGATTTTGGCGCCAAGCAAGCCGAAAACGGTGGGGTCGCCATCGGATTGATGCCATCCCGTGATTTCGTTGTCGCCCTCGTTCTGGAAGCCAGTGAGTCCGCTAAATTGGGAGTCGATGGTTGCCGAGGTGTCGCGGCCCTCAGCGAGGATGCGAACGGGCTGGTTGGCTGGATTGCTGTAGTCCGCATTTAGATCAATGAGGAACGCGGAGTCGAGCGCATTGCGCTGCGAGTGAAGACCATCGCCCGCATCTTCGACGAAAACGATGCGATTTGCATCCCAGAAGGCGCAGTTGTCGAAACCGCTGTGTGCGACGTCACTGCGATAGACGAGAGAGAGCGTTCCACCATTCCCGGCCAAGCGGAGGCGGAAGATTGCGCCAAGTCCGCCAAAGGCGGCGGCTTCAGTGAGAGCATTGGTGTCGCCGGTTGCGTCAAAAATGAATTCGGAGAAGTTTGAACCGGGACGGAACTGCCCGTTTTCGGGCCGCTTGAAAGGCGTGCCGCCGGCTGCTTTCGCGGCGGCATTGGCGCTGAACGGAGCAAAGCCGTTCACGGCGGTGTCGTGTATGGTGACCCAGTTGGTCTGGAAAGTCAGGCCATAGGTGTGCAGATCTTTCTGGTCCTGTGAAGTGATATCGCCATCTACATCGGCCGCATGGAAAACAATCGCGCCGGGATGAGCTTTGGACATTACTTGAAGAACCTGCAGTTTGCCGCCGGCTTTCAGATCGGAGGGTGTGTTCGGGAGAAAGCGATAGACGAAGCTGTTGGGTTGTTTTGCGTGAGGATTGGTAGTGCCGGATTTGCCGCCGACGTCTTCGACGATGATGATTCGACCCCAAAGCTCAGCTTGAATGCCTTCATAGCCACCGCGGCCAAGAATGCCCGAAATGTCCTCGACCTTTGACGGAAAATCGAGCGTTGCTTGCAGGACGCTCGCGTTGGAGCCGCTTTCGGTGGTGAACAACAAGCGGTGCGAGAACGGGTACCAAGTGGAGCCGTCAATCGTGGGAATTGGATTGCCGTTAACGTCGGCGGTTGCCATCAGCGTAACACGGTGTGCCCCGTCAGCGTCGAGGTTGATACGGGTGATGTACCCCAAACCGTTCTGACCGAGCTCATGTCCCTGGAAGAGGAAGTGTTTGCCGTAATCGTAGTTGGGGTCAGCACCAGTCTGATTTCTGAGCACTAGGTAGGTGTTCTTGTCAGGTTCGGTCTTGGTGGCTTCGACTTTGTGGACGGCTGAGGGCAGATCGCCCGGGGCGGGAGTCAGAGGGCCATCGTTGTCATAGCCGTAAAAGCTGGTGAGCGCCGAAGGATTTTCGAGTGGCGTGGAGCCCTGGGCAACGATGGTTTCGATAAGTTCCGGCGAAAGAACGTTCGGAACGGGAACACCCACGACTTTGGTGTTTGCAGAAGGCACCGGTGTGAGGTGACGAAAGTCTTCGCTGCCGTCGTATGCAATGGCCGTTGTGACCGGCCAGAGGCTGAAGCCTAGTGCGACGGAAAGCGCCAGCGTGCGTTTAAGAATGCCGTATTGCATGAAATTACCCCTCCAAATTGAGCTATTGAATTTTTGTCCGTAACACGTCGTCGAGGCGGGAAAGCGGAATGCGACGCAATTCGGCGTGGTCTCCGTCAACCTGCCTGGGAAGTGGATACCGGGCGTTTGTTAGGCGGAGATAAATGGAGCGTCAAAAGTAGAACGTTTGGGGAACCCGTATGGAGTGGGAATATCGCGAACCGGGGCAGTAAGGAGTTTTGACTTTGGCTGGGATCGCAAACTAAGATGCGCGACAATGCCACGAACCCAGCGGAAGTTTCGTTTGCCGCATCCGGAGCCCACCGACGCGCTCGCCTACGCGCGGTTCACGGGCGTTCCCACATTCCTGAGGTTGCCAAACATAAAGGACCCTGAAGAACTGGAGGTGGCTCTGGTTGGTGTGCCATTCGACGGCGGGACGACCTACCGGCCCGGTCCGAGGTTCGGTCCCCGAAACGTGCGCGCGCAATCGGCGATCATCCGGCCATGGAACCCGGTGCTCAAGGTAAATCCGTTCGCCAAGTTCCGGATGGCAGACTTTGGCGACTTGCCGGTGAATCCACTATCCATTGAGGACACGTTCCGGAGAATTGAGGAAGGGATGCGGCCCCTTCACGAAGCTGGAGCGCGCTGCCTCTGCGTGGGCGGGGATCACTCTATTAGCCTGCCGCTCTTGCGCGCTGTGACGAAGAAATATGGGCCGGTTTCGCTGATCCAGTTCGACGCTCACAATGATTTGTGGGACGAATACTTCGGCAGCAAATATTCCCACGGAACCCCCTTCCGTAGGGCATTCGAGGAAGGTCTCCTCAAAGATGGAGAGGTTTTGCAAGTTGGATTGCGCGGGCAAGTATATGGCGAGGACGATTTTGATTTTGCGCGAAAGCACAAAGTGAAGATGGTGACCGCCGAGGAATTTCACGAGAAGGGAATCGCACCGGTTCAAAAACATTTGCGCGCGTTCCGCGGGAAACCGGTGTACGTCACATTGGACATCGATGTTGTGGATCCCGCGTATGCTCCCGGCACGGGAACGCCACAGGTGGGCGGGTTAACCAGTATTCAGATACTGGAGCTGGTTCGAGCACTCCGTGGACTGCGAATTGTAGGAGGCGATCTGGTGGAAGTTTCACCGCCTTACGACACTGGAGAAATCACATCGTTGCTGGCCGCCAATCTCCTTTTTGAAATGCTCTGCGTCTTCTAGATGGTTACGCTCGCGAACAAACTATCCACGCGAGATTACTTCGCGCTGGCGTTCGGCACGATGATCGGTTCTGGATGGCTGATCGTGATGGACGATTGGCTGGGGCGTGGCGGGCCAGTGGGTGCCATGCTGGCGTTCGGCATTGGTGGAGTTTTGTTGCTGCCTGTCGGCTGGGTGTACGGGAAATGGGTAGAGCGGTTGCCGGACGCTTCGGGGGAAGCGGCATACACGGCGCAGGTTTTTCCGCAGTTTGTGAGCTATGTCACGGGCTGGGTCATGCTGCTCGCGTATTTCATCGTGTGCCCGTGGGAAGCGGTGGCGATTGGCAGGCTGGCCGCATATCTGTATCCCGCGCTCGATCGCATGCCGTTATACAACGTGGCCGCGCATCCGGTGTTCTTGCCGCGGCTCGTGCTTGGCGTCGCGATGACGTTGGCGTTGGCGTTTCTGAACTATCGCGGGATTCGGGCGAGTGCAACGTTTCAGAGATGGATCACGACGATCGTTCTGCTTTTGTTCGTGGGTATCGTGTTGACGAGCGCGGTGCGCGGCACCCCGGCAAATTTTTTTCCAGTATTTCCGCGGGCACCGCTTCTCTCGATTTTTCTGACGTTGCAAATCGTTCCTTATTTCATGACCGGATTTGAAAGCGTGCCGAAAGCCGCTGAGGAGGCAGCGCCAGGTTTTGGCGGGCGGAGATTTTTCAAAGCCATCGTCATGGCCTTGTTTGTCGGTGCAGGGTTTTACGTGTTGTGCATCGGCGCAGTCGCTTTTGCCACGCCGTGGCAGGGATTGCTGGAACAGAAATTTGCGACGGCCGTTGCGTTCGAAAAAGCACTTGGCGCGCGGTGGCCCGTGCGGATCATATTCGCGATGGCGTTTCTGGGCCTGACGCAGTGTTTCAACGGCAATTTCGTTGCGTCGACTCGTTTGCTTTTTTCGTATGGGCGCCGCGGTACCGTGCCGCGCTTATTTGGGGCAATTCATCCGAAATTTCAAACGCCGCATATTGCAATAATTGCTACTGCGGCGATGACATTGGTTGGCTTGTTGTTAGGCGATTCTTTATTGGTGCCGGTAACGGAAGTAGGCTCGATGGCGTCGGCGTTCGGATGGCTCGCGGCGTGCATTTCTTTTTTCCTGGTTGAAAAAAATGTGCGAGCGCGGCTGATCTCCCTGGCTGGCGCAGTCGTTGCCTTCCTGTTGCTCGCCATGAAGCTGTTTCCCGGTTTGCCAGGCCACTTTTCGCAACCGGAATGGATCGCACTCGGAGTTTGGCTGTTTCTTGGGATGGCGCTCCATTTCATTGCCCGTATGAAGGGATAGGTTCACGGGGCATGTATACTTCTGAAGGTTTTGGGGCACACCGTAAAACATGATTCCATTTCTGCACTTAGGGCCGCTGTCGATTCCAACGTTTGGATTGATGGTGGCGATCGGCCTCTTGGTTTCGGCTTACGTATTGCAAGCGGATTTTCAGAGGCGCGGCGCAAAAGCGGACGCTTTTCTTATCATTGGCGTCGCGGGGCTTGCGGGAATTGTTGGTGCACGTTTTTATCACGTTCTTGAGCCTGAGTTGCGCCGGGAATTTTTCGAAAATCCGTGGCCACTGCTCATCAGCCGGTATGGATTCGCGTGGTTCGGCGGTTTGATCGGCGGCTTTGTAGCGCTGGTTTTACTTGCTCGAAATAACAAAATCCCAGTCCTGGAATTTCTCGATGTGTGCGCGCCGGCGGCTTGTGTTGGCTATGCAATTGGGCGAATTGGCTGTTTGCTTTCCGGTGACGGCGATTACGGAATCCCAACTTCGCTGCCGTGGGGTATGAGTTTTCCGAACGGGGTGATGCCTACTACGGATCGTGTGCATCCGACGCCCATTTATGAATTTCTTGCGTGGATGCTAATTGCGTGGGCTTTGTGGAAACTCGGAAGCGGAGGAATCCAGAAAGGCGAACCGACGCGCGGAAAAATATTTTGCTACTACTTGCTGATGACGGGAGTGGGGCGTTTTTTGGTCGAGCTGATTCGAATCAATCCGCGCTCGTTTCTGGGAATGTCGAACGCCCAAGCGGCCAGCGTCGCGTCGGTGATTCTGGGAATTGTGTTGTTGGTGGTTTTGAAGCGCAAGCAAACCGCCTGAGCCGTAAATTCGACTCAAGACAGACTAAATCATCTGGCGCAGAACGTACTGCAAGATTCCACCGTTCTTGTAGTAGAGAATTTCTTCCGGCGTATCAACGCGGGCCAAAACGCTGAAGACTTTCTCTGAGCCGGCATCCGATTTTGCTCGAACGGTCAGCTTTTTTCTTGGCGTCAGCGACGAAACGCCTTCGATCGAATAAGTCTCTTTGCCGGTAAGGTCCAGCGATTGCGGCGTTTCACCGTTCATGAATTGGCAAGGAAGAATTCCCATGCCGACGAGGTTACTGCGGTGAATGCGCTCGAAACTCTCGGCGATTGCAGCGCGCACGCCAAGCAGGCGCGGGCCTTTTGCGGCCCAGTCGCGGGATGAACCGGAACCATATTCTTTTCCCGCGATTACAATTAACGGAACTCCTGCTTCGCGATACTTCACGGCGGCATCGTAAATAGTCATCTGTTCGCCGCCGGGTTGATAAGTGGTCCAGCCGCCTTCGGTTCCCGGAGCGAGCTGATTCTTCAGGCGAATGTTAGCAAACGTTCCGCGCATCATCACTTCATGATTGCCACGGCGCGCGCCGTAGGAGTTGAAATCGTGCGGTTTCACACCATTCGCGATGAGATATTTTCCGGCGGGCGAATCGACTGCAATCGAACCTGCCGGAGAAATGTGATCCGTCGTGATACTGTCGGAGAGAACAGCGAGCACACGCGCGCCGTGCAAATCGGCAAGCGGGGCGGCCATCTTGGACATATTTTCGAAATACGGCGGAAGTTTGATGTAAGTGGATTTCGAATCCCATTGATAGAGATCGCCCTTCGGCACGGGCATGGACTTCCACATCACGTCGCCTTCGTACACCGCGCTGTATTCCTTACGGTACTGGTCGCTGGAGACTGCGGAGCGGACGATTGCTTCGACTTCCTGGGGAGTCGGCCAAATATCGCGCAGATAAACCGGCTTGCCGTCGGAACCGTTGCCGAGGGGCTCCGTGGTGAGGTCGAGATCCATGCGGCCGGCCAGCGCATAGGCAACGACGAGCGGGGGCGAAGCAAGATAGTTCGCGCGAACGAGCGGATGAATCCGGCCCTCGAAATTGCGATTGCCGCTCAACACCGCGACCGCGACCATGTTGTTTTCCTTGATGGCCGCGCCGATCGCCTCGGGCAAAGGGCCGCTGTTGCCGATGCACGTCGTGCAGCCGTAGCCGACCAAATTGAATTTCAGTTTATCGAGATAGGTGTTCAAACCCGACGCGGCGAGATAATCGGTGACAACTTTCGAGCCCGGTGCCAGCGACGTTTTCACCCAGGGCTTTACTTGCAGTCCGCGTTCCACAGCTTTTTTCGCAAGCAAGCCTGCGCCGAGCATCAGCGAAGGGTTTGAAGTATTTGTGCAGCTAGTGATCGCCGCGATTACGACCGCGCCGCTCGAGAGATCAAACGAGTCGCCGTTGTTTTTGACATGTGCTTGTTTAGCCGGGGCGCCTTCCACAACTTTCGTGAAGGATGTTTTCGCTTTGCTGAGTGGGACGCGGTCTTGCGGACGTTTCGGGCCAGCCACAGTAGGTTCGACGGTGCCCAGATCGAGCTCAAGGGTGTCCGAGAAATGCGGGTCGGGCGTGGAATCCGTGCGGAAAAGCGCTTGCTCTTTGCAATACGCTTCAACTAGCGCGATCTGTTCATGAGGCCGCGCGGTGAAATGCAAATACGCGAGCGTTTCTGCGTCCACGGGAAAGAACCCCATCGTCGCGCCGTATTCCGGCGCCATGTTGGCGATCGTGGCGCGGTCGGGAACACTAAGGCTCGAAAGGCCGCTGCCGTAGAATTCGACAAATTTTCCGACGACGCCTTTCTTGCGCAACATTTCCGTCACGGTGAGAACAAGATCCGTCGCTGTTGCACCTTCCTTCAGGCGGCCCTTGAGTTTGAAGCCGACGACTTCTGGGATCAGCATCGAAGACGGCTGGCCGAGCATTGCGGCTTCGGCTTCAATACCGCCCACGCCCCATCCGAAAACGCCGAGCGCGTTGACCATCGTTGTGTGTGAATCGGTGCCGACGAGCGAGTCGGGGTAGGCTTCGACGCGATTTCCTGAAGGCATCGCACAAACCACGCGTGCGAGATATTCGAGATTTACCTGATGGCAGATGCCCGTGCCGGGAGGAACGACCTTGAAATTCTGGAACGAAGTTTGCCCCCAGCGAAGGAAAGCGTAACGCTCAACGTTGCGTTGGAACTCGAGTTGCGCGTTCAGGCCGAAAGAATTTGCCGTTCCGAAACTATCCACTTGCACGGAGTGATCAATCACCAGTTCGACGGGGAAAAGCGGGTTGATGCGCTTTGGGTTGCCGCCGATTTTGTTGACAGCTTCGCGCATCGCGGCGAGGTCTACAATCGCGGGAACGCCGGTGAAATCTTGCAAGAGGACGCGCGCAGGCATGAACGCAATTTCCTTTTCTTTCGCGTGTGGCGTCCACTTGGCGAGTGTTTCGATGTCTTCGGCATGAAAGAAGCGTCCGTCTTCGCAGCGAAGAAGGTTTTCGAGAAGGATGCGCAGCGAAAAGGGAAGTGTGGCGAGACTCGGAAGGCCCTGTTTTTCAAGAAGCTCGAGACGCTGCACGTCGAAGACTTGTGCGCCTACATTCAGTTTATCGCGCGTCCTGAAAGAGTTTGTCACCGAGATGGTCATCTCGTTTTCCTTTCGAGGGATAAGGAACAGTCTATGATAACCGAATTGGCGAGCCGCGCTGAGGACAGGTTCGAACGGCGACACTGCAGGCGGTATACTTTAGGTGTCGTGAAAATTGTTCTGATATCGACGTATGAATTGGGGCGCCAGCCATTTGGGCTGGTTTCGCCCGCCGCGTGGCTGCGTGCCGCCGGGTACGATGTCGTCTGCCTGGATTTGACGCGACAAGATTTGAATGAATCGGCCATTCAAGCGGCGGAGAAAATCGCGATCTATCTACCCATGCACACGGCGACGAGGCTCGCAGCGCGGCTGATTCCGACGCTTCGCGAGAAAAATCCGGGAGCGCCGATCTGTTGTTACGGGCTTTATGCGTCGATGAACGCGGACTATCTGCGTTCGCTGGGAGTGGAGAAGTTGATTGGCGGTGAGTTCGAAAAAGAATTAGTCGAATGGGCAAGCGGAGCGGCCGGTAATGGCAATTCTTCGAATGTCGTTTCCAAGGAGCGGCTCACGTTTCAGGTACCGGACCGCACCGGATTGCCTGCGATGGGAAAATACGCGCATTTGGTTTTGCCTGAGGGCGGCTATCGCGTCGTGGGTTCGACTGAAGCGAGCCGCGGCTGCAAACACTTTTGCCGGCATTGTCCGATTGTGCCGGTGTACGAAGGGGTATTTCGCATTGTCGCGAGAGACGTTGTGATGGAGGACGTGCGACGGCAAGTTGCCGCGGGAGCGCAGCATATCTCCTTCGGCGATCCGGATTTTTTTAACGGAATAGGCCATGCGACGAAGCTAATGGACGAGCTTCACAGCGAGTTTCCGGAGGCGACGTACGACGTGACGATCAAAATCGAACATTTGCGCAAACACGAAAACCTGCTGCCGAAGTTGCGCGATACCGGCTGCCTGTTTGTGATCAGCGCGGTGGAATCCGTAGATGATGCAGTTCTCACGGCGCTGGAAAAGGGGCACACGCGCGAGGATTTTCTGTACGTAGCACGAAAATTCCGAGATCTTGGACTTACCCTGCACCCCACATTTGTGCCATTCACGCCGTGGACTACATTTGAGGGCTATTTGGATTTACTGCGAACTTTGCAACAAGAGGATTTGGTTGAAAATGTCGCGCCTGTTCAGTTGGGAATCCGGCTGCTGATTCCGGAAGGTTCACGCATGTTGGAATTGCCCGAGGTGCGAAGCATGGTTGCGTCGTTTGATGCGGAATCACTGGTCTATCCATGGGCGAATCCCGACGCGCGGCTAGATGTGCTGAGCTCTAAGGTGCAAAGCATTGCTGCCGCAGCCGACGCAGCGAAATGGCCGCGCGCCAAGACATTTGGAGCGATCTGGAAGGCCGCGCACGAGGCGGCGGGGCTGGATGCACCGGAACTGCAAATCCACACATCAAAAAGCGTGCCGTTCCTGAGCGAGCCCTGGTATTGCTGTGCAGAACCAACACAGAACCAGATGGTCTCGCTCGGCATTGTCGTAGGAAGAAAACAAACACCAGCGGCGATAATGGCAAACAACTTCGTGTAAGATAGATTCACTCTCGCTCATGGTGCAAAAACGGATCTTTCTTTTCGCCGCAAAACTTGGTTACCAGACGCGCAGCTTTGAAGAAGCCGCAAAAAAACTGAACGTGCAGCTCGTGTACGTCACGGATCGTTGCCATCAACTGGACGATCCCTGGAACGACCAGGCGATTGCCGTGCGATTCGAAACTCCGGAAGCCGCGGCGCACACGGTGCTCGAACACGCAAAAGAATCGCATGTGGACGGAATTCTCGCATTAGGTGACCGCCCGGTCGTTGCGGCTGCTTACGCTGCGCGAGGGCTGGGCATAGCCTATAACCATCCCTTGGTGGTGGAAGCGTGCCGGAGCAAGTTACGCATGCGGGAGATTTTTCGCGACGTTGGCTTGAACGTTCCCTGGTTCCGCAAGGTGCCGCTGCAACCGGCGCCGGAGCCGGCTTTGCTCGGCGTGACTTATCCATGTGTTCTGAAGCCGCTTTCGCTTTCCGCAAGCCAGGGCGTGATTCGCGCGAACGATCGCGACGAATTCCGCGCTGCGACTGAGCGCATTCGAAAGCTGCTTGATTCGGCCGAACTGCACGCGGCGCGCGAACCGAACCTCGCGCACATGATTGTCGAAGGCTACATTCCCGGCGAGGAAGTTGCCGTAGAAGGTTTGGTTACGAACGGCAAACTTCGCGTGCTGGCTATTTTTGACAAGCCCGACGCGCTCACGGGTCCCTACTTCGAAGAAACGATTTACGTGACACCTTCCCGCCATTCGCGCAAAACGCAAAACGAAATCGAAGCGTGCATGCAGAGCGCGGTAGCAGCCATGGGCTTTTCTCACGGACCTGTGCACGCGGAATTTCGTTTGAATAAGGCTGGTGTGTGGCCGCTCGAGATCGCTCCGCGTCCGATCGGAGGTTTATGTTCTCGAGCGTTGCGCTTTGGTCCGGGTGCCAATGGCGAATGGATTGGCCTCGAAGAATTGCTCTTGCGCCATGCGGCGGAACTGTCAGAGACGGATCTTGCGCGTGAGCCGCAAGCCAGCGGTGTCATGATGATCCCAGTTCCGCGAACCGGCGTTTATGAGAACGTGAGTGGCATGGAACGGGCGCGGGCCGTGGATGGCATCGTGGATCTAACAATCACTGCTCGCGAGCACGACACTATTGCCGCATGGCCTGAAGGTTCAAGTTATTTGGGATTTCTGTTCGCGCGTGCGGAAAAACCCGAACAGGTTGAGAAGGCTTTGCGCAAAGCCAATGCGCTGTTGGAATTTCAAATCAAACCGGTGCTTCCGGTGGGCCATCCGGTCACGGGCCAAATCAAGTCAGCGGACGCATAATCAAGCCGACGGCGAAAAAGTCAGCCTTTCGCTTTCGGTGGAACGTACCCTTCTGGGAGTTTCGCACCGGGACCAAAGAAAAACTGTTCGAGCTGCTCTTCCATGATTTTTTGTGAATTGGGATCCAGCGGATTCAGACGGTATTCGTTCATGATCATCTTTGAATGCTCGATCCAAAGCTTCCATGCCTCTTTCGAAACGTTTTCGTAGACGCGCTTGCCGAGCTCGCCCTTCCACGGCACGCGATCGAGGCCCGGCAACTCCTTCCCGAACTTAATGCACTTCACCATGCGCGTTCCTGGCGGAATCGGCTCAGCGGAAGGCGCCGGACTGCAACTGTCATCTGCCATCAATCTCCTCCGACATTCTCTAAATCTCACCTTACTGCAACTTTGGCTTCTTGCCTAGCGCCGCAAGGCAGCTGACTTACCCAAAAGAGGTAAGTAACATCGCTTTCACTCAACTTGTAACGTATTTTCGTGTATCGTCTTTTGCTCGACGCGCATCTCCCTTTTGATGTGCCAAAACGCCGGAGGACCATTTGCCAGAAATCGACACTATTTTCTGGGACATCGGTGGGGTCATTTTGACCAACGGCTGGGACCACAAATCCCGCAAAGTCGCGGCGGAAACCTTCCACCTCGATTGGGAAGAGTTCGCCGACCGTCACGATTTGTCCTTTCCCGCCTTCGATTCCGGCCAAATTACCCTCGAAGAGTATTTGAACCGTACGCTCTTCTACCGCCCGCGCCCGTTCTCGCGCGAAGAGTTCACCGCGTTCATGTTCGCGCAATCGAAACCGCTGCCCGGCTCGCGCGAAGTTCTAGACGCCGTGACGAACAAGAAACGCTATTTCATCGGCGCCATCAACAACGAGCCGCTCGAGCTCAATCAATACCGTATCGAAGCCTTTAATCTCCGCAGAAATTTCCTGGTTTTCTTCAGTTCTTGCTATGTGCATTCCCGCAAACCGGAACCAACGATTTTTCGCGTCGCACTTGAGGTTACGCAACGCTCCGTCGAGAAATGCATCTTTATAGATGATCGTCCACTGAACCTGGAGAGTCCTCGCAAGCTCGGATTTCAAACCATTCATTTTCAGAACCCGGAGCAACTCAAGTCCGACTTGGCTAAGGTCGGGGTTGAGGTATAGTTTCTCCCTGCGTTTTCTCAGTGTGCGAATGTTCAAGGAGCAAGCATGGCTGCCGAAACGGTGCGTTCAGGAGTGTCCTACGGCGGTGTCACCGATCCCTGTGCCGTGATTTTGTTTGGCGCTTCCGGCGACTTGGCGAAACGCAAGGTCATTCCAGCGATGTACGACCTCGCCGTGCACAATTCGCTTGGCGAACGCTACACCATTATCGGCTTCGCGCGTACTCCGATGAGCGACGAGAGTTTTCGCGCGACCGTCGGCGAGGCGGCCAAAGGTATCTCCGAAGTTGGCCCCATCGATCCTGCGAAGTGGGATGAGTTCGCTTCGAATCTCCATTATCACGCCGGCGACTACGCCGACCCGCAAGCCTACGACGCGCTGTGCAAGCGGCTCGGTGAACTCGAAAAGGAAAGAAATCTCGGCGGCAACCGTCTCTTCTATCTTTCAACGCCGCCGGAAGTGTATCCGGAAATTATCAAGCAGCTTGGCAAAGCTTGCTTATCGCGGCCTTCGAACGAAAATTCCTGGGTGCGCGTCATCATTGAAAAGCCGTTCGGCCGCGATCTTGCCACGGCAAAGGACCTCAACAAGATTGTTCAGGGCGTGTTCGAGGAGCGCCAGATCTACCGCATTGACCATTACCTCGGCAAAGATACTGTGCAAAACCTGCTCGTCCTTCGCTTCGGTAACGGAATTTTCGAACCACTCTGGAATCGCAATTTCGTGGATCACGTGCAAATCACCGCCGGCGAAACGCTTGGTGTCGAGCGCCGCGGCGGCTTTTACGAGACCGCCGGCGCGCTTCGCGACATGATTCAGAGCCACGTGTTGCAGCTTACTTCGCTCACCTCCGTCGAGCCACCCGCTTCGTTTGACGCCACCGCCGTTCGCAATGAAAAGCTAAAGGTTTTGCAATCCATCCGTCCGTACGATCTCGAAGGCGTCGCGCAAGCCGTGGTTCGCGGGCAATACGCTCCCGGAAACGTCGGCGGCAAGACTGTTCCCGGCTACCGTCAAGAGCCCGGCGTCAGCGCTACGTCGCGTACGGAAACCTTCGTCGCCATGCGCGTGCTCATTGATAACTGGCGCTGGGCGGGAGTCCCGTTTTATCTGCGCACTGGCAAGCGTCTCGCCAAGCGCTCCACCGAAATCATGATTCAGTTCAAACGCGCGCCGCACGTCGTCTTTCGCGGCAAAGAAGTCGAACCGAACCGCCTCGTCCTCAACATCCAACCCGACGAAGGAATTTCCGTTTCCTTCGGTGCGAAACGCCCGGGCACGGAGATGAGCATCGGCAACGTCACCATGAATTTCAGTTATCAAGAGGGCTTCGGCGAATCCACGCGCAGCGCGTACGCTACCCTGGTCAATGATTGCGTCCGCGGCGACGCCACGCTTTTCGATCGTGCGGACAGCGTCGAAGCCGCCTGGTCTCTTGTCGATCCCATTCTTGACGTCTGGAGCGCCGCCAAGAGCGCCAAGGTCCCGGAATACGCTTCCGGCAGCTGGGGACCCAAGGAATCCGATAACCTGCTCGAACGCGACGGCAGAACGTGGTACAACCCATAGTGCAACTTTTGCAGATTTAATCCGTTTTAGCGTTCCCGAGGAGAAAACGTTGATCCTTGCTGGCGATGTCGGCGGTACAAAGTGCAACCTCGCGCTGTTTTCGGAAAAGGACGGAAAACTCACTTCTGTTTTTCGCCAGCGCTTTCGAAGCAAGGATTTCGCTCAGTTTGATTTGATCGCCAAGGAATTCGCGCGCCAGGCCGCGACCCATCTTGCCGGAGAAAAAATCGAAGCCGCTGGATTCGGCATCGCCGGCCCCGTCATCAACAACCGCGTTCGCGCAACAAATCTTCCCTGGACCATTGACGCCGCCGTTCTTTCACAGGAGCTCAATGTACAGCACATCGTTTTGCTGAACGATCTTGGCGCCTGGGGCCATAGCATCGAGTATCTGGACCCGAAACAGTTTCTGGTTCTCAACGAAGGCGTCGTTGAGCCTGGCGGAACACGCGGACTTCTGGCCGCTGGCACCGGCCTTGGTGAATCGCTTCTCGCCTGGGATGGCAAGCGCTATCGCGTCATTCCCTCGGAAGGCGGCCACTCCGATTTTGCGCCGCACACCGAGCAGCAGATCGAACTGCTGCGTTTCATGAAGCGTCGCTATCCGCAAGTCAGCTGGGAACTCATCCTGTCCGGCCGCGGCTTTCGCACGCTGCACGAGTTTTTGTCCCCTACCGTCAAGCACGCCACCTTCGACGATCCCGACGCCGACCCCGCGCCGGAAATTACTAAGAATGCTCTCAACAAAACTTGCCCCGTGTGCGTCGAAACGCTCGACTTGTGGACGGACATCTATGGAGCGGAAGCCGGCAACCTCGCTCTAAAAGTTCTTGCGCTCGGCGGCGTTTATGTTGCCGGTGGCATTGCCGTCAAGATTTTGGACAAAATGAAAGACGGCAAGTTTTTTCAGGCGTTCAAGGACAAGTGGCACTTCGAGCATTTGCTAAAGAACATGCCCGTCTCCGTCATCCTCGACGAAAATGCGCCCCAGCTCGGCGCCGCCTACGAAGCTCTCCGCCTCCTCAAAGGCTAACCATTCGGCAAATTCTTCTCTGCCTTCTGTGGCTCTGCGGCGATCCTTGTGTTCTTTAGTTTTCTTTCTTTCCCGCATACTCCCCAACACCATCCAGCTCCAAATCTCGCGAATCCAACACATTTCTCTGCAGCCAATAAAGATGTCCCGCGCCATAAATCACCAGCACTCGCTCCTCCGGTGACGAAATGATGCTGCGCAGGTTCGCAAAAATTCGCGCGTTGCGCCGGTACCACTCCGCCAACAAATCCGGCCCCGGATACTCGCCTCCGCCCGCGAATTGCGCGAAGTCCATGTACGCTTCCTGATCCTCGCGCACTTGCTGCTCGCGATTCATGAAGAGCAGCAAATCCGTAATCGTCCCTTTTTTCAAAATCTCAGACTCTTTGTCCAGCAGCTTCGGAATCATCGCCATCCATTCGTCGAGAGCCTGCTGCTTCCCATTTCTCTTCGCGAACGCCTGAACTTTGTCGAAAGGGAATTCACCCTCCACGTCGATCGGATAGATCTGCTTGTGCCCTAGCTCTTTCGCGAGGCGAAATCCCAGTTGGTCAATCTCATTTCGCGTCAGCGCGTATTTTCCGTCGAGATAGTCCTGATACTGCTGTACGCGTTTGCCGCCTGGGTCTGATTCAATTGCAATTTTCGTCGGGCGGAACTTCTTCAGCATCGCAACCGTTTCCGCAATTTCTTTCTGCCGCTTCTCCGTCAGCACGTCGTCCACTTTCAGGTTGAAAATGTCGCGGCCCGGATTCGCCATGTGAAAAGTTCCCACCACCAGCACATGCGCTTTCTTGATTTGTTTCTCTTGTAGCGGCGGCTTTGCGCCGCCATCTGTTTCCCGGTTTTGTTCCTGTAGGGGCAATCCTCCGAGTTCGCCCTCCGCCTTCTTTCCTTGCGCCACAAGGCCCGGGGCCAACCACGCGCAACTCACTGCCACAATCAAAACCACCCGCCCACCACGGCGTGCCATTCGCATCATTCTGTTCATCTGCTCCTCCGCCACTTATCTACCCGCTAGCGTGGAATGAACTTCTGCACGCGCATGCCGTGATAGACGTCCCCTACGTACACAGCGCCATCTTTGCCAACCGCAAGATCATGGCCCCAATAGATCTGGCCGTCATAGTTGCCGAAGCGGCTCCACTTGGCGAGGATTTTGCCAGAGAGGTCGAGCTTCAGAATCTGCCCACGGTCGGGCGGAGCCGGTTTGAGGTCGCCTCCGTCAACCACGTAGAGCAAATTGTCGGGCCCAATAGTCAGCGACCAGGGTCTGCCGAGTTCGTCCGACTTCCAAACTTTCAAAAATTTGCCGTTGCCATCGAACACCTGGATGCGGGAGTTGGAGCGGTCGGCGACATAGACGAGTCCTTGCACATCCACGGAGACGCTGTGGGGCAGATTGAATTCACCCGGCTCGCTGCCCTTGCGGCCCCAATCGAGCAGGAATTTTCCATCGGACGAAAACTTGGCAACGCGATTATTACCGTAGCCATCTGCAACGTAGATTGCGCCATCCGAACCGAAAGCGATATCGGCGGGCAAGTTGAAGTGAGTTCCATCGAGACCGGCGACGCGCTCCGTGCCGATGGTGAGCAGAAGTTTGCCGTCATGCGAAAACTTGAACACTTGCTGAAGTGCGCGATCCGTGACCCACACGTTATCATCACCGTCCACGCGAAGACCGTGCGGCTCGAGGAAACGGTTCTGTCCCCAGGACGAAATAAGTTTGCCCGATGCTCCGTCGAAGCAGAGGACCGTGGCCGAAGCAATGGGATGCGATTTGTCCGCAGCCCAGGAATTTTCCGCTCGATGAAAGACGAAAACGTGATTGTGAGAATCAACGGCCACGCCGGAGACCTGACCCAGGACAAAGCCAGGCGGAAGTTGCGGCCAACCATGAACGACGGAATACGGCTCTGGAGCGCCGACTTGCTGCCCCAGCGAGAACGCAGTAATCGAAGCAAGTGCGGCCGCGAGAAGAGCAATACGAGCAAAGAGCTTTCGAGGCATACGCAGACCTCCGCAAGATGACGGGTTAGCGGCTTAACGCAACGATTCGAGGCGCGAGTATAGCGTATTAGGCGCTCGTCAGGCTGGAGGTTCTCTCACCTTTGAAGAAGCTCACTCGCCACTCGTGCCTGTTCCGCCTTACACTATTTACCCATGAGCTCTACCAAACCACTTCACCTGGACATGCACGAGCAGATCGAGTGTGCCTTCACGCTCGCCTCGCGCTTTTACACCGATCCGCACATCCTCGAAGTCGAAAAAGAAAGAATCTTTCGCAAGACGTGGAACCTCGTCGGCACAACGATGCAACCCTGTGGGGAAGCGGGCGGCGTGAAAAAGACCATCGCTGATCCCGAAACGTATTTCACTGCGGAAATCGCAGGCGAGCCGGCTCTCATCATCCGCGACAAGCAGGCCACGCTGCGCGCGTTCAGCAATGTTTGCCGTCATCGCGCGGGGCCAATCGCTTTCGGCAGCGGCTGCAAGAACGTCATGCGCTGCCAGTATCACGGCTGGACCTACACGCTCGAAGGGAAACTCATCGGCACGCCCGACGTCGACGGCGTCGAATTTTTCGACCGCAGCACCATGGGCATGGTTCCGCTTCGCGTGGACACCTGGGGCGATCTCATCTTCGTCAATTTAGACAAGGACGCCGAACCGCTCTCTGCCGTTCTCGGCGAAATCCCAAATCAAGCGCGCGGCTTCGATTTCGAGGGGCTAAAACTCGCCGAGCGCCGCGATTACGTCATCAACTGCAACTGGAAGGTTTACGTCGACAACTATCTTGAGGGCTACCACATTCCCATCGCGCATCCCGGCCTGATGAAAGAAATTGACTATGCGCAATACCGCACCGATACCTATCGTTATTATTCACAGCAGTTCGCACCCATCCGCGCGATGAAGCCCGACGACTCCGGCGAACGTTTTTACGCGCCCGGAACGACTGGCCTTAAAGAAGCGCTCTACTTTTGGATTTTTCCGAATCTGATGCTGAACATATATCCCGACAATTTCTCGACAAATTTAATAGTTCCGCTTTCGCACCACAAAACGCTGACCATCTTCGAGTGGTTTTTTCACGACACCGAGTCGCCGGCGTCGAGACAGCGTATTGAAAAGGCAGTGGCATTTAGTGACGAGGTGCAGCAGGAGGATATTCTGCTCTGCGAAAACGTGCAGAAAGGTCTTCAATCTTCGACTTATGATCGCGGACGCTACTCCGTGAAACGCGAAAACGGCGTCCACCA
>Ga0066388_100000136_pt1 | contig 26417 bp, 22 predicted proteins | sample PanSoiMetaGPlot6_FD_64539 | JGI IMG/M metagenome (GOLD analysis project Ga0066388, IMG submission 64539) | Tropical forest soil microbial communities from Panama analyzed to predict greenhouse gas emissions - Panama Soil - Plot 6 (Hybrid Assembly) | ecosystem: Environmental > Terrestrial >...
TCGGCTCGGCAGCAGGGGTGGAGACGGTGGGCTCAGCGGCAGGATTGGAAACGGTTAGCTCGCTTGCGGCGGAAACCTGATCTCCAGTCTGCGTATTTGGTGTACTGGTGTTCCAGGACTCAGCGGCTGGCGGCCACGGCAGCCGTTCATGAATCTGCAGGTAGGTGGAAGCGGGCAACCAGTTGCCCTCGGGCCACTTCTGCGATTCGCCAGTAATCTGGCTCATCTTGCTGGCCAGAGCTTGAGTGCGAAAAAGACTCTGCTCGGACAGGAACCCGTCCCAGTCAAAATTCACCGGATCAGTATGGTCTCCCTGCTGAGCATAACGGTGCGTGATGATATTGTCGCTTGGGATCTTGTAGCGTTCCTGCAAGTAGGTCACCAGCCGCAGCACTTGTGTACGCTGCACCGCAGGATAGTTCTGCCGTCCGTTGTGAACCATTTCGATGCCGATGCTGTTGTCGTTGTTGATTCCAGGCCGCGTCTTAAAGATGTTGACGTGGACGGTCCCCAGATCGGGATCCACGGCCTGGTAGATGGCCCCGTCTCGATCCACCACATACTGGGCCCCAGCATGGCGCCTTCCAGCCGAGCTCCAGCTATCAATTATGCGCTTGCCGTCCATCGGCGTGCCACATTCCGTAGAGTGCACAACGATGTACTTGATCGGCTCACGCCGCCAGAAGATCCCGCCACGCATCGGATAGTGCTGGACAAGCCCGGACCGGACCAGCGAACGCGTGGGATAAGTGTCCGCAGTGCCGAGGTTGAAGGAGCCGTTAATCGCCTCGGCAAGTTCTGCTGGAAGGGCGCTGTGGTCAAAATCTGGCGCTCTCAGCAGAAAGAAATCGAGCGGGTAAGCATAGCGAAACTTTGGTGCAGCCGCCACTCTTCTCAGATGCCGATACCGCCCGCGGTGCACACCGACGACCACTACGTGCCGTTTGCTTCCCAGGTACTGGGTCACTCGGTGAGGACCATTGGCTCGCCTGGCAGGATGGCTTTTGCGGCGGGTGCTGCCCTTTGATGTGCTTTTGACTGCTGGCGCCCTGGCTGGTACGGATCTGAAGCTTGCTCTAGCCCAGCTCTCGCAGCTCAAAGACAAGCCAAATGCAAGTTGTACCAGAAGCGTCAGGGCAATGAGATAACTAGTAAGGCTTCTGGTCGCCATGGGTGCCTCTTAGCAACGGCCGGACAAGCTCTCATCAGCCATTCTGGAGCACGGGTACCGCCCGACCAACGCCTGCCAGCTAACTTGATTATATGGTTTGACTTGCCTTAACCGCAAATTATTTAGTCAATCCAGCCGCCGCCAAGCAGATAGGTATCAGTTTCATCATATATACCCAGAACCTGCCCCGGCGTCACTGCTGGCTGCGGCTCCTGGAAAATCACGCGCACGCGCCCGGCCGGCAGAGGCTCCACCTGCGCCGGCACTACCGGACTGTTGTAGCGAATCTTCACCAGCGCCCGGAATGGGGCTCTTGGCGCTTCTTTTAGAATCCAGTTCAGACAGGAGGCGGTAAGCTCGGGCCGATAGAGCGAGCTTTTCGGTCCGACATAGACGGTCCTGGACTGCGGGTCAATGTCCGTGACGTAAAGCGGCTCGGGATGCGCCAGGCCGATTCCCCGGCGCTGTCCGAACGTGAAATTGTGTGTGCCCTTATGCTCGCCCATAACCGAACCGGTCAAGGCATGCACAAATGGACCCGGCGCCTCGGGCAAGAAGCGGGCCAGGTATGTCTGGGTGGTCTCACCTTCAGGGATAAAGCAAAGGTCCTGGCTGTCTGGGCGATTAGCCGATGCCAGCTTATGCCCGCTAGCAATGCGCCGGATCTCTTCCTTGGTGTACTCACCGAGCGGCAGCATGGTGCTCTCCAGCTGCTCCATGGTCAGCCCCCAGAGGACATACGACTGATCCTTGCGCGGGTCTTTAGCTCGCGCCAAGCGATGGCCCTGATCCGTCTTGACCACCCGCGCGTAGTGCCCGGTAGCCATATAGTCGGCGCTCAGGATCTTCTTGCTGTACTGAAAAAGCGCGCCCCATTTGACCAGGGTATTGCAGAGGCTGCATGGGAGTGGGGTACGCGCCTGAGCATACGCCTGGTGAAACTGATCGATAATCTGGTGCTTGAACATCTCGCGCAGATCGACGGCATGATGCTCAATCCCCAGCTGCTCGCACACCCGGGCAGCGTCAATCATGCCGGTGTCGCAACAACGGCTGCCTGATTTGATCAGCCATCCGGTCACCCCGATCACATCGAAGCCGGCCTGCTGCATCAGCAGCGCGGTCGTGCTGCTGTCTACACCGCCGCTCATGGCCACGGCCACCCGCTTCTTGCCGGTAGGCGCAGGCGCTATCGGCCTGACGGAGGCAAAACTGCAGTAGGCCTCGACAGACGTATCCTGAGAGCGCTCCGGTGTTGGCATTCCGGCAGTCAAATTGTCCATAGTCCGCGCCCCAGTCGTAAGAGCCGTGCTTGAAACCTGGCGGTTTTCAAGAGAGCCATCATATCATGATGTGCCGAATTTTTTAAGGCGGATCCGGTCAGGGGGCGTTGATGCCGAGCTGCCTCAGGCGGGCGCGAGCCCGGCCAGCGTTCAGTCCGTTCGGAGCCTGGGCCAGGTAGATCTGGAACTCCCTGGCAGCATCGCGGCTCGAGTACATCCTCTCCAGGACAACCCCGAGGTCGTAGTGCACCACCGGTAGTGTATCCCCAGATTGCAGGACGGCCAATTTGTAGCTTTGCACCGCTCCCTTGAAGTCCCCTTTTCCTTTCAGGACAATGCCCAGACCGACATGGGCGAGAGCATGGGAACCTTTGCTGTCGCTGATCGCCTGGCGAAACGCTTTCTCCGCCCCAACGTTATTTCCCAGCTGACGCAGCGACTGGCCAAGGTTGTATTGGGCGGCCGCAAATCCGGTCGGCTTGAGACCAACCGCTTTCCGGTAAGCCTTCACAGCCTCGGCATATCTCTGTTGATTGGCCAGGGCAAGACCAAGGTTGTTCCAGGCGATCGGGTCGCTCTGAGACGCCTTCAGCGCCTGTCGGAACTCCTGCTCGGCTTGCTTCCACTGGCGCTTCTCGAGGAGGTCGTACCCTCGCTCCAGATGCTCATTGGCTGACCTGGGCGTGGTCAACTCCCGGATCTGCTTGCGCGTGTCTTCGGCATAGGCCGTATTGGTTTCGTATTTGAGCGAGTCCTGGAAACTGGCTATTGCCTGGGGAATACTGTTTGTCGCCTTGTAGATGAGTCCGAGGTTGTAATAAGCCTCGGAGTAGCCGGTCCTGAGGTTGATCGCCTTCTTTACCTCGACCGCCGCTTCACGATAGCGGTGCATGCGGAACAGGGTGAGCCCGAGATTGTTGTACGCCGGGGCAAAATCCGGTTGGAGCCTGATTGACTCGTGATAGTGTTCCAGGGCGGCCGGGTAGTCGCCCTTGTCGCGGAGAACGTTGGCCAGGTTCGTGTGGATCTCTGCATCTTCATTATGGGCAAGCGACAGCGCCTGCTGATAGAAGACGACTGCTTCGTCGTAATGGCGCTGCCGGTACATCACCGAACCGAGATTATTCAAGCTTGGCAGGTATAGAGGCTCCAGCTTCAGAGCGCTGCGAAACTCGTCAGCTGCCTGGTCGAGCATACCCTGGCGCAGGTAACAGAGACCGATGTTGTTGTGTGCTTCCGGACACCTGGGCTCGAGACGCAGAGCCTCGGAAAACTCCTGCTGGGCAGCATTCAGCTGACCCCTGCTCATTAGCTCGTTGCCTCGCTTCAAGCGATCAATTACCTCGGGCGGGTATTCGGTGGCCAGGGAGGGCGGGATCAAGCCGGTCTGGCTTGTGACAATTGGATCCAGGAAGAGGACGAGCAAAAGGAAGCCAGCCACGAGAAAGACCGTACTTATCGCCAATCTCACCGCCTGTGGTAGCATCGCCCGCCCTGAAGCTATGATTTGCTATGCAGTCCATTTTACTCTGCCCTATCCATATTGCCGATGGTTTATCATTCCGTACCCGCCGCTGTACCGGGCGCTTTCTCCCGGGCACGGGCATCTTGTGGGGCACGACCATCTTGTGGGGCGCGGGCATCTTGCCCGCGTCAATTCAAACGCCGCAACCGGCCGGCGAGAGACGCCTGCGCCGCCAGGAATGAACAGTTGGCAAACTGCGTCAGCCAATTGCTCCTGGTTCTGGAATATGCCACCAGCCGAGCGTGATCCCTGGCCTGTGTACGCAGCGCCTTGTGAAGTGGCCGGCTGCCTGTGCTACGATATTAAGATCCCCGATCCGGCAATGAGCTTGAAAGCCTCATTGCACAACTCACTCGGGGATTCCAAGGACGGCCCGGAGCCGGCTCGAACTGCTTCGAGCCCAGGCTTTGGCGGTCAGAATCCTGCTCTCGACTTTTCGGACAGATGAGTGAAAACCTCCTAGCCTCAGCGCTCCACCAGCGTTTCCTGGACTGCCCTCAGTACGCCCGTCTTCTGGCACGAACGGCCAGAGCTTATCAGGGTGAGCTGCAGATTGCAGGACTGTCAGACTCAGCAAAGTCGCTCATTCTGTCGCTGCTCCTCCATGAGGTGAAGAGGCCGTTCTTTCTGGTGGCCTCTGACAACCACCAGGCAGCCCGCTACTACCAGGAGCTTTCCAACCTGAGTAGCCATCCAGTATTCCTCTATCCCGCTTCCGAGGTTTCCCCCTATGAGCAGGTCCTGAGCAGCGCCGACACGATCTCCGGGCAGATGGAGGTTTTGCAACACATCCTGAGTTCGAGCAGCGATCAACCATACATGGTCGTGCTGCCTGCCCGAGCGCTCATGCAGCGTGTGCTTGATCGGGAGACGCTGTTTAGCCATACCCTGAGAATAAAGACGGGCGATACCGTCGAGCCGGGGTCGCTGGCCGCCGCTATGACCAGGCTTGGCTACGCGCGCGAGAGCCTGGTTACCCTGCGCGGTGAGTTCAGCATCAGAGGGGACATCATCGACGTCTTTCCTTCTTTTGGGCCACCCGTGAGAATAGAGCTCTTCGGCGATCAGGTCGAGTCGATCAGGGTCTTCAACATCGATAACCAACGCTCCGTCGAGGAGATCGGCGCGGCGTCGGTGACGCCAAGATGGTGGGTGGTTTTGAGCGCGCCGGAGGTTCTGGTGTCCAGGATTCAGTCGGTGAGCGACCAGTCCATGGAGGCGCTTGCTGATGAAGCCGCCGAGACCTTGAGAGCTGTCCTCAACAACGATCTCCCGGCCTTCGAGGCCGGGAACTATCCGGAGGCAGCGGAGTATTACGCACCGTTCGTCCACGAGAAATTTGCCACCATTGTCGATTACATGCCAAGCCAGGCTCTCCTGCTCTTTGATGAGTGGGACACCGTGGCCGCTGCCCTCAACTCCTTCGAGCAAAAGCTGGATGCCGCCTTTGAGGAGGGGCTGGGTGCCGGGCGCCTCCTGCCTCTGCCGCGCCCACTACACGCTCAGGTTGCCGAGCTTGTGCAAGCGTTCAAATCGAGGCAGCGGGCATTCCTTGCCTCTATGCCTCACCTGGAAGAGGGCAATGGCCAGCCGGTGCAATTTGATTGCCATGGAGTGGAGCGGTTCAACAGCCAGATGCAGCAGCTGGTTGAGCGTATCCGGCAGTGGAAGCGCGAGGGCTACCGTCTGGTCATTTCAACCGAGCAACCGCAGCGGGTACTGGGCATCTTGAAGGAGTGGGACTGCCCGGCCCGTTATCTTGCTGGAGCTAATGACAGCACCAGCGCCAGAGAGCTTGGCGATGGCGGCAGCTCATCACCGCTCGGTTCCCTCCTGCAAGGTGTGGCTCAGGACCCGGTGACCAGCTCCAACGTCGATCGCGACGGTACGCGCTATCAGCAGGACGCAAATGAGGTCTGGGTAACCCGTTACGGATTCGCGGGCGGTTTCAGGTTGGCCGACGTGCGGCTGGTCTCGGTGACCGATGCTGAGCTCTTCGGGCAAAAGCGCAAGCCGGCTGTCTATAGGCGCCCGGTCGTGGAGAAGACCTACGAGCGCTTTACCTCGGTATCCGATCTTAAGGTCGGAGACTATGTCGTGCATACCAAGCAGGGCATCGGCCAGTTCGTGGGAATTCAGCGGATCACGGTGGACAAACAGCAGCGCGAGTATCTGACCATTCAGTATGCGGGCGACGACCGGCTCTATGTACCGGTTGATCAGATCAATCTGCTCTCACGCTATCGTGGCGCAGGTGAGGCTGCGCCGCGCCTGTCAAGGCTGGGTGGGGCGGAGTGGGAGTCGACCAAGCGTCGTGTCAAGCGCTCCGTGAAGCAGGTAGCCGAGGATCTGACCAACCTGTACGCAATGCGGGCCAAGCAGGAAGGTTTTGCCTCACTGCCTGACACGCCCTGGCAATACGAAATGGAGGAGGCCTTCCCGTTCGAGGAGACGCCGGACCAGTGGCAGGCAATCCTTGACACCAAACAAGATCTGGAATCGACAAAGCCCATGGATCGCTTGATTTGCGGTGATGTTGGTTTCGGCAAGACGGAGGTGGCGCTTCGAGCCATCTTCAAGATAGTGATGTCCGGAAAACAGGCAGCAATCCTGGTGCCAACCACAATCCTTGCTCAGCAGCACTTCAACACGCTGACCGAGCGGTTTGCCTCGTATCCGATCAAAGTTGGTCTTTTGAGCCGCTTCCGGACGAGCAAGGAACAATCTGAGGTGGCGCGGCGGCTAGTCACCGGCGAGTGCGATGTGGTCGTGGGCACGCACCGCTTGCTCCAGAAGGACGTTGCCTTCAAAGACCTCGGGCTGGTGGTGATCGACGAAGAACAACGTTTTGGCGTGGCTCACAAGGAGAAGCTGAAGCAGCTGCGGATAATGGTTGACGTCCTCACTATGTCGGCGACGCCAATTCCACGCACCTTGCACATGGCGCTCTCCGGCGCCCGCGATATGTCGCTGATTAACACACCGCCAATCAATAGGGCGCCGATCAAGACTTTCGTGGGTGAGTACAAACCAGCTCTGGTGCGAACGGCCATTCTCCACGAGCTGGAAAGAGGCGGGCAGGTCTACTTTGTCCACAATCGCGTGGAGACGATTGAGAATGTTGCCTTTGAGATCAAGGATCTGGTGCCTGAGGCCCGGCTGGCTGTCGCTCATGGACAGATGCAGGAAAGGGATCTGGAGAACGTCATGCTTGATTTCCTGGCTCAGCAGATGGACATCCTGGTCTGCACAACTATCATCGAATCAGGCCTCGACATTCCTAATGTGAATACTATCGTCATCGATGAGGCGGACAAGTTAGGGCTGGCTCAGATGTATCAGCTGCGCGGGCGGGTCGGTCGTAGCGACACGCAGGCTTATGCATACTGCCTGTTCCGCGGCAACAAGGTCTTAACCGAGACGGCACAGGGCCGCCTGAAAGCGATTCGGGAGTTCACGTCGCTAGGCTCCGGCTACCAGATTGCCTTGAGGGATATGGAGATCCGTGGGGTTGGCAACATTCTTGGTGCCGAGCAACACGGCCACATGGTGGCGGTCGGCTTTGACCTCTATTGCAAGCTTCTGGAGGAGTCTGTGGCTGAGCTCAAGGGACAGGCTGTGGCCGGGGAAGCGGACACGCAAGTGGATCTCAACGTTACCGCTTTCATACCGGAGAGCTACATTTCCGACAACGAGCAGAAAATCATTGAGTACAAGCGGCTCGCGGACGTAAAGTCGGAGCGAGCATTGACAATGCTAACCGAGGAATGGCGCGACCGGTTCGGACCGGTTCCACAAGAAACCGAGCAGCTTGTGGCTGTGGTCCGCTTGCGGCTCCTGGCAAGCCGCACAGGCGTCAGCGCGATCAAGCCGGACCCGGCCGGCATACGGCTGTCGGTGAGCTTCCGGTTGCAGAGCTGGTTGCCGGTCCAGGCACGATTGCCCAAACATCTGGCGTCCAGGACCACTTACAAGCCGGGCTCTCCCGGCGGGCATGGCCCGACCCCCTATATCCTGGTCCGCTCGGTCGGTCTGGCGCCCGCCGAGCAGGTAAGCCTGTTGGAAGAGCTGCTGAGCGCCATGATTGCTCATCAACAACCTCAGGCGGTGTGAACATTGAAGACTCAACCAGACTCCTTGCCAGGCCGGCTGCATGGCACTCGGTTTGCTAGAAGCGCTATAAAGTGTTATGGTTGCATCTCAGCAGACCTCGGCGGTGTAACAATGGCAACCGGACGTTTGTTTCGGGCTTGCCCTGGCTCTAGCCTGAGAGTAAGCCACGATAGAGACCGAAATCGGAAAATTACAGGAACTTAAGTAGATGAGAAAGACAGTTGCTCTGCTGGCAGCATCAGCCTGGCTGGTTGGTTCTCTCTTGGGCTGTTCAAGGAGCCCCGAAAACGCCACCCCTACTGCCAAGACCGGGAAGGTGGAGCAAAAGGGTGAAGCCGGGAATCCGGGCGGCAACAAGGATGAAGGTGCCGAAAAACAGCAAGCCGCTGCCACTGGGGAAGGCAAGGCCGGTTCTGCTGCTACCTCAAAGGATTCGACAGCCGAGCCTGGCAGCACTGCACTCTCAGCGGCGGCCCCGCTAGCGTCAATCGATCAAGCCCAGCAGAAGATCGATCTGCAAAAGATGCCTAACAATGTGACCATCCTCACCGTATCCGGCAGCCCGGTTACGGTCGGAGACTACCGGCGAATGTACAAGATGCAGCAACTGCAGCTGCAGAGCGCTGCGCTTGTGAATCCTAGCGCCCTGCAGGGGATTCTCGACGAAGCCGGGAAACGCAGCATATCGCTCAGCGCTGCTGAGAAGGAGCGTCTCCTTGCTGCCGCGCGGCAGAACAAAGCTCCTGATAGCACTGAATTTAAGGAGTACCTTAAGCAGAAAGGGGTAACGCTCCAGCAGTTCAACGATGAAGTGCTGAAGGTAGGACTGGCGATTAGAACCATCGATGTAGTGTTGCAGCAGAGCCTGCTGAACGATCTGGTCAACCGGGAGTTGCTCTGCCAGGCTGCCCGGCGAGCACACTTGGAAGGCCAGGCTATGAAGCGTTACCGGGAGATCAAGCAAGGTCCATCGTATCAGCAGCTGCAAGGCGCTACCGGCCTTTCCGACAATCAGTTGAAGGACGAGCTGGTCCAGGCGGAACTTGCCAAGCTGATGACAGAGCAGATCCAGAAGTCGGTGCAGGCGAGCGATGCTGAGGTCGTGGCCTATTACAATAAGCACAAGCAGCAGTTTCAGCACAAGGAGCGGATCAGGCTCAGTGAGATCCTCATTGCTGCCCCGAGCATCGATACGGCAGCTGTGCAGAGCGTAAAAACGCAGGTGCTCAAGGCTAAACCAAAGCTGTCGGGCAAGGAGCTGGACGATGAGGTGACCAAGAACATGGTTCACCAGAGGATAGTTGCCGAAGACCTACTGACCAGGGTCAAGGCTGGGTCCAATTTTGCTGAGCTCGCCAACGAGTTTACCGATCTACTCGAGGCAAAGAAGAACAAGACCGGCGGCGACATCGGATTCCAGGAGCGCTCGCAACTTGTCAAAGAATTTGCTGATGCGGTCTGGCCGCTGAAGGCCGGAGAGGTTTACCCGGGGCTGGTTCAGACACCGCTCGGGTATTGCATCGTCAAGGTCACTGGCCGGGAGGCAGCCGGCATCCGCCCACTTTCCGAGCTCAAGGATCTGATCCGTCAGGGGCTACGTCAGCAGAAAGCTCAGCAGGTTCTTGCTGAATGGGTGCGCAATAAGAGGCTGACAGCCGAGATCGCCCTTTCGCCGCAATTTGCCGGACTGGTAACCAGGCAGCAGACGAGCGGGCAAACCAGCTCCCTCAATGGGCTGCCGCACTGATATCTTCCGGACAGGGGAGCAGTCCGGGCCATGACGGCTTTCCAGACCGCCGGCCAGATGGCCATAGTCCTCCAGCCGCTCCTCGATCTGGCAACCAGGGCGACAATGCCGGCAGCGTGCCGCTGTCGGCTCAACCCGATGAGCGGTTTTGGTCTTGCTTCCAGATGATGTATGAGTACGCAAAGGTGACGGACACGATCAGCAACGCGCCACCAAGGATAATACCGACCAGCAAGTACATACTGTCCAGCAATCCGCTGGCAATGGTCGCCAGTCCCATCAAGCACATGAGCCAGCCGCAGAGCCTGTTGGTTCGGCTCCAGGACTCCTCGCTGGACAGTGTCCAGGGCGTACGGCATCCGAAGCTATGATTACTGCGCACTTTTCCCATGGCAGCGCCTACCAGCACACAGAGAATGCCGACCCCAACCGGGACGATCTGGGTAACCGGCATGTAGTTTCCGAGAGCGGAGAGGACCAGTAAGCCGTGCACAACGAGCATTAAGGCGAGCACACCGTACCAGGAGATAAGTATTGCGGTCTGGGACTCAACAAGGTTGTCCTTGCGGGGATCCTTGTGCATCCTCACGAAATAAATCGCTGCCACAACAGACATGATTGCTGGCAGGGCGAGCAAGCCGACCGCCTTGTTGCTGTATCCGTCCGGTTGCCCGCTCAACCCCCAGTGAACAGGAACCAGCATATCCTCAGGGATTTGCGGCCAAGCCCACAACGATAGCCCCAGCATAGAACCTACAGCAATCACACTCGCGTAGATACCCGGTTTGATATCGAGCTTTTTACCAAGATCCATGGGACTAGTGCTTGCCTCGTCATGGGCCAACTCCAGGTCGAACCGGAGGCGCCTGCCAGAATAAGCTCACTTCTCCTTGCCCAGGTCGAGCGCCCCACCAAGCCCCCGCTTGACCGCCCCCAAGGGATCTAGCAGGTTGCCCTTATAATCCTTGGAATCAAGCATTTTCGTGTCCCAGATGTAACCGTCAGCAATGTACACCTTGCTAATGTTTCCGTCCTTGTCCTTTTCGGAACGAACGTTGTTACCGTGTGTTGTCCACCAGGTGTCATCAGCCTTTGTCGTCTTTTCCATCTCCTCGACCACCTTCTTGAACTGTGACGGACTCATGTGCAGGAAGTCATAGTTGAGATGGTCAATTGCCGCCTTTTTGTTGCCGTCGTTAATCTCGTTAACGATGTCGTCTGCCGAGTAAGTCTTATCGCCCATTTTCCCGTACCCCAGCGCAACCTCTCCCGGAACCAGCTATAACATGCCCCGAGTCTGCTGCCGATAAACGGCAGCTCAGGCTTTGCTCAGTCTCCTGCTCCGATTGACAGTGAAATGATATCGGCCCGGGCGCTGGTCGGGTTTGTTTTCTGACTCTGTCTGGCATCAGGCTGCTTACAGGCGCTTGAGCGGCCAGGCGATGGTTGCCAGACTGTCGGCGAAATGCAAGAGTGGCTTTGCAGACGCATCCACTGCCTGGGAAAGGCCGGCCGCCGCCACCATGGAATTTTCATGAATGTCCGCTTCTGCAGATCGCAACGGCCAGGGCAGGTGATGGATGTCGCAACGATAGATATGCCGATGGCGATCGATTGTAAACAGACAATATCGCTCAGTGAGCCACTCTTCAATTGATCCGGACAAGGAACGAAACTGGCCACCCACAGGCCGGTACATCGCCTGGAATTGAGCTGGCGACGCTCCCTTGTGCTGACGCCCGCTTTCATACTTGATCCACCCACCCGCTTCGGACATAGACATCAAGGCGTTGAAATAAGGCAGCATGAAGAATGTCCTGGCCCAAGCGACCGCCAATGGATTGGCGGCATCGAGGCTGAAGAAGTAGACGCCAGCCTGGTCATTGACCCTCACATAAGTACGCACGTTCAGCTCCAAGAATTGAGAGAACCAGGGAAGCGGTGGGACCAGGCGCGGACTGACCGCTTTCATGCCAAATGGTATGACGCCGACATAGGCTTGTCCTTCAAAGGTATCAATATCGAGTCCTGAGGGCACATGCACCCTCAAGCTTGCAGGAGAGCACGGCCAGTGAGCAAACAACAGGTTGTACCAGGTCATCCTCATGACCCATGGTCCAGGTGGGAGTGGCCACGGGCGGTGCTCAAGGCAATTGATCAATTTCATCGCGTCACTTGATACCGCAACCGCAGAACCAGTTAAGCTGGGCCCAGGTGGCAAACCAGTCGGCTACGCAGGCAGCCCGTTTGTCGCGGGGGCCCTCCCTCTCTGGCAACGGGCCGAAGGCAGCAGTCAAGGCCTCTCCCACCGTCTGCCCGCCGCTAAGCGCGGCAAGCAGCCGAAAAGCCTCCGGTTCGAGGCGCTTATAGTATACGGAGTTACGGAAACGATGGACGACGAGGAATGTCGGCTGAGGCTCCGGGAGTCTGATGCGTGGTCGTCGGCGGCGCCGGTGCCGGGCAGTAATACCGGCTTCAGTGTGCTCGGCAGCCAATCTCTTGAGACCGATGACGAAATCGTCAAGCGGAAAGCCAAGTTCCAGGACGGAAAGGTAAGGTTGGAGCTGCAAGGTCAGGCCGGTGGCATCGCTCTTTGGCAGGTGCTCGGCTGTGATTGGCGGTCTCTCCTCACCGTCAAAGGCAACCACCTGGGCCCACTCGAATCTGGCCATGTCGGCAGCCATTAGCTCAAGCGGGCTTGCCCAGTGCGGCTCCTCATTGAGGAACCTCTCCAGGTTGCCGCCAAGGTCATTCAGCGTGAAGGAGCGCGAGGGGTAGCGCAGCAGGTAAGCGGTGATCAGCGCGTCAAACCTCTTTTGCCCGAGAATAGCGCGCATGCCAGGGAAGTCCTCGTAGAGTGAATCGACCACACGGAACCAGTACTGGCGATTGTAAATCTCCAGACGCTCGAGGCTGGTCAGGCGTTTGCTGGGCTTGATGAGCTCAGCCGCCAGATCCTGCATCGGTCTGCCATCTGCAGAACGACGATGTATGCGCTGGCCTGCGGTCAGCGGACGCATGATCGCGTCGGCCATCCGGCGCTGGAGCTGGTAAAGGGTATGCGCGTCACTGGTCATACATTCCTGTCCTGTTGATTTCCAGGCAGAGCGAGCATCGGCTCAGGCGGTAGCCGATTCACATGTGCTGCCTTCGCTGTTGTGCAAGTACCTGCCTGCTTTGAGGGCCTCATTGTGGACGCGTGGGAAGGACGGGATTTCGGCATCCCATTCCAGTAAAGTGTTGGTCGGACCAATCGAGCTGACCGCCTGCGCGTACAGCTTCCAGACAGGCTCTGGCACGGGATGGTCGTGTGTGTCCAGGATATAGTCCTCATGCCGTGTATGACCAGCAATATGAATCTGCCCCACGCGCTCATGCGGAATCTTGCTCAAGTATTCATATGGATCGAAGCCATGGTTCTGCGAGGAAACATAGATGTTATTGACGTCCAGCAGAATGCCGCAATCAGCCAGCTCCACAACCTCCGAGAGGAACTCCCATTCCGTCATCTCTGATACTTGGAACTCTGCGTAGCTGCTGATGTTTTCCACGCAAATCGGTATCTCCAAAAAATCGCGAACCGCTCTTATACGCGCAGCGGTATGTCTTGCCGCCTCAAATGTATAGGGAAGCGGCAAGAGATCATGGGTATAAGTGCCATCGACGCTCCCCCAGCACAAGTGGTCGGACAGGAACGGGGTCTTTGTACGCTCGGCAAGCCGCTTGAGCCGCCTCAACTGCTCAGGATTGATCGGATCGACGGAACCGAGATAGAGCGATACGCCGTGCTGGACAACGGTGTATTGATCGAGAATCTGATCCAGGATCTCTAACGGACGCCCTGCACCAGCCATGTAGTTTTCCGAAATAATCTCGAACCAGTCGATCGCTGGCTTCTTAGCGAGTATGTAGTTGTAGTGCGGCACGCGTAAGCCGATGCCGATGCCTAGATCGGTAAAGCCGTTGAATTGATTGGGAGGCACAGGTCAGCCACCATCAGTCCTCAGGAACCGCACAGCCGCCCTTGCCCTTACAGGTGTTCTTACCACGGCAGCCCTGGTCGCCAGTTTTGCAACCGCCCTTACCTTTGCAGTCATTCTTTCCAGTGCACAGATGTTTGTAGCCCTTCTTGCCTTTCTTGGGTGCCTCTTTGCCAGCCTTCTTGGTATCAGCCAAGGTCGTTGGGCTTGCGCTGGACCCTTTCGCCGGGCTTGCGGCAACGGCCGAGCCCGCCAAAAGCCCGCTGACAGCCGCAGCTGCCAACACTGCCGCCGCTTTACTGGCAACCGGATTGGAATCTCTCATATTGCTGCACCTCCAGGGAAAACAGTCTGCCCAGTAATCCACATACTAGCAGGACACTCAACCTGTTGCCGCTCGCTGTTGTCAGCAGTCCTGGACTGGCTGGTGGAGTTCCCGGCTTAGCCTTCTGAGTCTGCCGGATCAGACTTGTTCAGCAGCAAGCGACAGATGAGCAAAACGGCACCGTTAAACAACATTTGCAGGGCGAGCAGATCGAAGTATGCAAGCCAATCGGAGCGGACCGGTGGCTCCATTCTCAGCAACCTGAGTAGCTCCATGGTGATCAGCGCCAATCCTGAGAAAATGACGACCAGGCGGCCGACCGTACGGTAGCGTTGGTCCATCCCCTGGCTCGCCGGAGCATACATCAAGCCAGCGAGACAAAGCGGTGCCAGACTCCACAGCGCTCCGCAGGCCGGATTGAGCACCAGAAACACGGCCCAGAACAACAACGCCGGCACTACAAGGATCCAGTCAATTAACCAACAATGATCGTGCTTGCTCATGGCACCATGGATTCGGTTCGCAACTCTGCCCGGTCAGCAGCCGTGGCCAGCAGCCTGCAACTGCGACCGGAGCATATATATTACGGACGTGACCGCTGTTTTTAGGAGGCATTAGATCTGGCTGGCTACGCGTGGCCTTGGTAATCGCCCGGTCATGCTGCTGTAACTGCAGGCCTGTTCTCCCCCTCGAAATGCAAGCACAACAGTGCTAGTCTCTTGGTACCTCCAACCAGGCGATCATCACCGTATGACCAATCGGGAATTCATCGTTGGCCTGAAAGATGCGGAGCAGGAGATTGATGATGTTCTGCTGCCGCTGAAGGGATCGATTCCATCCTGGCTGTCAGGAATCTTAGTCAGAAACGGGCCGGGGAAGTTCACCGTGGGCGACAGATCGCTCAGGCACTGGTTTGACGGTCTGGCGATGTTGCACAGATTCTCCATACAGCAACAGCAGGTAAAATACGGGTGCAAGTTTCTGCGCAGCGAAGCCTATACGAGAGCGAGCAGCAGCGGAAAGATCTGTCTGGGCGAATTTGCGACGAACCCAGATTACAGCTTTTGGGAAAGGCTGAAGTTCATATTCGCCCCGACACTGACCGACAATGCCAATATCAACATCACGCGGATTAATGATCAGTACCTGGCCCTGACTGAAACTCCTACGGCTACCCGGTTTGAGCCAAACAGCCTGCGCACGCTCGGGAGATTCCAATATCAGGACAGTCTCACGGGCCAGATAACTACAGCTCACCCTCACTACGATTTTTCCTCAAGGGCGCTGTTCAACATACTGATCAACTTATCGCTCAGCAGCACATATATGGTTTACCGCATCGAGGATGGGCAGTCGAGGAGGACGCGGATTGCCTCGATTCCGGTTAAGGATCCCACCTACTTCCACAGCTTTGGCATTACGGCTCGGTACATTATCCTGGTCGAGTTCCCGCTGGTGCTCAGCCCGGTGGAGCTGTTGACCAGCGGAAAGCCGTACATTGAAAACTACCACTGGAAACCGGGTCGAGGGACCAGATTCCTGGTGATCGAAAAGAGTAGCGGCAAACTGGTGGGAACCCTGGAAAGCGATGCGTGCTTTGGTTTTCACCACATCAACTCTTACGAGGAAGACCACGAAATAGTCGTTGACATGATCACCTACCCAGATGCCGCCATCATCGGTGCCCTGTACCTGGACAAACTGCGGGATGCAAGCACCAATCTTCCGTTGCCGAGACCCTGCCGTTATCGTCTCAATTTGCCCCAGAGGAGTGTCCGATGCGAGCGTCTCTCTGAGCTGGCTATGGAACTCCCCCGCATCAACTACGCTCGATCCAACGGTACGAGCTACTCTCACATGTATGCGCCGGCAGCGAGCGGCCCAAGCGGATATCTCGATCAATTAGTAAAAGTTGATCTGGTGAAGAACGAAAACGTTACATGGAAGCAAGCGCATTGCTATCCTGGAGAGCCAGTATTTGTCGCTAACCCTCGTGCGGCTGAGGAGGACAATGGTATTCTGCTGTCCGTTGTGCTAGACGCAGAGCTCGGAGAGTCGTTCTTGCTGGTACTGGATGCCATCTCAATGCAGGAGCTGGCCAGAGCATCGATACCACAGGTGGTGCCAGCCGGATTTCATGGCCAATTCATTGCGATGTGACAGGTCAAGAGGAGACTAATCATGTACAAGCTCAGTCTACCGGCTTTCCTTCTTGTGATTTTACTTCCTGCCATGGCAATTGCCGCCGATCAGGGCAGCATAACGGTCCATATTACCGGGCTCCGCAATGACAAGGGCGTTGCCCGGATCGCCCTGTTCGCGAGCAGCGCCACGTATGCAGCCAGCGGCAATACAGGCGACATGGCGTTCAAGAAGGTGGCCGCTCCCATTAGCGCCAGGGAAGCTGTATGCACTTTCCAGGATCTTCCGTTTGGTGACTACGCCCTCAAAGTCTTCCATGATGAGGACAACAGCGGAAGGTTCGTCACCAACATGTTTGGCATGCCCAAGGTGCAGTATGGCTTCTCCAATAATGCCCACGCCATGTTCGGTGCGCCCGATTACGAAAAGGCCAAGTTCAAACTGGACTCCAGCCAGCTAAACATGGAGATCAAGATGCAGAATCGCTGAATGAAAGGCGACATATTCTTTCCTTCTGGCGCCGCTTATTGAGGTGATCCGCTGGGCAGAAGACAGTGACTCTGATAAGATCGGGCTGCTCGTACAAACCTGCCATCGGCGTATATGGAACTACCAGCATTCAAATATCACCCAGATCCAATCGCCACCGGGAGTATCGAGCCCTCCGATGAGACCTGCAAACTCTGCGGAAGGAGCCGCGGGTTTATATACAGAGGCCCTGTATATGCCACTGACGATGTAGAGGCAGTGATCTGTCCGTGGTGCATCGCCGATGGCACCGCCCACACCAAGCTGGAGGCAACTTTTGTTGATCCGGACGGTGTAGGTGGTTATGGCGATTGGGAGGCGATTCCCGATTCAGTAACAGAGGAAGTGGCCTATCGTACGCCGGGCTTTACTGGATGGCAGCAGGAGATGTGGTTTACCCATTGCGGTGATGCAGCGGAGTTCCTTGGACCGGTGGGAGAAGCTGAGCTGGCGAAGTGGGGTTCAGATGCTATGGCGGCCATTGGCCAGGAAAGTGGGCTGCAGGGGAAGGAGCTTGAGGACTATATGCGTGCCCTGAACAAGACCGGGGGGCCGACAGCATATTTGTTCCGCTGCAAGCGCTGCCAGCAGTTTGGTGGTTATTCAGACTGTCATTGACCGGCACTGCCCTCCGGAAAGACAGTAAGCCGGCAAAGAGAGTCCTGTTCCGGAGCCAGAAGCGTCTGATAAATTTTAGCTTCTCACCTCGTCTCTTTTCTTTTTGCACTTTCGTAAAGATGCCCGGCTAATCAGGTCCGGGCGCTGGGCACTATCCGTCCGGCTCTACCAGGCAGCCGCCGGCACCGCTACATGACCGTCACTGCTTTCACGTGAGATTTCGTAGTGTAGAGTGGAAGTACTAGCATTAGCGACCATCGATGGTGGCTAGGGTCTGCTGAGCGGACCGGCCGGTGCAAAATTTTCTGGGGGAGTTGGCATGACAGAAGGAGATCTGACATGAGTAAGACCGCTACGGCAATATTGTGTGGACTGGCACTTTCTGTGAGCAGCACATTGCCTGTACTGGCACTGACAATCGGGGCCCCAGACGTACTGAGGGGAGTCGTCGTCACGCCGGTCCGGCTGGCTTGGTTCAGCGCCGGTACGGTAATTGGCACACCGATCGCCATGGTGCGCAAGACCGTGGACAATACTGTGGATACGCACAAGTCGCTGTCCGAGAAAAGCGAGCATAAGGTTCTCAAGGCAGGGGCATGCCTGGTCGCCTTACCGGTCGGAGTCTTCACCGGCACCCTGGAAGGCCTGTATCTCGGCGTTGAGAACAGCTGGAAGAACAGCAATGAGCCGCCGTTCAAGAAGGAAATGTTCAGCCTCGGGGAGCTGAAGGACTGAAGACGGTCGGAACGCACTTCTGTCTGGCCATTTAAGTCTGTCGAGAAAGGTCGCCAGACTCAAGAGTTTTGGCACCGTCTGAGCTTCAAGCTCAGGCTTGCCCTGCCCAGGAAGCGCCAACAAACAGATATTAGGGGCGACGGGCAGCACGGTGATGGGCTGCCCAGGAGCCAGGCACCACGGCTATATTCATAGACGGCAATCGCCGCCAGGAGCGCGCGTGACAGACAGAATGGAGCGACCAGCCCACTGAGACCCAGGCCGAGTGGAAGAGCCACAAGCCAGTACAGTGGCAAGCGCACCACAACCAGCACCGTCACGTTAGAGACCATTGGCGTCCATGTGCATCCGGCCCCTTCCAGCGCTCCAAACAAGACAAGCCATAAGGCGAGGCAGGGCACCGTCAGCGGTGCGAGACGGAGAAGCAAGGTGGTGTACTCCTGAACGAGCTTATCAGCCGAAAGCATCTTGGCGATCGGCTCAGAGACGGCAAAGAGCAAGCCGCCGATCCCTACCATGGCTGCCAGGGCGGCCATGGCCATCAGCCAGCCTGCCCGTTGAGCTCGGCCTTTCTGGCCCGCCCCGAGATTCTGCCCGACAATCGTGGCAGCCGCAAGGCTCAGCGCCAGCAAGGGCATGGAGGCACATGTCTCCTCCACCTTGTGGGCAATTGACCAGGCTGCTTGTACCTGTGCCGCATGAAGCATGCCGGCGAATATCTTATAGGTAAGAAAATTAGAGATTATCCAGACAGCGTCAGCAATCAGAGCCGGACCTCCGATCGACAGCAACTCTCTCATCCGAACAAACGAGATCTGCCGATCTCTGAGGTTTGATCGCTGCTCAGTTTGCGCGCTCCACAGGCGCTGCAGCCAGACCGCACCTGCGACCACACCGCCGGTGCACCCGGTCAGCCAGGACAAAGAGAGCGCATCAACCGAACCCTTTCCCCAAGGCAAAAGTCCGAAGAACAGTGCAAAGTTTAAGGCGATGCTCAGAGAGCTGATCACTATCCACAAGTACAGGGCGTAGCAGGGCTTGCCAAGGGCACGAAAGATGGCGCTCTGGCACATCGCTACCACAAAAGGCAAATTGGCCAGCGCACACACTTCCAGATAACGTATGCCGTGCGCACTGACCTGTGGATCGACCGCGAGCAAAGAAAAAACGGGTTTAGCGGCCAGGACTCCGGCCAGGCTGGCCAGGAGTCCGACAACCAAGCTGATAAGAAGGCTATCTCGCGCGTACTGCCTGGCCAGTTCGAGATCGCCTGACCCGATAGAGCGCGCTACGCAAGCGACCGTTCCGACCGACAGCCCGGTTCCCAGGATAATCGTAAGAAAGATAGCCTGCTCACCGATGCCGACCGCAGCCTGAGCAGAGTCGCTGATGAAACCGCTGATATAGGTATCTGACAGCCCGATCAGAGAGCTCAGCAAATAAGTGGTCAGCAACGGCCAGGACATCTCCCAGACAGCGCTCATGAGAGAACCGCCAACGATCGGGTTTGTTGCCGTTTTGTCCGGCGGAACACAGGCGCTGTCGGCGGGGTCAACGGCGGTCAGCAGATTATTCATATGGAGAGCCCTCAATTGGATGCAGCAACCCGCATTCGGCCAGGCTCGCGCTGGCGAGCGGCAAACCGGGCGAACAGGCAGACTCAGACCCAGCCAGGCTCGCAAAGCTTGACTTGCCAAAAACTGGGATAAGGTCTATATTTATACACGAGCGATCGTGGTAACGTCGCTCGATTAAACGTTACCACGGTCATGCGTTGAAGTCAACGCTTTTCTTGGAAACCGATCAGAATGCCGGCAAGCCTTAACTGGGTCGATGTACTGAACGAGCAAGCCACCTGGTCCCGACAAGAGGACCTGGCCAACTGGTACGCATCGATCTCGGGCAGACAACCGGCGCTCTCGGTGCAGGCTGTCGAGGACTTCCAGGAAACCCTCAATTTCCTGCGCAGGCAGGTTTCCGCTCTGCACTTCCACGAGCGGCTGGACCTGGCCTCATTGCACAGCCAGTTAGGTGAAATCCAGCTCGGCCTGGCTCCAGAAAACGAACCGCAGGATACCGTCAGATATCCTCTGCTTAGAGCTCGTCTGCGCGGTAGTGGCGACGACGCTTTACTGCGTTCCCTCCAGGAGACGCTCCTGGTTCAATTTGCTCAATTTCTTGCCGACCGCCTCGACGATCCGGCAAATCCAGGCATTGCTCGCTGCGAGGGCCTGTACCGGGAGGGCTCGGCCAGGCAGATATCTCCTGTTCCCTCATTTCCAGCGACGGTGGAGCTTCGCTGGCGGCGGGAGATTCCCGCCCTGGTCGACTCCGGGCTCGACTCATCACCGGAAGTTCAGCGCTGCGCCGACTTCTTTGTCCCACGCGGTAAAGCACGCTTTTGTTCTGATGACTGCCGCTTCAGGACATTTCAACTCACCAAGCAACTGGAGGAGCCAGGTTACCTGGCAGCCAAGCAGAAGCGTTACCGGGACCGGCGCCAGAAGTAATTGAGGCGGCCGTCATGATATCGCAGGTGGTGTCGGCCAGCGACATTGAACACCGCGATATGGTTGAAGACTGGCACGCGGCACAAGCAGTCCGAAACCGGTTGCCAGGTTAGCGGGCTGTTGACAAGTGTCTTCTGTACGCTCCACAGTTAATTAATAAGTAAGGTAAACATGACATCCCCGCTAAGTGTCGGACAATAGTAGCTTTGGGATCGATCTGGCGGGGGTAGCCAACAATTCCGTGATTACGGCCGAATCCCTGGAAGAGAGAAACATCGTCGTTCCGGACGGCTACTCGGAGCTGAACGCCTCGGAGGCAGCTCTGCGCCGGCCCAGGACCGCAGCCTTGCTTTCTCTCCTGCCCGGTCTGGGACAGCTATACAACGGAGAGACCGGGAAGGGGCTTCTCTTCCTAGCTGTTACCGCTATCAATGCCTTATCTCTTCTCTACATGCTCTGTGCTGGGCCGTTCCTGCGCTGCCTGGGCCAGTTGGCCGCCCAGTTCCATATGGGCCTTAACGCAGATCTTTGCAAGGCGCTGCATATTACCGGGACGCTTCTGGTGATCTACCTCGGATTGCTTGCCGGGTTCGTCTCCTACGCCGTCAGAGATGCTTACGACCAGGCGATCAGGGCGCAGCGGGGAACCGTTTTCGCAAGGTTTTTCCTGGGCTTCCCGGAGGCAGCAAGCGGCTCCTATCTCTTTCACTTTGCAGTGACGGCGGCCTGCGTGATGGTCGTGCTGTTTACGGTGATACCACCGGTCCCGATCGAGCAAGCTGTAACCCTGGAGCTGGTGCAGCCGCCACCGCCCCCTCCGCCGGCGCTCGAGAAGCGAAAGCCAATTCTTAAACAGCTCTCGCCGCAAGCGCCACCCAAGCAGGCACCACAAGTAGTGCAACCCCAACCGCCTGTAGTACCGTTAGCGGAAACCACTGAACCTAGCCCGATTCCCATCGCTACGGCGCCTGTGCCCACTGAAGGTGCACCGTCCGGCGATGCTAGCGCTTCCGGGACGAACGAGCAGACCGCTGGTGGGGGTGATCCCAGGGAAATTGACTATAGCGCCTACGTTGCCGAACTGCAGCGGCGCATCAAGAAGGCCTGGTTTCCGCCCAAGGGTGACGAGTCCAAGACGATAACGGTCAAATTCAAGGTAAAAAGGGGGGGAGAGGTCTCCAAGATCCGCCTGGTAACGTCCTCCGGGGTCTCCATTGCGGACGCGGCAGCGATCGCGGCGGTTCAACAGTCCGCACCATTCCCGCCCTTGCCGTCTGGATCTCCGGAGGAATTGGAGATCAAATTCACCTTTGACTACAGCGTCTTCAACGGTGGCCAGCCACCTATTCAGAACCTCTAGGCGAGGGGAGCATGGACCAGAGGCACCTGGTAGTTAGCTGCAGTCTAAACGAAAACAGCCGGAGCCGGGTCTTGGCCCAGCTAGCCTACGAGATGCTAAGCGGCAGGTCGGTGGCCGAGTGGGTGGACCTGCGTGATTACTCTTTACCAGTATGTGATGGAGCTGCCGCCTACGAGCATCCCAGCGTGCCCACGCTCAGGCGCAAAATTGGCTCTGCCGGCTCGATCCTTATGGGCATTCCTGTCTATAACTTTGCTGCCGCTTCTTCAGCCAAGAATCTGATTGAGCTTACCGGTGATGCCTGGGAAAACAAGGTCGTCGGCTTTCTCTGTGCTGCCGGCGGACAGTTGAGCTACATGTCCGTGCTTGGTCTGGCCAACAGCCTTATGCTTGACTTTCGCTGCGTGATCATCCCGCGCTTTGTCTACGCTGATCGCTCAGTATTCAACGAAACCGACCTCCTTGACGAGGGGGTGCGTAAGCGAATCGGCGATCTGACGGATACTGCTGTCCGCTTTGCCGATGCTCTCTGTGATACCCGGGAGCCGGGTTAGCAGGCCTGACGTCAGGGCAGCGTGTCACGGTCGACAGCCTGCAGCCGCGCGGAAAGCAATCCCGGCGGGCTCTCTGGGATGAGCCTTTCCGGTTGCCAGAGGTAAGTGCCCTCAAGATTGGCTAGAGCAACTGGCAAACTCCGGCCCGGTACAGAGCTATCGCCTGGCTACAGGCTGTAATCTTTGTAGACCTGCTGAATGGACTCCTCCAGCGCGGTCAGAAAGCGATCCAGTTGCTGGTAGCTGATCACGAGCGGCGGCTCAATGCGCAGAACGCGAGCGTTGATGTACGTACCCGAAATGAGAATGTTCCGCCCAAACAGGTTTTTTGCCACGGCGTAACCAAGCTCGTTGTTGACAAACTCCATTCCGAGCATTAGACCGCGCCCCCGGGCACCAACCATTACCTTGGCATGTTGCCTGCTCAGCGTATCGAGCCTGGGCAGGAGGTATTCACCCTTCTCGCTAGCCTGCCACGCGAGATCCTCCTCCAAAAGGACGTTTATGGTCGCAATCGCTGCAGAACAGGCGAGCGGATTGCCACCGAATGTGGTTGTATGCAGGAAAGGATTCTCTATGTACTTTTCCCAGGTCCTGGCTGTTCCAACGCAAGCCCCAATTGGCATTACACCGCCGCCAAAGGCCTTCCCGAGCGCCATCAGGTCCGGTGTGACGCCGTCATGCTCACAACAGAACATCTTACCTGTTCGGCCCATGCCGCTCTGAATTTCGTCAAAAACCAGCACAGCTCCGTACTTGTCGCACAACTCCCGCGCCGTCGCAAGATATCCGGGTGGGGCGACATTAATGCCTCCCTCCCCTTGAATGGGCTCCAGCACCACGGCGGCAACCCGGTCACCGGAAAAGTCGCAGCTTGCCATGATCGTCTTCAGGGCGTCGGCATCACCAAAAGGCACGTGCGACCAGTTGAGCAGAGGCAGAAAGGGCTCCCGAAAGACTGCTTTCGATGTGCCACCAAGCGAGCCAAGGCTCTTGCCGTGAAAAGCGCCAATTGCGCCGATGAAATGACGCCGACCGGTGGTCAGCATAGCCATTTTCAGGCATGCTTCCACTGACTCCGTGCCGGAGTTCGTCAAGAAGGAATACTGCAAATCGCCAGGGGTGATCCTGGCGACCAGGTAAGCCAGGTAGGTGCGCAACGGGTCGATCAGCTCCTGGGAGTGGATAGCCTGACGTTCGAGCTGGCTGCGCACCGCTGCCAACACTCTAGGATGGCGATGGCCGACGTTGTAGATGCCGAAGCCGCCCAGCAGGTCGATGAACTCTTTTCCGTTGACATCGCGAAAAACGGCGCCCTCATCGTCCCATTCGACCGCCGTGTAGTCGGTGCTGACCGACTTCCGGTACTGCAGGAAGCCAACGTTGACGTGCTCGGACCAGTACTCTACCGACTCCTTGATCACCCGCTGGCGTTCGTCCGCTGTCAGCGTCTTCTTCCCGATCAGGTCGAGTACGTAAGCAGACTTGGTTTTAGCTTCAATAAGGTCTTGAGGCATGATGGTGATGCTCCAACTTGGTTCCTCTGGTTACACAGGGCTGGAGGCGGTCGCGCCGTTTAGGAGCCGCCTGGCCCAAAGTTTGGCCGCCACAAGAATAACCGATTTTCCACTTCACAAAACTTTCACAACTGCCGATCTCGGGCAGGTCATACTGCTCTTCGGCATGACACGGCGTTCCTGGCAGGGGAATGGCATGAGTATGGGTGAAGTGCAGAAGGCATTAAAATAAGCAGAGACGGGCGGATCTGCTGAGGCTACCCAGGCATGTTTTTGGATCTTGTACTGCGCAAGCGCTATCTGGTGATCTTCCTCACGCTGGCGCTAATTGGCTTTGGCATCAGTGCCTTTCAGCGATTGCCGCTGGAGGCTTATCCGGACGTCGCCAATATGCAGGTGCGGGTGATAACCCAGGTGCCCGGCAAGGCAGCCGAAGAGGTCGAACGCCTGGTGACCATCCCGCTGGAAAAGGAGCTCAATGGCATTCCGCGCTCGGAGCCGCCACGCTCAATCTCGATCTTTGGCCTGTCGGTAATTACCGTGATCTTCGACGATGGGGTCGATCCCTATACCGCTCGCCAACAGGTCCTGGAGAGAATCGCCCACGCTGACGTTCCAGCCGGCGTTACGCCTGAGCTTGATCCAAATGCCAGCCCCTGTGGGGAAGTTTTCCGCTACACAGTTGATGGAAAAAGCTGGTCGCCGATGGACCGCAAGGAGGCGGAGGACTGGATTCTCAACCGGAAGTTCAAATCTGTGCCTGGGATTGTTGATTCAACCGGCTTTGGTGGACCGACCAAGACCTACCAGGTAGAGCTTGATCCAGGAAGATTGCTGGCGCTCGGATTGACACAGTCAGAGGTAGCTGAGGCTATTACCCGCTCGAACGGCTCAACCGGCGGCAGTTATATTGTCAGGAACAAGCAGGATTTTATGGTCCGCGGCATCGGACTGTTGCGCTCGGTGGACGACATAGGCAACGTGGTTGTCTCCTCGACCAAGGAGGGGGTTCCGATTCACGTCAATGACGTGGCTACTGTCAAGATCGGTCCGGCCATCCGCAAGGGACAGGTGGGGAAGAACGAGGAAGACGACATAGTCGAAGGGATCGTTCTGATGCGCAGGGGCGAGAATCCTTCCCACGCCATTCAAAACATCTGGGACATGTGGAAGGAGATCTGTGCTTCGCTTCCGGAAGGCATGCATCTCAGACCGCTTTACGATCGGACTGCCCTTGTCCACCGAACGGTCAACACAATCAGTCACAGCGTGGCTGAAGGTATCTTCCTTGTTGTCGCCTTGCTAATGCTCTTCCTGTTCCAGGTCAGGAGCGCGCTCATTTGCGCAACAGTAATCCCGCTGGCCCTTCTCACCGCCTTTATCTTGCTCAATTTTTGTGGTGTTCCGGCCAACCTCCTTTCACTCGGTGCGATTGACTTTGGCATTCTTGTCGATGGTGCGGTGGTAATGGTTGAGAACATCATGCGCCGCCTGGCCCATTTGCGGGAGGCCCGAGAGCTGGTTGGCGCCCAGGGGCATGCTGCCGACGATGTCTTCACCACCGTGTTGGCTGGAGCCAGGGAGATGGCTCAACCTATCCTCTTCTCCACGGCCATCATTGTCGCCACTTTTCTGCCCATCCTCGCCTTCGAACGTGTGGAAGGCAAGCTTTTCCGACCGCTGGCTATCACCATGAACTTCAATCTGTTAGGTGCGGTTCTGGCCACAATGACGATCATCCCTGTGCTTTGCCTGATCATTTTTTCCCGCAGACTGCCTACAGAGCGTGTCAGCCCATTCATGCGAGCGATTGAGAATGTGTACGCGCCGGTTGTTGAGTGGGCGATCAGGCGAAAGGGAACGGTGATCTTAATCGCCCTGGCAGCGCTGGGAATATCGCTGGGGCTCTGGCCGTTTCTCGGCTCTGAGTTTCTTCCCGAGCTTGAGGAGGGAAATATTTGGCTCAGGGTGACCGTTCTGCCGATCAGCGTCTCCCTCGATCAATCCGTGGATATTGCTCGAGAGATCCGCAAGACTCTGCTCAGCTTCCAACCAGCAACTAATGTGGTTACTCAGGTTGGATCTCCGGACGATGGTACCGATCCAAACACTTATGGCAACATCGAGGTGCTCGTTGACCTCAAGCCACAGGAAGAGTGGGATCGCCGCTACCGATCCAAGCAGGAGCTGGTGACTGCCATGAACTATCAGTTAAGCACTAAATTCCCGGGCTTGCTCTACAACTTTTCTCAGTACATCAAGGACAACATGGATGAAACTATGGCTGGTGTGAAGGGGGAGCTGGGCAT
>Ga0066388_100000137_pt1 | contig 26367 bp, 44 predicted proteins | sample PanSoiMetaGPlot6_FD_64539 | JGI IMG/M metagenome (GOLD analysis project Ga0066388, IMG submission 64539) | Tropical forest soil microbial communities from Panama analyzed to predict greenhouse gas emissions - Panama Soil - Plot 6 (Hybrid Assembly) | ecosystem: Environmental > Terrestrial >...
GGGAGTGAGCCCAGCCGCGGAGACCAGCCGCGCGGAAACAGCCCAGCAGCCGCACATGGCGAGTGCGCGCGGATTCGAGCTAACCCGTGCGCTATCAGCTAGTTCGCGGCGATCCGCTCGCCAGCTGGAATGGCTGAGCCGGCTCAGGCCGAGGTAAACATAATCCCCTATTATCGGACGCAGTTTAGCTAAGTCACGCGCTGTCAGCAATTTGCGGCTGGCGCGGTTTTCGGGAAAGGCAGACTCTGCGCCGTTTCAGCCCACGAACCCGCCGATCCGCCGTTCCCGCGCCTTGCCCGCGTTCCGCTCCGGCACACGTGGCGCAGCTGGGCGCGCCGCTGGCGCAGCTGGCGCAGCTGGGCGGGCGGTTGGCGTGTGGTGCGTGCATTGTCCGCGCGGCCGGCGGCCGGTGGGGCCCCTGCTCATGCACCCGGACTCAGCACAAATTTTTCAGGTGGCGCAAATCTTCTCAGCACAAATTTTCAGCGCTCCTCGCTCGGTGACTCCCGGTCACTCGTGTTACGCTGCGCCGCATGCCCACTCCGCCCACCCGGCTCGATCCGCCCTTCGACGCGATCGATCATCGCCGCCTGGCGCGGCACCAGGAGCTGTTGAAGATCTGGCAGGGGCTGAGCGCCGAGGAGCTGCTCGCCGATCTGCAGGTGCTGACGCAGTTCGTGGCGTTCAAGCATCGGCAGGAAGTGTTGACGGCGCGAGCGGCGCGGAAAGCGGAGAGCGGATCATGAGCCACAACGCGACGATCGACGATGATCTCCGTCAGGCGCGGGTGATTCTCGATCGCGGTCGTGCAGAAGTCTCGGCGCTCGACAAGATCCTCGGGCCACTCATCGTTACCTTCGGCGGCGGCATGATCGTCGGCGCCGACATCTACGCGGCGTACCGGCTGCTAGAGTCGTTCGTCGCCGAGATCGAACGGCTGCAGGCGAGCCTGGTGCCGATCCTGCGTGAGTCCGAGCAGCGCAGCGCGACGCTGCGACAGCTGCTCAAGCAGGCGGAGGCGCTGGAGGCGCACGCCAAGCAGCTGCAGATCGAGAGTCAGGCGCGAGGACGTGAGATCGAGCGGCTGCGCGCGGTGCTCGCACGCGTCGAAGCGTTGATCGACGTCGCGCTGCCGCGCTTCAACTGGGGCGCGAGTGCGCTCGACGCCGAAGCGATCCAGTTGCTGAACGAGGTGCCGATCGAAGTCAAGCGGGTGCTGCGCGATGGCTGAGCGGACGATCACGTTGACGCTGACCTGGCCGGAGTTCTTCGCGCTGCGTTCGCTGGTCGCCGAGCACCTGCTGTGTCCGCGGCGCAGCGAGGTGTATATCTCGGTCGCGCCGGAGCGGGGCGAGGTGACGCCCGAGCAGCTGCTGGCGAAGCTGCTCGACTATCCGCCGGAGGAGCGCTGATGCTGAAGCGCGACGACATGGCGATCGACGCCAAGGGCCACCCGATGCCCTGGACGCCGGAACAGGTGCGCGCGAAGGTGCTGCAGATGATCGATGAGGGCGACATCAAGGCCGTGATCATCGAGGATGCGCACGGCGACCTCGGCGTGCAGGTCTTCGGGCCGCCGAGTCGGCAGCTCCTCGATGTCCTGGAGACGGCGACGCGGGCGTATCGGCGGGTGCTGAAGGGGCACTGAGCGGTGGAGCACGGCCATGACGCAGACCAAGCAGTACGCCGACGACGAGGGCAGGTTCAGCACAGATCGGCCGACGCTGACCAAGTGCCCCAAGTGCGGCGGCCGCTGCGTCTATCGCCCGTGGGAGTCCAACGACGGCGCCTACGAGGATGAGCAGTACCGCTGCACCGAGTGCGGCTACCGCTGGTGGGTCGATGGCATCGACAGCTAGCCCGCCGCCGGTGCACGTGCGCGTCCCGGTGACCTGCGCCAGCTACCAGCCGGACCACAACGGCGAGTGTCTCGACTGCGACGATCTCGCCGACGCGCACGATCCGGCGACGACTTACTGCGGCGCGTGTGACGGCGAGTCGCTGTCGCTCGCCTTCTGGCTCGAACACGTCGTGCCGCATCGTATGGGCTGCTGCGCGAAGCTGTATGCGCGGCTGTGCAGCGACTGCGATCAATTCATCCCGTTCACGATCGACGGCCAACCGCGGACACCTGGAGGAGCGAGCCATGCGTGACCGTCCGCCGCTCTTCACCTGGGACCGATCGTACGGCTGGCCAGGGAAGCTGCTGACGGTCCTGATCGACGTGTTGCTGCTGCTGGCGCTACTGGCGCTGCTGGGAGGGAGCGATGCCTGAAGCTGCGCGCTGCGCGTGGGAAGTGACCGCGGGCCTCATCCCCGGCCAGGCGATGCCGGAGCACACCCGGCGCTGGGGCCTGACGTCGACCGAGTGGGACAGCGGCCGCGGGGTCGAGAAGTACGTCGAGCGCGGCGCCCAGGCGCAGGCGTATGCGACCTACCTGCAGTTCCTGTGTGCGCGGGGGCTGGAGGTCAACTGGACGCGGATCGACTTCGTGTGGTTCTGATGCCGAGCCTGACGCCGGAGGATCGTGACGCGCTGCTCGGGCCGCTCGGCACCTGCGCGCGCTGCGGGGGCTCGCGCCTGCGCCACTACTGCCGCAGCTGCGACATGTTCTTCGAGGTCTGCGACTGCGAGGCGACGCACGACGAGCAGCGGGAGCACGACGGCCACCGGCTCTACGTGTGGACGGCGGCAGGCGTGCAGGCGATCCCGAACTTCGACTGAGCGGGAGGCACTGATGGTCGAGCGCCACGCCAACCTGTGGACGACGCCCGCCCACTTCCGCGTCATCACCACCAACGGCAGCGTCCGCGCCGACGGCTGCGCGGTCCTCGGCCGCGGCTGTGCCCGCGAGGCGGCGATGACCTTCCCGCGGCTGCGGCGGCTGCTCGGGGCGCGGCTGCAGAGCCACGGCAACCACGTCCACTTCTTCGACGGCGAGTTGCTTGGCTCGCCCTTCGGCCTCTTCACCTTCCCGGTCAAGCACCAGTGGAACGAGCGGGCGGACCTCGGGCTCATCGCGCAGTCGGTCGACGAGTTCCGGGCGCTGCTCCTCGACAGCGCGACCTACGCGATGCCGCGCCCGGGCTGCGGCAACGGCGGACTGCTGTGGGCGCAGGTGGGGCCGATCGTCGCCACGCTGCCGGACAACGTCGTCATCGTGCACTTCTGACTGAAGGAGGTAGACCATGACTGATCCCGAGACTCCCGACCCCGAGCCGACGCCCGAGCCGACACCCGAGCCCGCGCCGCCGGCCGCCGACCCGCCAGCCGCCGACGCGAAGCCGCCCAAGCCGAAGTGGTCGACGCCGACGATCACGAGCTACAAGCCGATCGCTGACGCCGAGGGCATCGCGGCGCGGCCGGGCGACGGGCTGAGCAATCTGAGCTAGGGGGATCTAGACACGCCGCTGCCCGCCGTGCTTGTCTGCTGGGCGTGCTCGGCCGTCTCACCTCCGCCCTGTATCTGCGCCGCCTCGTCTCTGAGTTGCACCACATCGGCGAGGCACTCACCGTCCAGAACACGCTGCTCGCGCGTCTGGCCGACCACCTCGCGCCCGTCACGCCGTCGACCTCCCGATCGCAGGTCCAGGCCGAGACCGGCGTCAGCTTCCTCGACCCGATCGAGCAGGGGCTCGCGCTCGACTACATCGCCCGCACCCAGCGCGACACCGGCCACGTCCCGGACGATGACGAAGTCCTGATCTACCTCGCCGACGAGAAGACGACCGATCTCGCCGCCCGCCTCACCGCCCGCGAGCAGGAGATGGAGCGGCTCGCCGACGGGCGGGCGTGGCGGAGCTGATGGGCGCCAGGCGCGTGGTGGTCGTGGTCCTCGCCCCGCCAGCCCGGGAGACCGATGCGCACGAGGTCGCGCGCTTCCTCCGCCCGCAGCTGCGCCCCACGGTCCCGCCGCGCACCGTCCCGACGGTCACGACGCTGTTCGCCTATCAGGTCCTCGGCCACCGAGTGATCCGCCCAGGCGGTGGCTGGTGAGTGCTCTTACCCCGCCGCCTGGGGTGCGGCCACCGACACGGCTGACGCCGCGTGAGCAGCAGCTGAATGGCGAAGCGGTCGACGCCTTCGCCGCGCGCGTCGGCGGCCGGCAGGCGTTCTTCGACGCCCTGAGCCTGGGCGATGGCTCCTCCGAGATGGGGCGCGTCCTCACCTACCTCGAAGACGAGCGCTACACCGGCTGGAGCCTGCGCAAGATCTGCGCGGCCGTCGGGTTGACCGTCGCCGATCTCCTCCTCGCCTACAAGAAGGCGCTGATGGCGCGGGCGCACGTCGAAGCGGCGGTGATCGTCGCCGACTCGACGCCGGCCGTGGTCACCGACGTGATGACGCGGGCGACGCCGCAGGTCGTGCCGTGCGGCGGCTGCAATGGGACCGGGCGGCGATCGGTCGAGGGGGCGCCGATGACCTGCCCGGCCTGCAAGGGGAAAGGCACGACGCTGACGACGCCGAACCTCGATCGGCAGAAGCTCGCGCTCGAACTCGCCGGCCTGACGACCAAGGGCGCCGGGGTGGTGGTCAACAACATGAACACGGCGACGGCGGGGGCGACGGCGGCGCACATGCCGGGGACCCTCGAACAGCTCCAGCAGGCGGTCGGCGAGTTGCTCTTCAGTCCGACGCGGCGGCGTGCTGCAGCGCCAGCCGCGCCTGTGGCCGCGAGCCCGTCGACCGCCCCCTCAGAACAGGATGGTGCGTGATGGGCTTCTTCGGCTCGATCGGCAACATGCTCAGCAAGATTCCCGGCGTGCCGAGTCATATCCCCGGCGTGCCGACCCCGCCCGGGATGGGGAAGCCGGCGGGCCCGGCGGGTCCGGCCGCCGCCGCGCCGCTGGCGGCTCCGGCTCCGACACCAGGCCCGACGCCCGGGATGGCCGGCGGGGAGTTCCAGATGCCCGCCTCGGCGATGGCGAACCTGCGCACCCTGGCCAACCCGGCGACGCCCGAACTCGCGGGCGGCCCGGCCGACGTCGCCAACCCGGTCGGGCTCACCGCGGACGCCAGCGGTCCCGGGGCGCCGGTTGGCCTGGCGGCGCCGATGCCGATGACGACGCCCAGTCCGCTCGGGGCGCCGCGGGCGATGGCGCGGCCGCGCGGCTTCGGCGGTGGCGGAGGGGTGCGGAAATTCTCGCGCCGCTGACCGTGAGGCTCGGGTGTACCACCCCGATCTGATCGCGGAGGATGATGCCGACGCCGCCATCACCTTCCGCCACACGTTCCCCGGCGGCATCCCGTGGTACTCGGTCGCCGATGCCGCGGCGCTGACCGCCTCGGCCGCCACCGCCGTCGACGCCGACGGCGAACGGATCCGCCCGCTCACCCAGGAGGAACAGCGGTTCGTCGGCAGCTGCCAGCTGCGGGTGATCTACGACTTCCCGTACTTCGCCGAGCGCTTCTGCTGGATCGACGACGCCGGCCACGGGCTGCGCCGGCTCTCGCCCCTGTGGGAGTCGCAGCAGCTGGTGCTCGACCAGCTCGCCCGCCTGGAGATGGCCAACGTCACCTCGGGCTCGCCCGACGGCCTCCTCCTCAACATCCTCAAGGCGCGGCAGCTCGGCGTCTCGACGCTCTCCGAGGCGCTGGTCGCGCACCGCATCTGCACCCGGAAGCACATCCGCGCGCTCTCGGGCGCCGACGTCGAGGACCAGGCGGGGTACCTCTTCCGCATGGTGGTGCGGCTCTACGACGCCCTGCCCTGGTTCCTGCGCCCGGGCCGCGTCTACTTCACCAAGAACCGCGAGCTGACCCTCAGTAACGAGAGCTTCCTCAAGACGGCCTGGGGCAAGTCGACCCGCGGCGCGCTCCAGGCCGTCAGCGGCGAGGAGGGATCGAAGGGCGCGATCGGGCGCGGCCAGACGTACTCGGTCGTGCACATCTCGGAACTCCCGACCTGGGAGAACCCCGAGCAGCTCGACACGGCGCTCCTGCCGGCGATCCCCTACGCCGCCGACACGCTCGTCCTCTACGAGGCGACGGCGGAGCACGCCGGCGACTGGTGGCACACGCACTGGCTCGCCTCGGGGCGCGGCGAGGGGCGCTTCCGCAACATCTTCATTCCCTGGTCGGCCGAGCCGTCGAAGTACGCGTTGCCGCCGCCCGAGGGCTGGTCACCCTCCCCCTCGACGCTGAAGCACGCCGAGAAGTGCGAGCGCGACAGCCCGCGGTGGTTCGGCGGGAAGACCGTGCGCCTGACCCGCGCGCAGCTCTTCTGGTACGAGACCACCCGGCGCTTCTACGAGTCGAAGGGGCAGCTCTACAAGTTCCTGAAGGAGTACCCGGCCGATGACCAAGAGTGTTTCCAGTACGCCGGCCGCTCGATCTTCACCTTCGATCAGATCGAGGCGATCGACCGCGCCGGCAGCCGCAGGAAGCTCCTCGACGTCTGGGCGGTCGAGCCCGCCTTGGAGATCGCGGCGCTGCGACGCACCGCCGACCAGCCCGACGCTCCAACCTCGCCCGACATCCAGCCGAAGAAAGTCGTGCCGCCCTTGGTGCCGCACGTCACGCCGAAGGGCAGCCCGCTCGCCCACGTGACGCAGCCGGTGCCACCCGGCTACGGCTTCCGCCGGCTCTCGAAGTCCGACCTCGCTGCGCTCCCCTCCCTGCGCGACTCGGTCCTCGCGATCTGGGAGTACCCGCGCACCCGGGGCTCGCGGCGCTACGTGATGGCGGTCGACGTCTCTGACGGCCTGGGGCAGGACTACTCGGTCATCGACATCATCCGCTACCCGACGATGGACGATCCGGCCGAGCAGGTGGCGCAGTACTGCACCAACGTCCTCGACCCCAAGGCGCTCGCCTTCATCTGCGACGCCATCGGCCGCTACTACCGCGACCAGGACGGCATCGAGGCGCTGGCCGCGATCGAGACCAACAGCCACGGCCTGGCGACGCAGGACACCCTGCAGCTGCACCTGGGCTACACCAGCTTCTACATCTGGGAGTACGCCGACGCCGCCTCACCCGAGCGGCGCTACTCGACCCGCATCGGCTGGATGACCTCCCGCCGCACGCGCCCCTTGCTCCTCGCCAGCTTCCACGGCGCGATCACCGCCTTCGATCCCGCCACCGCGACGCCCGACTTCATCCTCAACAGCCCGACGACCAGGGGGGAGTTGCGTCACCTCATCACCGCCTCGACAATCGGCGAAGCCGAAGCGGCGCGCGGCCAGCACGACGACGCGATCATGGCGGCGGCGATCGGCTACTACGTCGCCTGGCGGCTAGCCGGCGGCGAGATCGAGCCGATCGCCGAGCGTCGCCGGCGCAAGCAGGCGCTCGCCGAGCAGGCCAAGGTCGCCGCCCGACCGCGGCGCGACTGGCGCAACAGCGCCGCGACAGCGGAGGAAGCAGATGCCGCAGAGCCCGACGACACGCCACTACTTCTCGACGAGCGATCAACGGCGCTCGACGATCTCACCGACGACAGCGGCGGCCTCTACTTCGACGAACGGTCACGGGCCTGAGCAGCCGCCGCCCACCGTCGCCTTCCCGCCCAAGGCCGAGACGATCCCGCCGCGTGGCGCTCGCGTCCAGGTGCGCCGGAAGGCCAGTGGCCTGCAGGCGATCGTGCTCGACCAGCCGGAACTCATCGACCTGGTGAGCGGCGAGCGGGTGCAGGGCTACCCGGGCGACATCCGGATCGTGCGCGGCAGCCTGACCGTCGACCTGGTGAAGCCGGTGCGCTTCCCGACCGACTACGAAGTCGTCAGCCCCGAGCAGCTCGCGCTCACGCCGGTCGTCTGCCGCCAGCTCGAAGATCGCCTCGGCCTGGGATCGATCGCCTCTCCTGACGCGCTCATCGCCGCGGTCGATCGCCTCGGCTCGATCCGCATCGGCGATGTGCGGATCCCGTTCACGCCGGGGCAGCTGCACGAGCTGCAGCACCGGGCGACGAAGCGCGGGCGGACGGTCGAGCAGGAGATCAAAGCGGTGGTCGATCGGATCCAGGACGAGCTGTTCCACAAGGGCGGCTAGCGATGGCGATCCTGAAAGTGCCGAATGACGATCGCGCGGATGCCGTCGGCCCGGTGATGCCGAAGGAGGACGACCCGGAGAAGGCGGACGTCCCGCCGGTGCGCGTGCTGGTGCTCTGCGATCTGCGCCCGATCGAGGTGCGCGGCCGAGCGCGGGAGTCCCGCTGATGGCCCTCCACGATTTCTTCTGCCAGGTCTGCGGCCAGGTCCTGGTCGACGTCAACGTCCCGATCGCGATCGGGGCGACCGCCGGCGCGCCGTTCCACTGCGGCAAGCAGACCGCCTGGATCCCGCAGGTCGGGCGGATGGATGCCTACGAGCCGTTTCAGGAGTTCGAGACGCGCGACGGCCAGAACAACCTGGTCACCGTCGACTCGCTCAAGAAGCTGCGCGACATCGAACGCGACTCTGAGCAGCGCTACCGGGATGGCGAGGGGCAGCCGCTCGTCTGGCGGCGTTACTCGCAGGACACCTCGAACTGGGACGTGCACAGTCTCCATCCGAAGTGGGACGGTGGCGAGCGGCCCACGCCGGAGGCGGCGAAGCGTTTCGGCCAGACCCTGCGCCGCTCGACCGAGGAGCCCGAGGCGGAGTACGGGCCGGGCGTGAGTGACAGCTCGCCGGCGGCGCTCGACACGCTGCCGTGGACGGGGAAGTAGCTAGTGGACGCCCATCAGCTCGCCGGTCGCCTTCATGATCTTGGTGAGCACGTCCTGCGACCGCTCGACCGATTCGATCGCCTGGTCGAGGCCCCCGATCGCGTGGCGCAGTCCGTCGGTCGCGTGCTTGAGCCCGGCGATGGTCTGGCCGTGGTGACGCAGGTGCTCGATGTGCAGGTCGTACATCAACTTCAGGATCTCGCGCTCTTTGTCGGTCGGCATCCCCTGAGTCTACCCGATCACTCAGAGTCACCGTCGCATGGCTGATTACTCTCCGTCCGGCGTCCTCGATCTCCCGCGCACCACCGCCGACAGTCTCCTCACCGGCGACCCGAAGGTCCTGAACTGGCTGCGCGAGTGGATCCAGGAGGGCGATCTCATCAACCGCGCCGATCCCTCCTACGATCTGATCAGCCGCGCCCAGTCCTACATCGTCGGCGAGCAGCTGACCGCCGAGCGGCTGCGCCTCAAGTACCTCCCCTCGGTCACCGTCAACGAGACGCGCAAGGCGATGCAGGCGCACGTCTCGGCGATCACCGACCTCAAGCCGGTCGCCGGCTGGAAGTCGAATCCCGAGTACCAGGTTCAGGCCAACATGCTGAACCAGTACCTGATGGCCGAGTGGATCACCACGATGATGGATCTCGACCTCGGCGACTGCGTGAAGTACTCGCTCGCCGGCGGGACAGGCGATCTGGTCATCGACTGGGATCCGCACGTGCCGCTCGGCGGTGCGCATGCGCTCAGCGCGCGTGATCCCCGCGACACCCTGCCGCTGCGCCCATCCTTCGGCCGCTCGCCGCAGACCTGGGAAGGCGTCTGCTTCCGCGAGGAGCACACGGTCAACGTGCTGCGCGGGATGTATCCGACCAAGGCGAACCTCTTCCGCCCGGCGACCGACACGATGCTCGGCCGCGTCATGGGCCGCTTCCGCACCGGCCTCTCGCGTCTCATCTCGCCCGCCGATCCGCTCGACTCGATCGCCTTCGGCGGCACGGCGGCGACTCTGCGCAAGGCCCGCGCCGGCGCGCTCGTCCTCTACCGCGCCTACTTCCGCGATCGCACCCGCAATCTGACCGGCCAGCCGATCCCGATGGGCACGCCCGGATCGAACTGGGCCTACGTCGTGCAGCCGAAGGAGCCGCTCTATCCGCGCGGCCGCTTGGTCGTCGCCACCGACGACGCGATCGTCTACGACGGCCCGAACACCTACTGGCACGGCATGTACCCGTTCTGCCGGATGAAGCTGTGGTCGGTGCCGTGGCAGTTCCTCGGCATCCCGCTCTTCAACGATCTCCTGCCGCTGCAGGATGCGATCAACGACACGGTGCAGGACGTCCGCCTGGCGCTCGCGCAGTGGCTCAACCCCGACATCGTCTACAACCGGAACGCCGTCAGCGAAGCCACGATGAAGCTGATGGATCCGCGCCGGCCGGGGAAGCGCGTCAAGATCACGCCCGGCTTCGGCGATCCGTGGAAGAAGGAGGAGGGCCCACCGCCCGGCGTGATCCAGATGGGGATCGAGCTGTGGGACAAGCTGACCCAGAAGTTCACCGATCTCAGTGGGACGGCGAACCTGCAAGCGCTCCTGCAGCTGCGCCAGATGCCGGCGGCCGACACGATCCAGAAGTACTACGAGGCGCTCACGCCCGAGATCCGCTCCGAGGCGCGCCAGGTCGAACTCTTCCTGCGCGACTTCTCCGAGATGGTGAAGATCAACTACTTCCAGTTCCTCAGCGCCGCCAAGCGGATCCAGGTGCTCGGCACCGGCGGGCAGATGCTCTCGCAGTTCGACTTCGATCCCGACAGCTTCGTGCCGGCGCTGCACCCCAACGATCCCGGCTACACGCCGGAGCTGGACGCCGACATCACCACGCGCGACCAGCGGGCGCAGTACTTCCACAAGCAGTTCATCTTCATCGTCGCGCCGAACACGGTCCTGGCCATGGACGCGACCGAGCGCAAGATGATGCGCGTGCAGCTGGCGCGCATGGGCTACTACGATTTCTGGTCGCTGCACGAGACGCTGGAGACGCCCAACGTCGGCGCGCCGCCCGCCGTGCCGCTGCAGCCACTGACCCCGCCGCCACCCGATGCGATGGCGCAGATCTACCAGCAGCTGCAGCAGACCCCCGGCGCGATGCAAGCGGTCCTCGCCGGCGCCTCGCCGATGCCGCAGTACACCGATCAGGCGTCCGGTCGCACCTTCACGATGGATCAGTCCTCGGGGCAGATCCTCGAAGTGCGCATCCCGGTGACGGTGACCGAGCGGCTGCAGGCGCAGGCGCAGATGGGGATCGGGCAGACGGTCTCGCCAGTCGGGCGTAAGGCCACCGGACAGGAGCCGCCGCAGCAGGAGACCAAGAGCGACGGCCGCTCGACGATCACCGAGTCGAAGAAGTGAGGAGGAGCCGAATGGGGACGCCGCTGCGCATCGCGCTGAAAGCTGTGGCCAACGATCACTTTGTCTGCGCCGACAGGAACCTGAATGCGAATCTGCCGCTGGTCGCCAACCGCACCGCGGTCGGCGGGTGGGAGCAGTTCGATCTCTACCAGGTGATGCCCGACGGCTCGCTGGTCCCGCTCGAACTGCCCGCGGGAGGCGGTGGGGGCGGCCAACCCCAACCGCCCGATACCGGCGGCGGCGGACAGCCGCAACCGCCCGCGGGCAGCGACATGATCAACCTCGCCTCGGCCGGTGTCTACTCCTCGCCGCCTGACATCGCCGGCTGGCCGATCACGGTGAAGGTGACCGGCGTCTCGATGCACCCGGGCCCTGGCGGCGATCGCCCCGGGATCGGGTTCGGCTTCGATCGCGCGCTGCCCGAGGCGTGGAAGTGGCCGAGCAACCCGTCGAACCCGAGCGACAACTACCAGTACACCGTCTGGGCGTTGGCCAAGATCAATGGCGTGTGGGCGGCGGCGGCGTTCATCCAGATGTGGCAGGGGCGGGAGTCGACCGGCGCCGAGGGGACCTTCACCGACGACTTCCCGCGCGACTGGGCGTACTCCTCGCGCTGGGGCCCGCTCTACCAGCACCGGCCGACCGTCGGCGAGACGATGGCCTTCTTCGTCTCGGCGGGCAACGGTCGCGATCAGAGCGTCGTCACCAGCGTGCGCGAGCGGTCGAACGTCGTCACGGTGGTGATGCCGTCCGGCTGGAACAGTGAATGGCGGTTCTGATGGCGACCAGAAACCCGGCCGACGCGACCATGCGGAACGCCCGCGCCAGCGCTCGGCGTGACGAGCAGCTTGCCGAGCGCCTCGCGCGTCTCGAAGCGCGCGTCGACAAGCTCGCCGAGCGCCTCATGACGACCGAGCTGGCCCTGGAGACGGCGGCCGTGCGGCGGCGGGCGGCGTCCACCCGCAAGCGGTGACCTCGTGCCGCGGACGCCGGCCGAGCAGCTCGACGCGTGGAAGGCGGTGACCGGCCATGTGATGGCGGTCGTCCTCACGCTCGGCTTCTTCGGCATCGTCTTCCTCGCGCTCATCGGCAAGGTGAACCTGACCGATCCGACCACCGCCACCTTCATCGGCACCGTCACCGGCTACGCGATCGGCCAACTCAGTAAGCCGCTCGCGTTCTACTTCTACATCCCGCGAGATCGCCCACCCAGCTCCGCCAGTAACGGCAGCCCTGTGGAGCCGCTATGACGCAGATCGCCTCCGGCATCGACGCGCTCTACCACGACCTCGGCTACCTCCCGCAGAGCGACTTCGTCATCGGCCAGGTGCTCACCAAGGTGGCCGAGCTGCTGGGCCAGGCGGCCGCCGACCAGCCCGACGCCGTCCGTACCGCGCTGGCCAACTTCGCCTGGGATCTGCGCCAGCAGGTCCGCCACCCGCGGCCGTCGCGCTGATCCGCCCGCCCGCCGGCCGCTCACTCGGCCGAGGGGGATCTTGACGCTCCCCCATTCTCCCCCGACGCTAGCTCGTCATGCCGTTGACCAGCTCGGGGCAGAAAGTCCTGTCGTCGATGCAGTCGCAGTACGGCAGCGACAAGGGGGAGCGGGTCTTCTACGCGTCGATCAACAAGGGCAAGCCGGGCTCGCAGAAGTGGGAGGGCAAGAAGGCGAGCGCGCCCGGGCGGTCGCTCACGGGAGGGAAGCGCTGATGGCTCAGGACACCGACGATTCTGATTCCGATCCGTGGGGACCCACTGGCTCCCAGACGCGCCGCCTGCGCACCGATTCGGGTCCGCGCTCCTGGCCGCTGCGCGGCGGCCCCGAGACCGCAGACAACGCCCGGGTGGAGTTCGCGCGACGGCAGGCGGACCTGGGACGCGGCGAGGACATTGAGCTGCCGAAGGACAACGCCAAGCCGATCACCAAGGGGCGCGCGCTGCGCGGAGGGAAGCGGTGAGCCGCTGTGGCGGATGACATCGACGACCTCAAGGCGAACATCCGCGGGCTGATGCAGGGGCCGATCATCGACACCCTGAGCGCCGCCGGCGACAAGGTGATGAATCTCTACGACGACGCGCACGACTACCTCGCCCGCAAGTTCTCCGGCCGCCCGACGACACCGACGACACCGACCACGCCTACGACGCCGACCAAGCCGACGCCGCCAACCAAACCGCTCAGCAACCCGCGCCAGCTGCGAGGAGGCAAGCGCTAATGGGCTACCAGGGCTTCGACAAGGTCAAGGCCGACGTCGCGCAGGATCCCGGCGTCCGCGATCCCGGCGCCGTCGCCGCAGCGATCGGGCGCAAGAAGTACGGCGCCAAACAGTTCAACAAGGCGGCCGCCACCGGCAAGACGATGCAGGGCGCCAAGCCGCTCGCCGGCGGGAAGCGCTGATGTACCCGCCCTCGATCCCCGGCGTCGGCCCGTCGCCCGGCTCCTCGGCGCTCGACGGCCCACCGCCGTCACCGACCCCGATGGGGCCGGCGACCCCGGGTGGTGGCGGCGGCGGGTTCTCGCTCGGCGGGCTGGCCTCGCAGCTGCCGACGACGCAGATGCCGCCCGAGGTGCTGACCGGCATCACGCAATCGGCGCAGTCGGTCTCGCAGCTGCTCGACAGCTGGGCACAGGTGACGCCCGACAAGGGTCCACAGCTCGCGCTCATCAAAGACATGATTCAGCAGTACCTCGCCGATCTCATGTCCTCGGGTGCGGGCCCCGTCTCTCCCACCGCGCCTGGTCCAGCGTTTCCAGGCGGTGGCATCGACCAGGGCGTCGCGGGCCCGGGTGCGGTGTAGGTCGGTCCGCGTTCGCGGAGAGAGGCGTACCCCACCTCGCCTGGTGACAGAGGGTGATTGGTGCGCTGGCCTCGACGCTTCTGAGGTGCGCAGATGGGCGCGTTTGAGTCTGGTCAGTCGTTCCTCGCTGGCGTGCTCGCCAAGCTCCCCGAAGAGCAGCGCGCACAGGCGAAAGCGATCTTTGACGCCGCGGAGGCGAAGGATGCGGTCGTCCTCCTGGGCGACGGCACGCTGGCCCGCACGGACTACAGCAAGTCGATGGACGGATTGCGGGACAAGGAGAAAGCGCTCAACGAGCACTACGAGCGCCTCAACGCCTGGTACGACGTCAACAAGGGGGCGCTCGACGAGGCGAAGGAGCTGCGCGAGAAGGGCGGCGGCGGCGCCCCGGTGGTGAAGGAGCCCGACAAGGTTCTGTCACCGAGCGCGTCGACCGCGGCGATCACCGCCGACCAGGTGCGCGAGATGGTCGACACCGCCGGGCGTGACCTGGTGGCGATCAGCTCGTTCATCGCGACGCAGGCGGGGCAGCACTACGCCATGTTCGGCGAGCCGCTCAACGCCCTGGAGATCGCGCAGAACCCGAAGGTCGGCCGTCCGATCGCCGGGCAGCCGGGGCGCATCTTCTCGCTCGACGACGCCTACCGGGAGAAGTACGGCGAGCGACTCGCCGCCAAGCACAAAGAAGCCGAGGACAAGCGCATCAACGACGAGGTCGAGAAGCGGCTCGCGGAGCGGAACAAGGCGTCGGCGACGCACCCGTTCCCGCTCCGCTCCGAATCCTCGCCGCTCGATGTCCTCACCACGAAAGACGGTCCCGCCGCGCACACGCTCGATTCTGCCGTCGCGGAGTACGAGCGGTTGCAAGCGGCGCGCGGGGCCTAACTCGCAGGCGCTAGGAGGAGGCACCTGTGCCGATTCAGCTCGACGACGTCAACACGACCGTCACCAAGGAGATCGAACCGGGTGTGGTCGATGGCTACTTCAAGGCGGGCCCGCTCATCGCGATGGCCAAAGCCCGATTCAACCGCAAGTGGATCGGCCCGCAGATTCAGGAAAACTTCATGTACAAGCCGATGAAAGGCGGCTCGTACAAGAAGGGCGCGACCTTCGACATCACCCGCCGGCAGACGCGCACCGGCCTGCTCTTCGGGCCGCGCTACTACCAGGTCACGGTGACCGAGTTCCTCGAAGATCTCGAAGTCGAGCTGGCGGGTCCGCGGGCGGCGTTCTCCGTCATCCGCACCGACATGAGCCAGGCGGCGCTGACGATGTCGGCGATCCTCGAGATCGCCGCGTTCCACCACGGCCAGCCGATCGCGGGCGACGATCGCAGCTCCGAGATCAACGGGCTCGAAGAGGCGCTCACCGCCGGCGGCGATGCGACGTGGACCGGGAACGTGTTCCCGAGCTACGGCGGCCAGACCCGCGCCGACGTCGCGCCGGCGCTCAACCCGCCGACCGGTCTCATCGCGGCGAACCTGGGCGGGTCTCCGATCTCGTACCGCGTCCTGCGCCACAGCTACTTCAGCTGCATCATCGGCAACGAGGCGCCGGGCACGGGGATCACGACCAACCGCTGCATGGGCTACATCGCCGAGAACTTCCTGCCGCACCAGATCATCGACACGACGCAGCCCGAGATCGCGTGGCCGGGGCTGAAGTTCGACAAGGCGACGATCATGATGTCGCAGTACTGCCCCGGCGCCGACGGCGTCAACGACGACGACCTGGGCAACTACTTCGCCAACAACGAGACCTTCTGGTGGCTGAACTTCGGGCCACAGGGAGATGACGCCTACATCCGGCTGTACATCGCGCAGTCGCGCAAGTTCGCCTTTGGCTTCACCGGCTTCAAGGGCGCGCGCGAAGACAACCAGGTGTCGGGACAGATCCTCTACGCCGGCAACCTCACCGTGAAAGCGCTCAGGCTTTCGCGCGTGCTCTTCGGCATTGGAGGGTAGCGCGATGCCGAACCGCTTCGAGAATCCTGCGATCTATCTCCAGTCGGGCGATCCCGAGCGGGAGAACACGCCGACCCTCTTCGCGCCGGGCCTGCTCGGCAGTCGCTTCACGGTGGTCCAGCCCACCGGGCGCGGCAGCCCGCTGACCGTCGGGCGCAGCAAGCGTTACCAGCTGGTCAAGACCGACTCGACGATGACCGTCTCGCCGTACCCCGGCGCGGTCGCGTACTGGTCGGACAAGTCGACCTACCTGGTCACCACGGCGCGCACCAACCTCAATCTCGTCGCCGGCCGCTTCGGATCGCTGGTCGACAAGGGCAACTACTGCTGTGTGCAGATCGGCGGCCCCGGCTACGTCAAGGTGGTCGACGGCTCGGTCGCGGCGTGCGCGATCGGCGATTCGATCATCGGCAGCTCGGCGACTGACGGCAAGGCGGATCGGGTGGCCTCGGGCACGGCGCCGACCAATACCACGCTCGGCATCGTCTCGGCCCCGCTCACCAAGCTGGCCTCCGACGCGCTGGTCCTCACTGACCTCGACGTGCCGGAGACCACGTAGGAGGAGGGGCGATGCCGCTGGATCGCAGTGTCGGTAACTACTTCGATCACTCGGGCTCCTTCAACCGCCGGGTCGCGCGGTGGAAGGGGCCGTCGAGCTACACGACGGGGGGCGAGACGGCTACCCCGGCGCTCTTCGGTCTGGGCACGATCGTCTGCGCCAGCTTCACGCAGGCGCTCGATGCCAACGGCGCGAATCCCCGCAGCGTGATCTGGAACCCGCTGACCAACAAGATCCTGTGGTTCAACGGCACGACCGAGATCGCGGCGGCGGTGGATCTCTCCGGCTTCAGCTGCCAGTTCGAGATCATCGGCACCTAGGTGATCCGAGATGGCTGATGACTTCGGCTACGTCTGGCGGACGGTGCGGCTCTACGTGCCGTCCGCCCCGACGTTTCTCGCCCGCGAGTGGGTCAACGTCGCGTGGAAGCAGCTGCTGGCCGCGCGGCGCTGGGGCTTCATGCGCGGCGAGACGACGCTCACGATCGCCGACAGCGACGTCGACGTGACCATGCCGGCCGACTTCGCCAGCTTCCGCGTCGTCGTCGATCCGGCGCGGCAGGTGCGGATCTCGTTCAACAGCTCCCTCGACGATCTCACTCGCGCCGATCCGGCGCTCACGGCCGGCGGCCCGGTGTGTGCGCTGGTCGCCGCGGCACCCTCCACCGTGCTGGCGACGCTCGGGCGGCCGCGCTACCTGCTCTACCCGCACGGCAGCGCGACGACCCTGACCGTGGTCTACAACACGCAAGGCTCGCGGCTCGACGAAGGCAGCCCGGCGTTTCCCGGAGTCCTCGCCGACGCTGGCGACATCCTGGTCGGCGGTGCGCTCGCCCAGGCGGCGCAGTGGCCGGGCACGCCGGACAAACCCAACCCGTACTTCAATGCGACGCTGGGCCAGACCAAGCGCGCCGAGTTCCTCGAACGCGTGCAGGCGCTGTCGCTGCGCGATGATGAGCAGTACCCGGACGATCTGTGGGACGCGTGGCCGTATGCGAGTGTCGGTGTGACTCGTGATCTGCGCGCGACCGATGCGACGGTCGACGCGCTGTGGTGAACCATGGCTGATCTGAAAACCAACTGGGACAACGCGGTCCTCTCGTCGATGGACCTCTCGGGCGACAGCATCCCCAGCTCGGGGAGCGATCCGAACGCCGACGGTGGGGACGGCGACGACGCCTGCAACCCGCTGTGGCCGGATCCGCCGGTGACCTTCGGCACACGCTCCGAGTCGCCGAACTCGGTCTCTGGGCTGCCGGCGCTGCCGAACCGCTTCGAGCCGAACGAGACACCGCCCGATCCGCCGTCGCTGCAGGACCGCAGCCCGACGACGATTGACGAGCAGTGAGCTACGTCTCGACGGTCACCGCCGACGGGGCGGTCGACTTCTACCGCCTCGGCGATCTCTCGGGGACGACGGCGACCGACAGCATCGGCGCCAACCCGGGCACCTACAACGGCGGCTTCACGCTGAACCAGGCCGGAGCGATCAACGACGGCAACCCGGCGGTCGGGCTCGACGGGGCGAGCGGCACGGTGACCAACCCCGTCGGTATCGAGACGATCCTCGGGCAGGGCGCGCACTCGGTCGAGCTGTGGCTTTACGCGGCGAGCATCGCGGCGACGATGGGCGCGCTGACGGGCAGTCAGATCAACACGCGGGTGGTGGTGACCAATACGGGGCAGGTCACCTGGCGGCTGCGGGCGAGTGACGGGACGTTCAAGACGCTCACGACGGGCGCGGGCACCATCGCCGCGAACACCTGGTACCACCTGCTGATGACGTGGGACGCCGGGCCCGTCTCGCCGCAGATGGTGCTCTACCTCAACGGCGTCTCGGCGGCGTCAGGCTTTTTCGCGCCCGGGAACATCACGTGGGGGACGGGCACGTGGACGCTCGGCTTTGGCGCCGGGACCTTCTTCAACGGGCGGCTCGACGAGGTGGCGCTCTATCCGTCGGTCTTGTCGTCGTCGCAGGCGCTGGCGCACTACAACGCCGGCGCGATCACAGGTGGCGGCGGTGCGGCCACGGCGCGCTACGCGTCACGCTACCGCCTCGGGGCGGCGGCGTAGGAGGCAGCGGTGAAGGACTTCACAGTCACGTTGACCGGGAGCGCGCAGCGGCTCTCCGACGTCCTGACCGACAAGACGGCAGGCGGGAAGGACGACATCCCGTACCGCACGCTGCACCTGCAGCCCGACGGCGCCAACGCCGGCGCGATCTACGTCGGGGCGACGAACGCCGTCACCTCCGCCGCCTACGGCGTGCGCCTCCCCGCTGCCGCCAGCGGGGTGCCGCCGGCGCCCTACGTCTTCGAGTTCAGCGGCGAGGGGCCGCTCAAGCTGTCGCACGTCTGGGTCCTTGGCAGCAACGGCGAGAAGCTGCACATTCTCGGAGTGCCGTTCTGAGGCCCTAGCAGCGGAGGCGTGCGGTGGCCCTGACGCCCAAACTCTCGAACGCCGGCGCGAACGCCGCGGCTGATGCGGCGTGTGCCCTCTGTAACAACGGGTTCCTCGACATCTACGACGGGACGCAACCCGCGACAGCGGACACCGCGGTGACCAGCCAGGTCAAACTCGCGCATCTCACCTTCGGCGCGACTGCCTTCGGCGCGGCGTCGGCGGGTGTGGCAACGGCGAATGCGATCGGCAGCGATGCCTCGGCAGACGCTACTGGCACCGCGACCTGGTTCCGCGCCTACAAGTCCGATGGCACCTCGGTGGTCTTCGACGGGTCAGTCGGCACGAGCGGCTGCAACCTCAATCTCTCTTCGACTTCGATTGTCGCCACGGGTGTGGTCTCGGTCACTTCCCTTACTTACACCCAGTCCAAGGGCTAGTCGGCGATGCCGACGCAGTTCTCGACCAACGCGCAGCTCATCGCGCCGGCCGCAGCTGCCGGGGCGGCGATCACACCGAGCGGCACCGCCTGGAACAACTCCGCCTACGCTGAGCTGATCGCGTCGGTGAGCGCGGCGGCGGTGCTGACTGGTGTGGTCATCTTTCCGACGACCAGTGTCAGCGCCGACTTCGAGGTCGACATCGCTACTGGCGCGGCCGGCTCGGAAACGGTCATCGCGACGCTCAAGGGACGCTTTGCCGGCAACGTCGCCTGGGACACCGCCTACACGCCGCTGCCGATCCCGATCGACAACATCGCCAGCGGTGCGCGGCTCTCGGCACGGCTGCGCAAAGCGGGCACCGACACCAACACCTGGCGCGCGGCGATTACCTATCTCCTCAAGCCGATCGTCGGGACGCTGCAGGTCACAGCGAGTCCCTACTTGGTCGTCCCCTCGGCGGCGGCGCTTACCACGCTGACGACCGGTGGTGGCACGTCGTGGGTGAACACCACCTGGACGACGGTCATCACGTCGACGGCGAGTGCGATCGTGCTGACGCACGTCATCGTGCCGACCACCAGTGGCAGCGACCAGGGTGGGACGGAGTTTGACATCGGGACTGGGAGCGCCGGCAGTGAGGTTGTGGTTACGACCGTTCGCCGCAAGTGCCGTAGTGGCGAGGGCGGTCCCTGGATCATCGCCCTGCCCTCGCCGCTCGACAACATCGCGAGCGGCGTGCGCGTCGCCGTCCGCTGGCGCGGACCGCAGTTCTCGACACCCGTGGTGGGCCTGATCTACCTGGCGAAGCCGCTATGAGTCAGACCACCGCGACGGCGCTCAAGACGGCACCCCCAGCGGCCGATGCGGTCACGCTCACGTCGGGCAGCGGCACGTGGGCTAACGGGAGCTGGGTACAGGTCCTCGCCGCGACCGGCGCGGCGGCCGCGGTCGCTGGCATCGTCTTCGACGGCACGGCGGGCAACCACTTCGAGGTCGACGTCGGCGTCGGAGCGTCAGGCAGCGAAGTGGTCCTGACGACGTTCCGGCTGCGCTGGGCGGGTGCAGCGTTCGGCGGTCCCTTCGTCGCGTGGCTGCCGAGCCCGGTCACCGGCATCGCCAGCGGTGCACGCATCGCCCTCCGCGCGCGCGCTGATGGCACTTCGATCTCAGGCACGGCGGCGCTGCTCTACTACGAGAGTCTCGACGGCACGAACAGCTCGTCGCTCCCGACTGTCGGGCTGCCGTCAGCGGCTAACGCGGTCTCGGTCACGCCGAGCGGTACCGCGTGGGCCAACTCGGCCTACACCCAAGTCACCAGCGGGCTGGGCGCCGCGGCGTCGATCCTCAGCATCGCCTTCACCGAGAGCGTCGCTAACGTCGAAGGCGAATGGGACATCGCGATCGGCGCGGCCGGTAGCGAAGTCGTCATCACGACACTGCGCTTTGCCTCGGCGGCGAACGCCAACGCGGGCCCGATCGACAACATCCTGCTGCCGGCGCCCTATCCGATCTCGGCCTCGACGCGTGTCGCCGTGCGGCTGCGGAAGTCGGGCACCTCGACGACGGCCTACACCGTTGCGCTGCTCAACGACGCCTCGGTCGGGGCGCCGCCGATCACTGGCACAGGTGACGTGACCTTCGCCGCGCCCGCGCTCGCTGGCAGTGGCACGGTGGAGGCGACCGGGACTGGCGATGTGACCTTCGGCGGCCCGGCGCTGGCGGGCGATGGGCCCGGGCTGGTCGTGGCCATTACCACGCGCGCGACGCAGCTCGCGGCGGAGGTGCTCGACGTCATCCCGCCGTCGCCGGTGTCCGCGACGCAGGTCGCGGCGGAGATCCTCTTCGCTAATGCGAACGAGGCGCGGGTGACGCAGGTCGTCTGTGAGCTGATCGTGGTGGCCGTCAGCTCGGCTGGCTGCGCAGCCGCCTTCCCGATCGAGGACGTCGCGACGGGGGCCGCGTGCCGGGTCCAGTTCCCTGTGACGTGAAAGGATCCTCTGATGCTCCTCTTTCTCGACAGCCTCGGCGATCACTACACGGCGGCGCAGGTCACCACGAAGTGGACGACGGCGCAGTCACCGGTGCGCCGCACCGGCCTGCACGGCTACGGCATGGGCGGCAACCTGCGCAAGGGGCTCGTCTTCGGCAGCACGACGGTGATCATGGAGGCGTACGTGCACCGGCCGACCAGCAGCCCGCCGTCGCTGTTCTGGCTCATCGACGACAACCAGGTTGCGCAGATCCACCTCGAAGTGCTCGGCGACGGCCGGCTCGCCGTCTACCGCTGGGGGAGCAATCCCGCCGTCGATCTCATCGCGAACACCGCCCCTGATCTCTTCCGGCAGAACATCTGGTATCACGTCGGCTGGACCGTCCACGTCCACCAGACCGCCGGCAGCGTCGAGGTGCGGCTCAACGGCGGGACGGTCATCAACGTCACCGGCGTCAACACGACGGCGTCGGCGTCGGTCAGCTGGTCGGGGACGCTGGGCAGCGTCAGCATCGGCGACAACGGCGCCTCCGGGACCTTCGACGATCTGGTCGTGATGGACAACGTCGACGACGGCTTGAACGATCCGCGGCTGCCGGGCGGTGGCGGCTTCGACAAGTTCCTCGGCCCGGTCGAGATCACCGTCAAGCGCCCCAACGGCGCCGGCACTCTCGCCGAGTGGACGCCGTCGCCGGCGGTCGCCAACTGGCAGAACGTCGCTGACATCGAGCCGGACGACGACACGACCTACAACGCCGCGGGGGCGGCTGCGGTCGGCACCTCCGATCTGCTCGCGATGGAAGATCTCGCCGTCGACCAGGATGTGGTCGCCGTGCAGTCGCTGGTCTCGGCCCGTAAGACCGAAGAGGGGATCGCCGCCGTCGCGCGCCTGGTGCGGGACAGCAGCACCACGTATGTCGGGGCGACCGTCTATCAGCCGAATCTCTACAGCTACATGATCCGACCCGAGCCGACGCTGCCCGACGGGAGCCTGTGGACGAAGACGCGGTGGAACGCGATCGCCTACGGGTACCGCCGAATCGTCTAGGGGGGCTTGCCGGCGGGGGGAACGCGCCGGATCCTGATCGCCGTCGTGCCCTACACCTCGACCACCCTCGCCGACCTGAAAACGCTGATGCTCCAGCGCTGGGACCAGGTCGTCTTCTGGACCGCCGAGGAAGCACGCCTCGCCATCAACGAGAGCCTGCGCGACTGGAACCTCCTGACCGGCCGGTGGCGCACGCGCGCGACCCTGACCGTGACCGGCGGCGTCCCGGAGATCGATCTCCCCTCGTCGATCACCTACGGGATGCGGGTCACCACGGCCGCCGGGCTGCCGCTGCACCCGACCTCGCTCCTCGAACTCGACCTGGCGCTGCCGCCCTGGCGGCTGCAGACGACCGCCACCGGGGGCAGTGTGCCGACCCTGCCAGTGCTGTGGGCGCCGCTCTCGCTCACCCGGATCGCCATCTGGCCGACGCTCGCCGTCACCACGCCGGCGGCGCTCGTCTGCGACGGCGTGCTGAAGACGCCGGTGCTGGTGAACGATCCGGACGTCGTCGACCTCGGCGATGAGATCATCGACGTCGTTGTCGACATGGCGCTGCACGTGGTCGCGTTCAAGGAAGCCGGCGAACGGTGGCGCGCCACTCGGCCGTTCTTCGACAACTTCCTGCAGGCGGCCGCCGACGAGAACGGGCTGCTCAAGCAGAACCAGGCGTACCGGCGGTTCGCGGGCCTCGACCGCCGCCGCGACCTCCAGCCGACCAAAGGCGCGCGCAGCCAGATCGACGGCGTCGCGGCGCAGTTCTCTCGGCACATTGCCGCCGACAGCGGTGGACAGGGGTCGGCCTGATGCTCTGCTGGGGGGCGACCTCGTCGGAAGTTGCGGACAGTCAGCAAGGACTGACAGCGGACGGCTTTCCCGCCCGGCCTTTGAAGTCCGATCCCGCGATCGGCCGCCCCGCCTCTAATGCGATTCAGCGGGGCGTTTTTTGCCGTCGGGGGGTGTGATGCTCGACCGCCTTCGACACCGCGTCCTGCATTGGCTGCGTCTCGAACCGTGCCACAACGCCGTCGAGTGGCGGGGTGACGAGCTGTGGCACGTCGTGACCTGTGACATCTGTGGAGCACGGGTCATCGAGTTCTCGTCGGGGATACGGCGATGATCGACCGCGCCCTGCTCAGCGAGCTGCAGTACGTGCTCATCGAGTCGCCCGATGGCGGCGACACCTGGCCGTCGGGGATCTGGACCCGCGACGAGGTGCTCGACGCGCTGAACGCCGGCGTGCGGGCACTCGCCCGCGACACGCACGTCCGCGTCCTGCGCACCGAGATCGCCGTCCTCGCCGGCACGACGTCGATCGCGCTGCCGGCCGACTGGCTGGCGACGGCCTACCTGGTCTGGCGCAGCAGCACCAATGTGCGATCGCCGCTCGGGCCGGTCGACGGCTTCGAGGGGGACGCGGCGCTGCCGGGCTGGGAGACGACGCCGGGCGTGCCGATCGGCTACGCCGATCTCGACCAGGCGACGCTGACGTTGCGCCTGGTGCCGACGCCGCTCAACAGCGGCACGCTCGAAGTGCTCTATGTCGCGGTGCCGCCGGCGGCCACCGCGCTCTCCCCGGGCGCCGAGCTGCCGCTGCCCGAGGAGTTCACCAGCGGCATCAAGTACTCGGCGCTCGGGACCCTGCTGCGCAAAGTCGGGCGCCTCCTCGACGCCGAGCGCGCCGACTACTGCGATCGGCGCTACGACCTCGCACAGACGGTGGCGACGATCATGCTGGGCGGGTGGGGCTAATGGCGGAGCAGATCTCCCGGCGCGCGAACAACGTCACCGCGTCGGCGTTCGAGGCGCCCTTCGAGACGCAGATCGTGCGCTTCGGCCAGAACGGGCTGAACCTCAAAGACTCGCTCGATGCGATGCAGGGCTGGTCGGCGCTGACCAACATCTGGCACGAGCATGAGGGCGAGGCGACCATCCGCCCGGGCGAGACCTCGCTCGCCACGGTCACCGCCGGGCAGACGGTCCACGCCGTACGCAAGCTGCGCGATCCGCACTTCGGATCGGTCACCCGCTTCTGGGGCGTCGACTCCACCTTGCGGCAGGGGACCAGCGGCGCGCTCGCGGCGGCGATCGACACCGGCTACAGCGGCGATCCGCTGACGCTCTTCCCGCACCGGCCGCCCTTGAGCGGTGAGCCGTGGATGTTCATCGCCGATCGCAGCCGGATGCGGAAGGTGCGCGCCGACGGGCTCGTGCTGCCGATCGGCCTGCCGATCCCCTCCGCCCCGCCGACCGCCACGCTGCACACCGAGTACAAGCGCGCCATCTGTCTCGGCAACACGACCGACTCGACGCAAGCCGCCGGCTGGGCGGGGGCACCTGGCAAGGACGATCTCGGCAACGCCACCGACACGCCAGACCCGCCGACCGACGAGACGTCGTCGCCGTCGGGCACGGGCGATCTCTACTTCATCACCAAGCCGGGATCGATCGTCACGACCTACGACACCTGGTGGGGCATTCCGATCACGCGCGACCTGACCGAGCTGGACGCCGTCTCACCGGTCACCGGCGACCCGTCGACCAAGCCCGCTGCGGATGACGACGTCGTGCACCTGTGGATGAAGCTGTCGCACCCGCAGCTGGCCGAGGAGGTGCGGCTGTACATCGTCGTCAGCTCCGTCTTCAGCGCCACCGTCCTCCCTACCCTCGCGCCGGTGTCGAGCGACACGCCGCCCGGCAGTAATACCGACGCCTACGTCAAGGCGTTCCGCCCGAACGACTACGTGCAGTTCGCGCAGGCGACCTCCGATCAGATCACCGCCGCTGAGCAGGCGCGCGTGTTCGCCCTGCGCGACAAGGATGCGAAGACGCGCGGCGTCGACGACACGCGCGACAGCTGGGAGGATGCCCGCGCGCAGACCGACCCCAAGCGCGCCCCGTCGCTGCAGCTCGGGCTCGGCACGCATCAGTGGTTCGAGTACGGCAACATCGGGCTCTCCCTCCGACGCGGCGACTTCCAGCGCCTCGGCTCGGATCCGAACCGCGACTGGTCGACGGTCACCGGCGTGATCGTCTACATCCGCACGCGCATCACCGCCGCCGATCGCGCCGTCGCGCTCGCCTTCAATGACTGCTATCTGGCCGGTGGCGCCGGGCCCGACACGATGGAGCCGGGCGCGCAGCAGTACGACTACCGCACGACCAACTACGATCCGCGCACCGGCGCCGAGAGCAACGGCAGCGACGAGATGACCTCGGCGGTCGACAGCCTGCGGCGGATCCTCAAGGTGACGCCGGCGGCGCACAGTGACAGCGCGATGCGTCAGCGTGTCTACCGCCGCGGCGGATCGATCATCGACGACTGGGACTTCTGCGGGGTGAACACGAGTAACGGCGGCGCCTTCCTCGACGATCTCTCCGACGATGCCATCGTCACCGCCGGCCCACTCCCCGACGATCACTATCAGCCGGTGCCAACCGTCACCGACGCTGGCGCGACCGTCCTCGCGCAACCGGTCCCGGCGCTGTGGGGCCCGCTCGAAGGCATGATCTTCGCGTGCGGCGATCCGTACCGTCCGGGGCATCTCTACTTCTCGATCGCCGGCCAGCCCGATCACTGGTCGGCCGACGGCAACGTCGAGGTGTGTCCGCCGTCTGAGGAGCTGATGCACGGCGGCGTCGCCGGCCACCAGGGCTTCGTCTTCTCGCGCAACCGCCTGCATCTCATCTACCCGAACCTCTCGGGCACCGCCGGCGTGACGACTGCGCCGTCACTCTGCACGCGCGGGTTGCTCGGGCGCTGGGCGTTCTGCGTCGGTCCGGGCGGGCTCATCTACTTCGTCGCCGAAGACGGGGTCTTCGCCACCTCCGGCGGCCCCGAGGACTGGCTCTCAGAGGCGATCAACCCGCTCTTCTACGGCACGGCGGTCAACGGCTATCAGCCGATCGACAAGGCGACGCCGACGGCGCTGCGCCTGACCACCTGGGAGAACTGCCTGTACTTCCAGTACCGCGACACCGGCGGCGGCCGCCAGGTGTTGGTCTACTCGATCCTGCAGAAGTTCTGGCGGCACTACAGCTTCGGCAAGGCGCCGGCGGTCGTCCAGGGCGAGGACGAGGACGTGCTCGTGATCGGCGGTTACCAGACCG
>Ga0066388_100000138_pt1 | contig 26362 bp, 13 predicted proteins | sample PanSoiMetaGPlot6_FD_64539 | JGI IMG/M metagenome (GOLD analysis project Ga0066388, IMG submission 64539) | Tropical forest soil microbial communities from Panama analyzed to predict greenhouse gas emissions - Panama Soil - Plot 6 (Hybrid Assembly) | ecosystem: Environmental > Terrestrial >...
ATCGACATCGGTCTCGCCCCAAATCGTACGCGTGCGGCTGTCGTTCGACAGGTATCGCCGGCCGACACCGAATTGTGGATGGTTGACTTGGAACGCGGCGGCCTCTCGCGCCTCGTCAACACACCGGGCCAGAATTCGCGTCCGGTGTTTTCACCAGACTCCGAGCGCGTGTCGTTTTCGAGCGATCGAGACGGTCCGCGCGACATGTATGTCATCTCGGCACAGGGCGCTGCGCCCGAGCAGCCGATCTACCGATCGAAGTCGCTCGCGAAGGATCCCTTGTTCTGGTCGCCGGACGGGCGATTTCTCGTCTTCCGAGACGCCGGCCTCACGAGCAGCTGGGACGTCTGGACGCTGCCGCTGTCGGGAGGAGGAAGCGCGACGCCGTACCTCCAGGGTCCGGGAACCGAGGTCAACGGCGCGATGTCGCCGGACGGGCAGTGGATGGCGTACGCATCCGATGAAACCGGGCGCTTCGAGGTGTACGTGCAGGAGTTTCCGGTCCCGCGACGAAAGTACCGCATCACATCCGGCGGCGGCGCGCGGGCGTGGTGGCGCGCCGACAGCCGGCAATTGCTGATCCTCGACGCCGACTGGACGCACTTGCTCCTCGCCGATGTTCGGCGCGGCGCCGCATTTTCGACCGACGCACCGCGCCAGGTCGGTCGGCTTCCCAAGGGCATCGTCGCGATCGACGTGACATCAGACCTCAATCGCCTGCTCGCGCTCGTGAACGACGGCAGCGACGGCAGCCGGTCGGTGACGGTTTTGCAGAACTGGGTGGGCGGCCTCGAAAAACGCTGATGCGAGGAGGTGAGCGTCTGGTACTCTGAGCGAAACCCCTTATGGCGAAACGCAAACCTCGGGAACAATCCCTCTTCGACAATCTGGAACCCTCGGACACCTCGACCGGGCGCGACGCGGCTATCCGTTCCGCTCTGCTCGGCATCGGCGGCGGCGGACCGGCCGGGACGTCGAACGTCGCGCTTCACGAAGCGGCGCAGTCCCGCTATCTCAACTACGCGCTCTCGGTGATCACGGCGCGCGCGCTTCCAGACGTGCGTGACGGCCTCAAGCCGGTGCAGCGGCGGATCCTCTACACGATGTGGCAGCAGAACCTGACCGCCGACGCGAAGCATCGCAAGTGCGCGAAGGTCGTCGGCGACGTCATGGGCAGCTATCACCCGCACGGCGACGCGGCGCTCTACGAAACGCTGGTGCGCATGGCGCAGCCGTTCTCGCTGCGCTATCCCCTCGTGGACGGGTCGGGCAATTTCGGATCGCTCGACGGCGACAGCGCTGCGGCCATGCGGTACACGGAGTGCCGGCTGACGCGCATCAGCGACGAGATGCTCAGCGAGATAGAACAGTCGACCGTCGCCTTCCGGCCGAATTACGACGGAACGAAAACGGAACCGGTGGTCCTGCCGGCGCGAATTCCGAACCTGCTCGTCAACGGCACGACGGGCATCGCGGTCGGCATGGCGACCAACGTGCCGCCGCACAACCTCGCCGAAGTGTGCACGGCGCTGATCAAACTGCTCGACAACGAGGATCTGGGCAACGCGCAGCTATGCCGCTACATCAAGGGACCCGACTTCCCCACCGGCGGGCAGATCCTCAACTCGCCGGACGAGCTGAAGCAGATCTACAAGACCGGATCGGGAACCATCCGCCTGCGCGGCACGTGGGACATCGGGCCCGAGACGCGATCGACCAAGACGATCTACGTCGACAGCATTCCCTACACGGTCGACAAGGCGCAGCTCGTGGAGCGCATTGCCGAAGTCGTGATAAGCCGCAAGCTCCCGCAGCTTCTCGACGTGAAGGACCTCTCTACCGAAGACGTGCGGATCGCGATCGAAATGAAGAAGGACGCCGACGAGAAGATGATCATGGCGTACCTCTTCAAGCACACGCCGCTGCAGATCAACGTTGCCGTCAACCTGACGTGCCTGATCCCGACCGAGAACCCGGAAGTCGGCCGGCCGGAGCGGCTCGATCTCAAGCAGATCCTCTGGCACTTCCTCCACTTCCGCTTCGACGTCGTCACCAAGCGGCTCGAACACGAGCTGGCCGCGCTGAAGAAACGGATCCACCTGCTCGAAGGGTTCGAAAAGGTCTTCGACGCGCTCGACGAGATCATCCGCATCATCCGCAAGTCCGACGGCAAGCCCGACGCCGCCGAGAAGATCATGAAGCGCTTCGAGCTCGACGCGGAGCAGACCGACGCGATTCTCGAGCTGAAGATCTACCGGCTGGCGCGGCTCGAGATTCTCATCATCCGGAACGAGCTCGAGGAAAAGCGCAAGCGCGCGCGCCAGATCGGCGCGCTCCTCCGGGACGAGGACAGCCGCTGGAAACTGGTCCGCAGCGAGCTCGAGGAGATCCAGAAAACCTACGGCGACGCGAAAGCCGACAAGCGGCGCACCCTCATCGAGAGCGACAGCGACGAGCCCGAGTACAAGGCCGACGACTTCATTGTCGAAGAAGACAACGTCGTGATCGTGTCGCGGGACGGCTGGGTGAAGCGGCAGCGTGAGGTGAAGGACCTGTCCACGACGCGGCTGCGCGAGGGCGACGCCGTGCTCATGGCGCTCGCCGGCAGCACGCGCGCGACGTGCGTGTTCTTCTCGAACTTCGGCGTCGCCTACTCGAGCCGGATCATCGACGTCCCGGCGTCGACAGGCTACGGCGAGCCGATCCAGAAGCAGTTCAAGTTGAAGGACGGCGAGAAGATCATCGCTGCGCTGAGCCTCGACTCCCGCGCGATCGGCGACATCCGGGCACGGAGCTCGAGCGATCGAAGAACGACCTCCGTCCCCGACGAGGCGCCGCCAGTCCACGCGGTGGCCGCATCGAGCGATGGCTACGCGCTGCGCTTCAGCCTCGAACCGTTCGTCGAACCCAGCACGCGCGCTGGACGGCGATTCGCGCGGCCGTCCAAGGGGGCGGAGATCGTCGGCGTCGCGCGCCTGAGCGGCGGCGAGATCCTCATTGCCGCCACGGCAGACGCACGCGGCATCCTGTGCAAGGCCAAGGAAGTCAACTTTCTCTCGGGCCCGGGCAAGGGCGTGCTGCTCATCAAGCTGGCCAAGGACGACAAAGTGCTGGGCTTCATCGCGTCGAGCGGAGACCGCGATCTGCTGACCGTGGAAACGACGCGCGGCGCCGAGCAGACCATCAGCACCGCTAAGTACGAGGTGTCGGGCCGAGGCGGCAAAGGGCGCGAGCTGCTCCAGCGCGGTCAGTTCACGCGCATCGTCTGGCCGCTGCCGGAACCGCCGGCGCCTCTCAATGGCTGATGGCTGATGGCTAAACGTTGGGGTTGACCCCAATGTTTAGCCATTTAGCCATTAGCCATGAGCCATGTCATAATTACTGAAAGCTGTTGCTGCGAAACACGGGCCGGGCTACCGGCCGCTGCGACAGCGATCAACCGTCACATCCAACTAGAAGGATTCGGATTGTCTGCTCATCACGATCGTTTGAACATCGCCGTTTTCATCGACTTCGACAACATTGAGATCGGCGTCAAGACCACACTCGCCCAGCAGTTCGACGTCGGGACGATCCTCGACGCCATCAAGGAGCGCGGCGAGGTCGTCACCAAGATTGCCTATGCCGACTGGACGCGAGCGGGCGAATACAGCCGCACGCTCACCCAGCACGCCATCCGCCTGGTGCAGCGGAACCTCACGCCCGGCGGCGACAAGAACGGCGCCGACATCAACCTGGCGCTCGACGCCCTCGAGATGGCGTTCACCCATCCACACATCAACGCCTACGTGATCGTCGGCGGCGACAGCGACTTCCTGTCGCTCGTCGAGAAGCTGAAGCAGTACGACAAGAAAGTGTTCGTCGTGGGCGGCCGCGCGTTCACGAGCATGATCCTCCAGCGCAACTGCCACGAGTTCATCGCGTACGAAAACCTCGGAGGCGTGCGGCGCGCGGCTCTCAAGGCCGGACGGCCCGCGGCGACCGCCGCGAGCGCGCCGCTGCAGCAGGCGTTTCCAATCGTCAGGCGCGCGCTCAAGATTCTCGCGGACCGCGAAGTCTCCCCGCAGACAGGTCTGCTGAAGAGCACGCTGCTCCAGCTCGATTCCACGTTCTCCGAGCGCACCTACGGCGCCTCGTCGTTCCTCGATTTCGCCGAGAAGTTGTCGCAGGCGGGCCTCGTCGCGCTGAAACACGCCGGCCGCAGCGTCATGGTGGAGCTGAACCCGGGCTTCTCGGACGAGGACGGGGCGATCAAGCCTCGCGTCGCGCACGAAGGCGAGGAAGCCGCGCCTGTTGACGGGGAGGAGGCGGCGCAGACGCCTTCGCCCGTTCCGGGCTCCGGCGAACCACGGGTCGACGGTGGCGCGTCACCACTGACCCCGCTCGGCACGCAGGAAGACGGCGTGAAGCGCGCCGGCTCGATCCTCGCGGCCGCCACCAACGCGCGCTGGCCGATGTATCTGCGAAACGTGAAGCAGATTCTCCGCAGCGCCGAGGGCGGCTTCGACGATCGGCGCTACGGCTTCGGCGGCTTGATGGATCTCCTGAAGGCCTGCCAGCGCGCGGGCCTCGTGCGCATCGAGCGCGACCGCCGAGGCGGCCTGCGCGTGCTTCAGGGATCAGGGCTGCAGAACGCCGCGTTTCGGCCGACCCGCGTGGTCCTTCCGCAGCCCGACGTCGAGGACACGCTCGAGGCCGCTCCGACCGAAGCGCCGCTGCCGGTCGAAGCCCCACCAGTCATCGATCTGCCGGACGAGGACGCGAGCGAGATTCAGCCGATTCCAATCGACACGACGGCGGAACTGCTCGGGCGGGCCACTCCGAAGGGGCGTGCGCGCACAGCGCGGACGGCGGCGACTACTACGACACGTAGGACGGCGAAGAAACCGGCTGCGCGCCGAACGACTCGGGCGAAAAAAGCATCCGCATCGGAGGCAGAAGGCTGACACGCTGACCAGTCGTCCACTCCCCTGGACGGCGGGTGCGGCTACAACTCCGGCGGCGGAATGAGCCCGATAGCCGCCTGTACCGCGACGCCCAACCCGAGGAGTTCGGTGTCCTTGCCGGGGAGAGCATCGAGCTCGAGCCCCACCGGCAGCCCCCGCGCGAGACCCGCCGGAATGCTGAGAGCGGCTGCACCGATGCGCGGCGCAATGAAGAGGTTCCGCGCGGCGACCTTGCCTTCTTCGATCTGCCTGCCGTTGATGGTGATCAGTTCGCCGAACGGCTCCTTCGGGCCGCCGGCGCGAATCGGCGGCGCGACGATCGGGATCGCCGGGTATGCGATCGCAGAGACGCGATGCGCTCGGTACACCTCCGTATAGCGACTGGCCGCGTCGCTCAGCACGGCGATCTGCTCGTTGGCCGGCGGCAAGCTGCGCCCCCCACCCCGCATCGGGCGGCCGCGATACATCTGTTCCACCGTCACGTTCGGCGCATTCGCCTCGAGCCACGCGGCCATCGTGTCGCGGGTCGGCATTGGCGCGTTCATGCCGTCCGCGGCGAAGACGGCCGCGGGCGTCGGCTGCTCGATTGTGCCGACGAGGCGCCGCACTTCGCTGTTGAAGTCGATTTCAACCAGTGTGCAGCCGGCGTCGCGCAACGTGTCGAATGTCTGTCGGATGACCGCCGCTACGTCGGCGTCGACGCAGTCCTCCTCCCAGAAGCTCGGTGACGGAACGGCAACGCGAACCGTCCGCAGGTTCACCGTCGGAACCTGCTCGCCGGTGATGAGCCAATCGAGGAACGCAACGTCAGAGACCGTGCGCGCCATCGGACCGATGGTGTCGAGCCGGCGCGCCGGCGGGAGCACCAGGCCATCGTCCGGATACCGCTTGCGACGCGTACCCTGGATCGCGTTCTCGAGAGTAAAAGTCGACGGCCTGAACCCAGTCACGCCGCAGAACGCGGCCGGGCAGCGGATCGACCCGTTGGTGTCCAGGCCTAGCGCGGCGGGCACTATGCGTGCGGCGAGGATGGCCCCGTTCCCGCCGCTGCTGCCGCCAGGAATGCGCGCCGGATCGTACGGGTTGTGCACCGCGCCAAAGGACTCGCTGTGCGCCGAGAGCTGGTGCATGAGGCCGTCGACCACGTTCATGTCGGGGAGCGATGTCATGCAGAACGGGATCGCACCGGCGGCGACGAGGCGATCGACCGCAGCGGCACTGCGCTTCGGCACGTATCCGCGGAGCGCGCCATTGCCGCCGCTCGTCGAGTAGCCTGCCACGGCGATCTGATCCTTCACAGCGAACGGCAGCCCGAAGGCCGGCGCGAGTGTCGCGCCACGACGCCGCATCCGATCGGCTAGGCGAGCGGCCTCCAGGATACGCGCCGGCTCGATCGTGTTCGCGACGTTGAGATCCTTGTGCGTGCCGTACTGCGCGAGCAATCGCGCGACGTACGTCTCGACTTCGAGCTCACCGCGGCCGATCCGCTCAACTGCCTCGCGCGCGCCGAGCGCGAGCAGTTCGTCGGAGTGCCGCACGGCGCGCTCCGCTCCGACACGCCGCAGCGCAGCTCCGCACTCGCCGTCCACGAATAGCGGAACGATGGATGCGGCGATCTGGAGCACGCGCCGGCGGGACACCGGGCGCGCCTGGATCACTGCCGCGCGACCTGCGCCGCTACAGCGACCCACCGGCCGTCCCGATGTGCCCACACGTCGGTGTAGCGGCCGCGCCCGGGACGACCGTCCGTGTGCGTGAACGTGGTGGCAGCGTGCACGATGGCGGTGTCACCAAGCAACCGCACGTTGACGTCATGGACCTCGAGCTGTAACGCCGTCGTCGGTCGGCTGGCAAGCTCCAGAAATGCCGTGCGATCGACGAGCGTCCCATCAGCCGTCGTGCAAAGAAAGTCATCGGCGAGAATCTCGCCGAAACGCTGCACGTTCGATGTGCGCACCGCATCGATGTAGTCTTGGTTCAGCTGGACGAGCTGGGAGAGATCCTCGGCGGCGGGTCGGGAACTGACGACGCTGGACATGCGCAGTCCTTTCAGTGTGGAAGAGTCGACGGCGACAACGACCGTCGAATAGGTCTGGATCGCCGCCAGCACGGCCTCGCGTGGCCCGTCGAGCCAGGCGCGGCTGCCGTAGAAGGCGGCTTCCGCCAGCTCGCGCGCTTCCACGCTCGGGAAGGCGCGCATCAGATAGTACGAATCCTTGTCGTGGCGCGACGGACCGAAGGCTACCACGTCCACGCCGGCACGGCGGAGGAGCGGCAGCGATTCGGCCAGGAAATGGGCGTGGAACTCATCGCGCACGCCGGGCTTCAGCGTGTAGACGCGGATTTCGAGCAGAGATGCCGCGCCCTCGGCGCGCGCAGGCGATGCAGAAATCAGGTGCGCCAGCGCGACGACGATAAACCAACCAAGAGCCCGCATTTGATATCCCCTCAAGATCTGACCCTGATCAGAATCGCAGGCCAAACGCCAGACGCACGGTACGCCCGCCTGGTATGCCACCCGGCAGTGCCACCGGATAGGCCGGAATGTTATTGACGTTCAGGTTCGTCACCGTGTTGCCGGTCGCCGTGCCAAACGCCGCGCCTTTTGTGTACGTCGTCCCGAGCCCAAGCGCGTCGACCGATGCCCGGTTCTGTGTGACGGTCGTGTTCCAGGCGATGAGCTTGCGGTTGTCGAGGACGTTGAAGACATCGAGCTTCAGCCACGGCCGGGCGGACGCGAAGACTGGAATGTTGTAGTTCAGCGAGAAATCCACGAGTCCATAGCCCTTGAACGTCTGGTCGCCGCGGGCGCCCGTGAAGAACACCGTCTGCGTGATGGCGGCATCGGGATATCCCGCTGCGCTCAGCAGACGTACCTGGGCGGCAGTGGGCGGCTGATTGCGGGCCGCCAGGCTGAACACGCGCCCCGAGTCCACGCGCCACAACCCAGAGAGCGACAGATCGCCGGCGCGACCGAGCTGTCGGTTGTACACGGTCCAGAGTCGCAAGCGCGAGCGCTGAAACGTTTGCAGCCGCCCATCGGGATAGTTGCGGGCCGCGCTGGATGCCTCGGCGTAGTTGCCGATCGTGGACGGATTAGCCGGCTGGCTCGACGCCTCCCCTTCGTAGTTGCCATCGTTCTTCAACTGCAGCGTATAGTGCCCGTTGACGCTCAATCCCTCCCGCATGCGGTAGCGCGCTTGAAAAACCATCCCCTGGTACTGGCGATGCGCCGCGTCCGTGTTGCGATAGACGACGTTGCTGAACTCACCCGCCTGAATGCCGTTGACGACGACGTCGGTCGTGCCGTCGGCGAGGGTCTGGAAGTCCTCGATGAGGCTCCGCGTGCGCCGCGCGACGTAGCTGACTTCGGCATATCCGCGGCCGCGCCCCAGGTTGGCACCGTACGACACCGACACTTCGTCCGTCAGCGGGGACTTCGTGTCGCGATCGATGAACACGTTCTGAGTCGGATCGTTCAACAACGTCACGTTCGCCGGCGTCAACGGATAGTTGGCGATGGTCATACCGGGGGCAAATGCGTACCCCTGTCCCGCCGGTCCTTGATAGAGCGAGTCGATTTCCGGTGCGTTGCCGACCGGGCTGTTCTTGCCGATGATGACTTCGTTGTACCGTCCGGAATACTGCCCGTAGCCGACGTGGATCACGTGATCGCCGCTCCCGGCGACGTCGTATCCCACCCCGAGCCGCGGCACGATGCGGTTCGTGACCACGCTCACGACCCCGCCGGTGGAGCTGGCCTTGACGTGCTCGAATCGCGTGCCGAGGTCCACCGACCACCGCGGCGTAAGCGTCCAGTGGTCCTGCACATACACGGACTGATTGTCGATGTTCAAGGTCGCGCCTTTGATCGCCGGGTAGTACTGGACCAACGATTGGCCGGGCACGAACATCGGGATGGGCCGGCCAGTGCTGTCGAGCACCGGAACGCCCGCGGCGTCGGCGACGAAGTCCGAGACGAACACATACGACGTTGGTGACTGGGAGTTGCCGCCCGTGCGCTGGCTGCGGTACCACTCGTAGCCGCTTTTCGTGTCGTGACGCCCGGATGTGTTCCAGGTTCTACTGACGCTGCCGGTAATCTGCTGGTTGTTCCGCTGCTCGGGATCGTTGGTGTCGAAGTAGGGCGCGTTGTAGTTCAGGGTCTGCTCGAGATTCAGGAACGGGGAATCCCCGATGGTCGCGCCCGAGGGGCCGGTCTGCTCGAACGCGAAACGGCGTTGCGAGTATTGTGCTTCGACGAGCAGACTTCCGCCGATTGGAGCCCGATACGTCCCGAACGCGTACCAGTTCGGGAAGTGCTGGTCAACGACGACATGAGGATCGACGAGGAAGCTGTTGGGCAGCCCCGACGAGTTGGTGCGATCTCGTGCGTTGTTGAGATAGCCACCCTGCACGGTGTGCCCGCTGGCCGGCGACGCCGTCAGCTTGATCTCGCCCCGTTTGTTCTGATCGACCTGGGAGAGGACGAGGCCGGTCAGCGGCAAGGTCGCAGGGGCGTCCGTCTTCTGATAGCGGCCCGACGAGAAGAACCACAGGCGGTTGCGGAACACCGGCCCGCCAAACGTGGCTTCGTTCGTCTGGAGCATTCGGTCGGGATGCGCAGCATCTACCGTGTCCTGGCCTCGGGATTCCTCGAACGGCGTCGCCGTCGTCCACGACGGGTTCGTCAGGTTGACCCGGACACTGCCGCCGAAACGGTTCGATCCGCTCTTGGTAATGGCGTTCACCACGCCGCCGGAGAAGCGACCGAACTCCGCCGAGATCCCGGACGTGAGGACCTGGGTTTCTTCAATGGCGTCTTCGATGAACAGGTTCTGCGGCTGCGCGAAGAGGTTGTCGTTCACATCGACGCCGTTGACCATGAACACGTTGTCAAACGCAAAGGCGCCGTTGATCACGACCTGGTTGGCGTTGGGGCTGTTCATCGTCGTCGCTGGCGCGAGCTGCGCAATGCCCTGGATCGTCCGTGAGTTGGCCAGCGCCTCAACCTCCTCCTGTCGAAAATTGCCACCAACAACCGGGCTGGCGATCGGCGTTGCGGCGACGACGTTCACGGTTTCGGAAACGCCTGATGGCTGCAGCACCACGTCGTGCTCGATCGTGAGCCCAAGCGGAACGATGACGGTGCGCTCGACCTTGGCGAAACCCGAGATGTCGAAGGTGAGCGTGTATTGGCCGGCCGGGAGGGCCGCGAGCGCAAACAAACCCTGCGTGTCCGTGACCGTGGTTCGCGGCCCCTGGAGTGCCGGCGACGTCGCAGTGACCGTGACGCCGGGTACGGCGAGCTGCTGCGCGTCGACGACAGCGCCGCGTATCGTGCCGGTCTGCACGCCCTGCGCGGTTGCGAGCGTCGTCGAACAGGCGATCAGTGTGGTAGCTACAAGCAGACGAAGCATGGCCGATTCCTCGAAAATGGTGGATACGCGCGCGGTGGTGCTGACGCGACGACCCAGCCGTCCGCTATCGTTGTAATGTCAGGATGAAGTCGGCGCTATCACGTCCTTTCGACGTGAGCGCACGCGAGACGATGCTGTGAGCTGCTGGTTCAACTTCGGCGGGTCGATCGGGAACTGATGTCGGCCGCGGCAGCCGCCAGCCGCCGCGTCGCCTCGACGAGCTCGTCGGCGGCGAGACATGCGAAGCCGAGCCGTGCACCGCGGCTCGGCGCGCCGTCGATGGTGAACGCGCTGCCCGCGTCGAACAGCACGCCGCGGCGGCCGGCAGCGGCCGCCCAGGCGGTCATCGTCCGCGCGTCGCGCGCGGCCGCCCAGATCGCCGTGCCGCCTGACGGCGGTCGAAACGTCAGGAACCCACCGAGCTGCCGCCGGAGCGCGGCAACCAACGCGTCCAGCCGCGCTCGATAGATCCGCGCCACCTTCCGCACGTGCCGCTGGAGCAGCCCCTCGTCCAGCAGATCGGCGATCGCGCACTCGAGCACCGCGTCGCCCTGCAGGTCGATGAACGACCGGTAGGCGACCAGCCGCTCGATGAAATCACTCGCGGCGACCACGAACCCCAGACGCAGCCCCGGCGCCAGCACCTTCGAGAGCGTCCCGATGTACACGACGACGCCCTCGGCGTCGACGCTCGCCATCGGCAGAACGGGACGGCCGCCGTAATGGAATTCGTGATCGTAGTCGTCCTCGATCACGGCGAACCGCCTCTGCGCTGCCAGACGCAGCAGCTCCAGGCGCCGCGGCGCCGCCATCGTGATCGTCGTCGGGAACTGGTGGTGGGGAGTGACGTAGACGGCGCGGATCTCCCGTGCCGCAATGAGGCGCTGCAGCGCTCGAACGTCGAGTCCGCGATCGTCGACGGGGATCGGCGCGATCTCGGCGCCTGCCAGGCGGAACGCTTCCCATGCCGGCCGGTAGCCGGGATGCTCGACGGCCACGACGTCGCCGGGCCGAATGAGGGCGCGCGCCGTCAGGGCGAGCGCCATCTGGCTGCCGCGCGTCACCATCAGCTGCTCTGGTTCGACCGCGAGACCGCGCATCGACGACAGCATTGCCGCCAGGCCCTGACGGAGCCGCGGCAGGCCGGCGGGATGCTTGTACGACAGCAGGTCCGAGCCGTTCAGCTTCACCGCGCGCCGGTAGGCGCGGCCGATCAGGTCGGCAGGGACGAGACGCACGTCGGGCCGCGTGCCTGACATGAGGATGCTGCGCGGAGGGAGCGTGCGCGGCAGCTCGGGCGCCGGCGCCGGCGCGACCGCGAGCGGAAATCGCATGGACGGCCTCTGCCGAGCGGCGGCCTGACGTTTGGTCCGCACGGCAGGCTGATCCCGCAGCGCGTCAGCCACGAACACGCCGGTCGCCGGCCTGCTGACCAGCCAGCCTTCGGCAATCAGCTCATCGATCGCAGTGACGACGGTCTGGCGGTGAACCCGCAGCGTCCGTGCGAGCGTGCGCGATCCCGGAAGACGCTGTCCGGGGCGGAGACGGCCGCGCAGGATGTCCCGCGTCAGCGCCTGCGCGATCTGGCGCGGCAGCGAGCGGCCACCCGATCGATCGACGGCGAAGATGAATTCCCAGCGTGCCATAGCTGGACTACGGATTGCTGAGGATTTTGGCACATGTCGTAGTCCATCTCGATCTGGACCAGCCCGGTTCTCGGAACTGGCCGATGACGGCCCCGCGGCGTTCGCGTACGGTGCGAACGATGGAGATGGACATGAGCGGACGCCTTGCAGTCGGAATCGTGCTCGTCGCGGGACTGTTCGTGCGCGCGGCGGACCTGCGCGCCCAGTCAGCCATCCTGAACCTGCCGCGCACCAGCCAGCATGCGCGTATCACGCAGCGCATCGGCATCGTCGACATCACGATCGACTACCACCGTCCGCTGGCGTCGGGACGGAAGGTCTTCGGCGGCCTGCAGGCCTACGGCGACGTCTGGCGGGCCGGCGCCAACGAGAACACGACGATCGAGGTCAGCGACGCGGTGAGCGTTGAAGGACAGGCGCTATCGAAGGGCATCTACGGACTGCACATGATCCCTGGCGAGGCGTCGTGGATCGTGATCTTCTCGAAGAACTCGACGTCCTGGGGCAGCTTCACGTACGACACGAAGGAGGATGCGCTCCGGGTGACCGTGAAGTCCGCCGCCATCCCCCACCATGAAGCGCTCAGCTACGACTTCGATGAGCCGACGGACCGATCGGTGGTCGTCACGATGCGCTGGGAGAAGCAGGCGGTGGCGTTCAGAATCAACGTCGACACGCCGGCGATCGTTCAGCGCAGCCTTCGCGATCAACTGCGGGCGCGCGGCCAGTTCGAGTGGCAGCCCTGGATGGAAGCCGCCACCTACCTGCTCGCCAACCACCTCGACGCTGCCGAAGCCGCCGACGATCTCGGTAAATCGATCGCGATCGAAGACCGGTTCGAGAACGAGCTGACGCTGGCATGGGCCTTGGGCGCGGTCGGACGCAAGAGCGACGCGTCAGCCGCGTGGGCCAAGGGGATGGCGATGGGAAGCCAGGCCCAGATCCATGCGTTCGCGCGCGGGCTTCAGGCCCAGGGGCTTCGAGACGAAGCGCTCGAACTGTTCCGAGAGAACATGCGGAAGGACGCAGCCAGCTGGGTCGGCCACAACGAAGCAGCGCGGCTCGCGGTTGCAGCGGGTGACTTCGAGACCGCCGTCAAGGAAATGAAGCTCGCGGAAACGGCCTCACCTGACGCGCTGCGGTCCCAGCACACGGATCTCGTCAGGCGCCTGCAGCACCGCGAGGACATCAATCGGTAGCGGTCTCCGCTCGCGCACGACCGGCCGACCTATCTCGGCATGAGTGGGTAATGGAACGGCGACGTGCCGATCGTCGTCAATACTAGGCCTTAGGGAATGTCTAGTCAGCCCAGCGTATGCGCGTCTGTGCCGGTCATGCCCAGTCGCGTATCTTTGCTCAACACGCCAACGCTGCTCGCTGAGGACGTGCGCGGCCACACTCGGCGTGGCCGCTCGCCGGAGAACTACTCCCCCGATTTTCAGGTGTGCTTCCCGTATCTGGGCCTGTTCGTGTGGGAGGTGGGCGGCGACCGAGTCGTCGCACACGCGAACCAGGTGTTATTCGTCACAGGGGGAGAGTGCTACGTCCTGGAGCAGCCCGCCTCCACCGCGTACGCGGAGCTCGTCATCACGCCAGACCTCCCAACCCTTGCCGAGCTCGCGCGCGTCCGCGACGAACACGTGGCCTCGCATCGCCTGTTCCGGCGTCGAAGTTGCCGCGCGTCGTTCAGTCTGCAAAGAGCGGTTGCAGAGTGTGTTCAGCGATCGTCCGCGGAAGACGCCGATCCAATTGCACGCGAGGAATGGATACTTGACCTCCTCCGCGCCGCGCTACTTCACGAGACTCCGCCGGCTCCGCCAGCCGCGTCGACGCACCGTTTGATCAGCCGCGCGAAGGAGTATCTCGAGGCACACCTCTCGCGTTCTCTGCTCCTGGCCGATGTGGCGAAAGCCGTCGGTGCCTCGCCGGCGTACCTGACCGACGTGTTTCGCCGTGTCGAAGGGATACCGCTGCATCGTTACGTGATCCAACTCCGGCTGGCCCGCGCGCTGACCGAACTTCCGCACACGAACGACCTCACCAGGCTCGCGCTGGCGTTGGGTTTCTCCAGTCACAGCCACTTCACCTCGTTGTTCCGGTGCGCCTTCGGAATCACGCCCTCTGCGTTTCGCGAGCGCGCCGCAGCGCGCCGACCGCCGTCGATACAGCCGTAGCAGCCCGCCGTCTGCATCACCAGAATTCAATTCAGGCGTTCTGCGGATTCGGTTCCTTGAAGTCCGGCAAGTGGCCGTATCCCCGCGCGCCGAACTGGCACTCCACACCCTTCAGGCCGCCGCGCACACTCTGGCGAAAGGCCGTGATAGCAGGCCACGGTTCGCCGCGAGAGGATACGCAGATGAGGCAGCGTGCGACGCGGTCACAAACTCGTGGAGGAAGTATGACGCTGAGGCGGCTGTGGTTTCTCTGCATGTGTGTTGTGCTGCTCGGCGCAGCACCTCCCATATTCGCGCAGGACTTTCGCGGTCGAATCAACGGGACGGTGACCGATAACACGGGAGCGATCCTGCCTGGCGTCACCGTGACAGCAGCAAGCCCGGCGCTGATTCAGCCCCAGGTACAAGTAACCGGTACGGACGGCACCTACCGGTTCATCGCGCTGCCCCCAGGCGTCTACGAATTGAACTTCGAGCTCGCCGGATTCCAGTCCGTCAAGCGCGAGACCATCCGCGTCGTGATCAACCAGACACTGGCCGTCGATCAGCAGCTGAACCTTGCTGCGCTGCAGGAAACGGTAACGGTCACGAGTGAGTCGCCGGTCGTCGATACGACCACGACGACGATGGGCACGAACTTCACCAAGGAACTGCTCACCGAAATCCCGAACGCGCGCGACGTCTGGGCGGCGATGTCTCAGGCGCCTGGCATCCAGATGATGGGGTTCGACGTCGGTGGATCGCACGCCGGAACGCAAACCGGCTACGTCACCTACGGCATGGACGTCCAGAACCAGACGAAGATCGAAGGGGTCGACACGACGGAGGGTCGTGACGCCAACGCCGGCTACTTCGACTTCGGCAGCTTCGAAGAGTTTCAGGTCGGCGGCGCGGGCAACGACGCCGGCAACTTCGCGCCTGGCGCGTCGCTCAGCATCAGCGTGAAGTCCGGCGGCGACCGCTTCTCCGGCAACTGGTACAGCGACTGGCTCGGCAAGAACACCATCGGCGATAACCTGCCGGACAATCTCCGCGTGGCGAATCAGAAGGATGACAACGGATTCTTCGTGCGGACACCGCTCAGCAAAGGCAACCCGGTTGACCACCAGTACGACCTGAACTTCAACGTCGGCGGTCCCATCTGGAAGAAACGCGCCTGGTGGTTCTACAGCTACCGCCTGGACGATCAGTACAAGGTGGTCCTCGGCTTCCCCGAACTCGCCCGCTCGAAGCTGACCAACGACTACACGTTCAAGGGCACGTTCCAGCTCAACCAGAACAACCAGATCATCGGCTTCCACAACAAGCGGAACAAGCTGCAAGACCGGCGCGACTTCGGCCCGACGACGCCACTGAGCGCGGCACGGTATCAGGCGTCGAAGAACTACCCGTCGAAGATCGAGTGGACGAGCGTGCTCACCAGCACGATGTTCCTCGACGTGCTCTACGGCGACTGGGGCAACTTCTTCCCGCTGCGTCCCACGAAGGAAGTCGGCATCTACGATGGTCCGTTCGTAGCCGGCCGACAGGACCTGACCAACAACCAGTTCTTCGACGGCGGCGCCAACAACGCGTATCAGGATCAGAAGCGCTACAAGCCGCAGTTCTACATCAGCCTCTCCTACTTCAAGCAGGGCTGGAAAGGCAGCCACGACTTCAAGTTCGGCTTCGACAAGAAGCGCGATCGGCGCGACTTCTTCCAGGATCAGCCGTTCGACATCTTCTATCGCGACCAGAACGGCGCCGTGAACCAGATCGACATCTACAACACGCCCGTGTCGCCGGTGAACGACGTCAACTACACGTCCTACTGGGCCAGCGATACGTGGCGGTTCAACAACCGCTTGTCGATCAACTACGGCGGCCGCCTCGAGTACTACACGGACGGCTGGCCGGACCAGACAGTGGCGCCCAACGGCCTGCCGGTGCTCGCCAACTGGCCCGAGACGCTGAACCCGACCGAGCGCGCGCGCTACTTCTCGTTCATCGCGCCCAAGACGGTGGCAGCGACGACCGTGTCGCAGTCGACAACGTTTGCGCCGCGCATCGGATTCGCGTACGACCTGAGCGGCAGCAATCGGACGGTGCTGAAGACGTTCTGGGGGCAGTTCCGCTTCAATTCGGCCGACACGCTGGCCGACCAGCAGAACCCGGTCGCTCGCGCGCAGCTCCGCTACGCGTTCAATGACCTGAACGGCAACCGCATCCTCGACGGTCCGCAAGAGCTCGGCACGTTCAACAGCACGCAGGGCGGCGGCGGCTTCGTCAGCGTCGACGCCAACATCACCCGGCCGACGTCGAACGAGTTCTCAACCAGCGTCGAGCACGAGATCCGGCAGGGCCTCTCCGGTCGCGTATCCTACGTGTACAAGAACATCCGCAACGAATGGAACGAAATCGATGCCGCTCGCATCGGTCTCTACACCGTGCCATTCAATTTCGTCGACATCGGACCCGACGGCGTGGCCGGCACGTCGGACGACCGGACGATCGCGCTGCTCGATCGACCGGCGACGGCGCCGACCAACCGCGTCTACACGAACCCGGACGGCCTCGGCCATTCTGATTTCAATACCATGGAGGTTGCGCTGAACCGTCGCTTCGCCGGCAAGTGGATGCTGCTCACGTCGTTCGGTTATTCCTGGCTGAATCAGCTTCACGCGCAGACGTCGGCCACTGCTGTCACCGGAGTTGCGGGTAATCAACGCGCCTTCTTCTATCGGCCGTCTCAGTTGAGGTTCGGCGACGGCGGCTACGAGACGTCGACCGTGTGGAACTACAAGGTCGTCGGCCGGTACGTGATGCCCTACGAGATCGGCTTCTCTGGATCCTGGAAGGTGCAAAGCGGCTATCAGTGGGGCCGCGTGACCAGCGTGGCCTTCCCTGGCGACGGTGCGCAGAACATCCGTATGGAGCCGGTCACGTCGAATCGGGCGCCCAGTGTTGGGATCCTGGATGTCCGGTTCGACAAATCGCTGCGGTTCGGTGCCACCGGCAGGATCACTCCCCAGATCGACATCTTCAATGTGCTGAACTCGGGGACCATCAGCGTGTTCCGAACGACGACGGGGACGACCTTCAAGGAAGTGCTCGGCATCCTCGACCCGCGCGTCGTCCGCTTCGGCGCGCGCGTCGACTTCTGATGCGTTCAACAACGGTGGAGCGCGAGGCTTACTGGCGCCGCGTCTCGCCGGTCAGGTAATCCACCCACTGCCTGACGAGCGCCGCCTGCGGGCCGCTCGCCTTGGCGTACGCATCGGCGTAGGTCTGGGCCAGCTTCAGATCCTCGGCAGGGCTATGGACCGTGGCGCCGGCCGAGCGGACCATGTAGATCCACTGGACGGCCATGTAGAGCGCGTCGCGATCGGCGCGCTGATCCTCGAGATACCGCTCGAGAGTGCGCACCGCTTCGCGCCCGCGGCCGGCGGTGCCGTACAACATCGCCAGCGGCTTCAGGAAGCGCGAGTCCGTGGGCCACTTGCCGACGGCTTCTTCGAGAATCGCGCGCGCCTCGTTGTAGTCGTGCGATCGCAGCAGCGCGCCGCCCAGCCAGTGGTAGATCCGCGGCATGTCCGACCCGTCGACCAGCGCCGTCTGCCACGCGTTGGCCGCTTCGGTGTCATGCCCTGACGCGGCGAACGCCGCCGCGAGGTAGGCGAGCGCCGCCGTGCTGTCGAATTCCGGCTGAATCGCGCGCTTCAGGGACCCCTCCGCCTTCACGTAGTCGCCCGCCGCCAGGAAGGCGATGCCTTCATCGAGCGCCGGTTTTGCGCCGTCCTCGACGTGCTCCGCGAACTCCTTGACGACGTCGGCGCTGGTCGCTTCCTCCCGATGAAACTTCGGCGCCATGGTGTTGTCGTCCACGGGAAGGAACAGCTCGCTGTCCGCAGGGTTGGTGCCCACGCCTTCAGCGGACGTCATCAGCACCTTGGGAGCGGCGATGGAGAACTCGCGCGTCGCCGTCGAAATCGAGCGGCCCGCCGAGGAGAGAATCGCGCGAAGGAAATACTTGCCCGGCGGCAGCTGGTTGATCGGCATGACACGCGTGAAGATCACGCGCGTGTCGCCGGCCGGACGCGGCGGCACGTCCACGTTCAGGAGCGCCGGGGCGGTCGGATCCGTCGCGACCTCGTACTCCATCGTCAGCGAATCGACGCTTGACCCGTACGCTTCGAGGTAGCCGTGCACCGATCCGAACGTGACGTCGTAGCCAATCGTCGGCTTGAGCAGCTCACCAACTTCGGCCGGCCCGCCCACCATGAGCTCGCTCACTCTGAGCGCGCCTGCCGATTCGAGGCCGGCGTGAATCGTGTGTTCGACGGTCCCGACGCGATCGCCTTCCGCGACGGCGAGCTTCAGCGAGTAGTCTCCCGGCGGAACGCTCGCGCCAGCCGTGTATCGGAGCGCCGACGGGACGCCGGTGACTGGCGGCGACACGCGCACGACTTCGGCCTTCGTGTCGACCTGCCGCCCATCCTTGTCCGCGATCAGATAGCCGACCGCGATCGCCTTCGACGAGGCATATTCGGAACCGATCTCCGCGTGAATCAGGATCTGCACTTTCTCCGCTTCGGGACCCTGCAGCGAAAACGAGGCGACGCGCAGCGGCAGCGCGGACGACAGAAGCGGCGAGCTCAGCGCCGCCACGACAGCCGCGCGCGGAGACCGCGGGGCTGGGCGATCCGACTTCGCGTTCAGGACCTGCCGGCGGGTGCGCACCACGGCGCCCCGCTTGGCAACGTCGACGCGAACCGTACGCGACTTGCCGTCGTGATCGCGCGGCTCGGACTCGACGCCGAGCAGATAGTAGCCGGACAGCTCGGCCTCGATGCGCTCGAACAACGGCTGGCCCGTACCCGTCACGGTGAACAACGTTCCGCGTGCGGCCCCGGCCAGCAGCTCGAGCCCCTCCGACCGCGCCTGGCGATCCGCGAACGGATTCACCGGCACGCGGCGATCGGTGATCTCGAACATCTGGTTGTCGAGCTTCAACGTGTAGACGCTCGTGCGCGCCTGCGCGGCGAGGGTGCCGAGCTCGATGATCATCGACTCGTCCGACAGGACGAACCCTTCCGAGATCAGAATCATGGTCTTCGGCGCATCGATGCGGCTCAGACCCAGCAGCAGGTTACGGATGTCGGAGATGGTCTGATCGGCCTCGGTCCGGACTTCCTGGGCCATCGTGCGCGCTTCCATGTCCACCTGCTGCCGGCACACTTCGAGCGCAACGGGTGAGAGCACGACGGGCGGGCACTCGCGATTGATCACCGTCGAGTAGGCCACCTGGTCACCGCGCTCGATGGCTTGCGCCTCGACCAGCGCGATGTTGTGACCCAGATCCAGCGTCCGGCCCGCCTGCTTCTGGCCGACCATGCGCGCGATGACCCGCTTGATCCGCTCGCGGTCGGCGGTGAAGACCGTCGCCGGCGCGCCGATGCCGAAGCCCGCGACCGCAACACGATCGGACGGGGTCAGGCGGTCGACGAAGGCGTTGGCGGCCTTGGCGATTGCCATCCCGCCGCCGAACCGGATGTTGCGCTCGTCCACCGCGATGACGATCAGCCGCCCGCCGGTCGAGGATTCGTTGGTGCTGTAGCCTTCGGGAACCGGGGCAGCGGCCTTGTCGGATGCCGGGGTGGCGAGCGGCACCCATTCGGCAGTGACGACTTTGCGCGCCGATCCATCGATCCGCACGACGAAGTCGGCTGGTGTGAGGTCGGCGAGTGGCTTCCCGCGATCGTCAACGACCGTCACGTCGAGCGACGTGACGTCAACGGAGGATCGGAAGGTTGTCTGCGGCGTTTGCGGCGTCTGCGCCATCGCCGACGTCGCCACGATCAACACAGACGCGATACAGGTGAACGATTTTCGCACTTCCCACCTACCTGCGCTACCAGCCCTACCTGCCCTGCCCTACTTCGACGCGACGCGATAGCCCTGCCGCGCGCGGACGTCGTTGTGACCGTCCACTTCCACTTTGATCCGCCGCCAGCTATCGTCGCGCTTGGAGTTGGTCGACGCGTACCCGAGCAGATACTGGTTCGAGAGCTCGTCCAGCAGATCGGCGAACGCTTCGTGGAGCGTGTCGACGTTCTCTGTGAAGAACGCGCGCCCGCCGCTGGGAACCGCTAGGCGCTCCATGATTTTCTTGAGCGATTCGAGCGTGAGCCCGCGTCCCTGGCCGATCATGTACAGCGTCAGGTCGCTCGACTGCAGCCGGCGCTCGACGTCCGAGATCGTCGCGTGGCTGCCTTGATCTTCGCCGTCGGTGAAGACGACGAGCGCTTTACGGCCCGTCTGCCGCCCCAGCATGTCGATGCCGCGGAGGATGACGTCATACAGCGCCGTCGAGCCCCATGGCGCCAGACGGTCCACGGCCTTGACGCGGTCTGCTGGATCGGTCGCCTTGCGCGTGAGCGTAAACACGGTGTCGTTGAAACCGAGCAGCGTCACCTGATGGTGCGCCGGCACGGTCGTGAGGAACTCTTTGACCGCCGATTTCAGCTTCGGCATCGACAACCCCATGCTCCCCGAAATGTCGATGGCGACAACGAGCTCGAGCGGCACGTCTTCCGATGCGAAATGGCTGATCGTCTGCGGCCGGCCGTCCTCTAACACGTGAAAACTCGACCGCGGAATGCCGCGCACGAATTTGCCGTGACCGTCAGGCACGGTCACCGTCACCTGCACGACGTCTACATTGACGTGCTCCGCGTAGCCGACGCCCTTCGTGCGCACGGTGTTGACGATCCGGCCGCCCGCCGTCAGCGCGGCGACCGCGCGGATCTGATGCTCCGCGATGGTCGAGCCGGCGTCCCATTCGCATTCGAACGGCTGCGCGTTGAGAGCGCACACCTGACGGCCGTCAGCAAAAAACGTGACGGCGGCCGCCGCGTCTGCTGGTTCGACGCGCGCACGCAGCACGGTCGGTCCGCTCACGAAGCTGTCATTGGCGGGAGAGACGACGGTGATTTGGGGGGCGGAGGCCGTATCTGACGGCTGCTGCGTCGCGACCGTCGCTACCGCAACAGATGCGATCAAGCCGATCAGCTCCGAAGACACCAAGACACGAAGCGAACTCTTATTCTTCGTGGCTTCGTGCCTTCGTGGCGTACGCGTCATAGCGATGAACCAGGTTCCTCGCTTCTAGTGCGGCCCGGGAGACCGCCCATTATCCGGCATCAGCGGGCCGGCCGCGGTGGCCGCCGCCACATAATCTTCGACCTGCTCCCGCGTCAGACGCCGCGCGGTTCGCATCATCGTGGTCCAATCCGCCTCGTCCGTCGGCTTCACATCGTCGATGAAGTCCTGCATCGCGGCGGAGAGGACAACGCGGGCCAGGGCCGCTGGTAACTGCAGCTCTTTGAGGCGCACGGCCACCTGCAGGTTCAGGTCGGCCATCCCGGCGGCGGTGATCCCCAGCTGCGGGCGGCCCATCAGGGTCAACCAGCGACCTGGTGGCGTCAAGCGCAAGCAGAGACATCCAGCCGTGGGGAGCATGCTCATGCCCCAGGCGCTGAGCTGGTCGAGCGGGGCGCCGCCCAGCACGAGCAACTCGGTCAGCGAGATCAGGCTGTCGATGCGTTCGGGCTCGTTCGCAAGCGTCCAGGCGAGCGCACGGCGACGGGCGCCGTCGAACGACAGTTCGCTCGCGATCGCGTCGAGGTCCGCGGCACCGGCAAGAGCCGCCAGGCGCCGGCGCCCGCGCTCGACCGCGTCGACAATCGCGTCGCGATCACGATCGCGGAGCAGGTACGGATTCATGAACGCCACGCTGATCGCGAACGCCTCGCGCTGATTCGACGTCAGTCGCGGTGCCTCGAGGACCCGATCGAAATTGATACGCCGAAGCGCCAGCGGAGCCAGCGCCACGTCCATGCCGAGCAGCGATCCGCTCACATGCCAGGGGCTGCCTGGCGCGACTTCCTGCCGCGGCTGCATCCATGCGGTTCTCGAACGAACCTCGTTGTCCTTGACGCCAAACCCGAAGTCATGGCGCCGCGACACATCGTCCGCCAGGAGAATCGTGCCGTCGGGATCGCCGAGATCGGCGGCATAGGCGAACGAGAGCAGCGCTTGCGCGAGCAGCGTGTCCGAGAGCTCCAGCAACGGCTCGCCGAGACGAGGCCCGCGCTTGACGTCCCTGGTTCGCAGCGTGCGCGTCACGTCGCCGACGGCCTTTCGCAGGACGGCGCGCACCTCGGGCTGAGCGCCGAGACCGCTCGGGGCGTGGTCTTCGTCTTCCTGACGCACGCGATCCGGAACGTCCGCCGCCATCGCCGTGAGGCGCGCGAGCACCGCCTGCAGGTTCTCCGCCGACACCTTCTCGTCCGACAGCGCATGGCCGGCGCTCGCGAGGTCGACCGCGACGTCGAGCGGCAGGCCCTCCTGCTTCTCGCGGACGCGCTCGAGCCGCAGGCGCTCGGCGGCGCCAAGGTCGAGGCGGTATGGCTGCCCTTCCCAGGTCAGGCGCGTAACGACGCCGTCGGCTGACACAGGACCCGAGAGCGCCGCGATGAGCATCGCTTCCGCGGACTGCGCCTTCGGCACGGTGCCGCCGACGTCGTCGCGAACCCACTGCGCGATCGCGCCAGCGTAGTGTCCGTCCGAGGTCAGCGGCAGCGAGAGCAGGCGTTCGATCAGCTGCTGCGCGGCGGCCTCGTCCACCGTGCGGGCGGTCCGCATCTTGACGACAATCGCGAGCGCTCCTTGAAACTGGGCCTGCGCGATCGATGCCCGGTGAGCATCGAGCGCGCCCAGGCGCGCCGCATGTCGCGCGGCGGACGCGTAGACGCCTGGCGCCGTCACACCGATACGCTCGAGGCTGAGCATCAACATCCGGTAACGCGCCAGCGCACGCACGGCCACCAGCACATCGGCGCGATCGGCTGCGCCGCCGAACAGACGCTGGCCGAAGGCGAGCTGATCCAGTCGATCGCCGCGCTGCCGCACATCGACGGAACCGACGGTGTCGGTCAGCCACGCGGCATCGAACGGCTCCTCGTCGATCCCTCGAAGGTGGCGCGCCGGATCGTCAGGCAGGTCGCTGCCCGAGAACACGCGCGACCAGAACCCGCGCGACGCCGGGGCAACCGGCACACCGTTGGCGTCGACGGTGACGCGCATCAACGTCATCGCCAGGTCGTGCGATCCGCGGTTGAACGGCAGCGCGCGGAGGTGCCAGTCCCGGTACGCCATGATTCCGGCGGACGCCAGCACCTTGAACCGCTCCAACCTCACTCCGGCCGTGGGCATCCATAGACCCAGCGCGAACGCGCGGCGCGGCGGATCGAGCTGACCGATGGTGTCGAAGAGATACGCCAGCCGCCCATCGCTCGCTTCGAACAGGCGGAGCATGAAGGAATCAGGGCGCGTGACCTTTTCGCCGACGACGGCTTCCCACAACGGCGCCGCGTCGGGTCCACCTGGCGGCACGAGGCGGTTGGTCCGGACGCGGAGGCTGCCCGAAAACGCGCCAAACGCCGGCGCGGCGCGCACCGCCAGTTTCGTCAGGATCGACGAGTGCTCCGCGAAGTACGCCAGCGTTTCGTCGTCAAGGGCGGTCAGGCCGTGGCACAAAAGCGACGCGGTGTGATCGCCGACGATGGCGCCGACCAGCTCCTCGCGGCTGACCTTGCGGTGGAAGACCGCACGGCTCCAGATCTCGGCGGTCAGCGGGACGGGCACGAGCTCCGAATGCTCGAATTTCGGCGCTGGCGCCGGGCGCGCCGCGCGTCCCGACGGCGGCGCAAGCGTCTGGAGAAACGCGGCGACGCCAGGCTTTCGGCTCACCGGGTTCTCGTGGGCCAGTCGCGTGATTTCGGAAATGAATCGCCCTCGATCCGGCGTCGGCTCGATCGCAAGCGATGTGGCGAACGCCTCGATGCCGCCGGGAACCGGTACGTCTTCGGACACCGCGTCGGCGGCGGCGACTGTGCGGAAGAGAAACGCTGGTGCGAAAGCGACCAACCACGACAACGCGAGCACACGAAAAACCGTTCGGGGACGGAGTACGCGCCCCAGCTCCAAGTACTCCGTCCCCGACCGATACGAGAACCTCGCGAGCGGCGACCCGTTCACAAGGCGCACATTATAGTGAGCGGTGCCGACGATCTACGGTTTAAGTCACCTCAGCCTCGGCCTCAGCCGCTCCAATGATTTGAATCCGCGCGGACACACAGCCGGGTGAGCGCGGTACAATCGTCGCGAGAATGGCCTCAGCGAATTACTCCGCGAAAGACATTACGGTTCTCGAAGGCCTCGAGCCGGTGCGCCGCCGGCCTGGGATGTACATCGGCGGGGTCGGATCGGCTGGGCTTCATCACCTCGTCTGGGAAGTCGTGGACAACGCCGTCGACGAGGCGATGAACGGCCACGCCGGTAACATCTGGGTAACGCTGCACGCCAACGGCTCGTCGATCACGGTCGAAGACGACGGCCGCGGCATCCCGATCGACAAGCATCCGACGACGAAGAAGAGCGCGCTCGAAACCATCTTTACCAAGCTCCACGCGGGCGGCAAATTCGAACACGGCGTGTACAAGACCGCCGGCGGTCTCCACGGCGTTGGCGCCAGCGTCGTCAACGCGCTATCGAAGGACCTCGTCGCGACGGTCAAGAAAGACGGTGCGGAGTGGGAGATGCGCTTCAGGCAGGGCAAGCCCGTGAGCGCGCTCAAGAAGCTCGGACCGGCGCGCGGCTCGGGCACCACGGTGTACTTTCATCCCGACGCCGCGATCTTCCCGAAAATCGAATTCGATCCCGCGATCATCAGGGAACGGCTCGAGGTTGCGAGCTACCTCCACCGCGGCCTGAAGGTCACCTTCGAAGATGAAACCTCGAAAGAGAAAGCCGTCTTCGAACACAGCGAGGGCATCGCCGACTATCTGAAGAAGATCGTCGCCGAGCGCGGCGCAAAGCCGGTGCACGACACCCCGTTCGCGCTCGCGAAAGACGACGTGTTCCGCCTCGATCTGGTGCTGCAGTGGACCGAAGGCACCGACGAGCACCTGCGGTCGTACGTCAACGGCATCCCCACCGGCTCCGGAGGCACGCACGAGAACGGCCTGCGCGCCGGCCTCGGCAAGGCGGTGCGCAATTTCATCGAGACGCACCACCTCTCGCCGAAGGGCGTGACGATTGCGGCCGAGGACATTCGCGAAGGGCTGACAGGGGTCCTGAGCATCTTCCTGCAGGAGCCGCAGTTTCAAGGACAGACCAAAGACCGGCTGAACAACCCCGAGCTCGTCTCAGCCGTGGACGGCCTCGTGCGTCCGGGCCTCGAGCACTGGTTGAACCACAACATCAGCGTCGCCGAGTCGATCGTGGCGCGCATCATCCTGGCCGCGCGCGCGCGCGAGGCCAGCCGCGCGGCACAGGCCGAGGTGACCCGGAAGAGCGCGACGTCCGGCCGGCTCAACCTCCCCGGTAAGTTGAGCGACTGCACGAACGCCACGAGCGAAGGCAGCGAGCTGTTCATCGTCGAAGGCGATTCGGCCGGCGGATCCGCGAAGCAGGGGCGCGATCGCGCGCAGCAGGCGATCCTGCCGCTTCGCGGAAAAGTGCTGAACACCGAGAGCGTGTCGCTCGCGAAGGTCCTCGAAAACAAGGAGCTGTCGGATCTCGTGACCGCGCTGGGTTGCGGGCTCGGCAAGAACTTCGATCTGTCCCGGATCCGCTACGGCAAGATCATCATCCTCGCCGACGCCGATTCCGACGGCAACCACATTGCCACGCTGCTCCTGACGTTCATCTATCGCCACCTGCCGCAGCTGATCGCGAGCGGCAAGGTGTTCCTGGCGCAGCCGCCGCTCTATCGGATCGACATCGGCAAGGACACGCATTGGGCGCTGGACGATGCGCACCGGGATGCGATTCTGAAGCAGCACGCCAAGAACGGCCGCGGCACCCCCGAGATCACGCGCTTCAAAGGCCTCGGCGAGATGATGCCGAAGGTGTTGTGGGAGACAACGCTCAACCCGAAGACGCGTCGGCTGCTGCGCGTCGAGGTGACCGATCAGATCGTGACCGACCGCGTGATCAACGAGCTGATGGGCAAGGATGCATCGGCGAGATTCCGTTTCATCATGGAGCGCGCCGATGAAGCGGAAGAGCTCGACGTATAAAGCCGGACCTTCTCCCGCTTAAGCGAAACCAGCGGGCCGTTCGCCCGCGAC
>Ga0066388_100000139_pt1 | contig 26351 bp, 28 predicted proteins | sample PanSoiMetaGPlot6_FD_64539 | JGI IMG/M metagenome (GOLD analysis project Ga0066388, IMG submission 64539) | Tropical forest soil microbial communities from Panama analyzed to predict greenhouse gas emissions - Panama Soil - Plot 6 (Hybrid Assembly) | ecosystem: Environmental > Terrestrial >...
GCGAGCATGGTTTACGAAGGATTAAAGGTGCCGGCGTAGGGGGCCCCGCAGGCCCAAATGGGTAGAAAAAAATTTACTTAGCGCGAAAAAACCCACCCTCACACCGCCGTATTCGGGCGAATGCGCGGTTTCATTTCTGCCCCCAAGACGCTGCGTCTGGGGGTTTCGACCTAGGCCGCTGCCCTGTTCTTGATCAGCCCGACAATCGCCGTCAGGATCGCGCCAGCAACACCGCCGCCGACGAACTGCCCGACGAGCGCGCCGATATCCAGTCCGCTCGCGGACTGGGAAAGTATGGGAAGGAGGGCGGTCAAAATTTGCCCGCCAACACCGCCACCGATCGCGCCGGCGATTGTGTTTCCGGCTGTTCCAAGACTGAGATCTTTCGAAGCCCCGCCGGCGACATTGCCGCCGATTGCACCCGCAACAAGTTGAATGATGAGATTAATCAGCATGCCAGACATGTGGATCTCCTCATGTTGCCTCGTCTGAAGTTTACGTCTTGATGTCTGCCGGCAACTTGCCGCCGTTGGCCGCGAGTTTCGCCATGACCTCTTTGTGCAGCCAAACATTCATCTTCGCAGAGTCGTTGGTGTCGCCGGTGTATTTCAGCTCTTTCGCCAATTCCTTTCGAGCAGCCAAGCTGCTGTCGAGGTCGAGAGCCTTCATCAGGTCAACGATTGATGTGCGCCACGCGAGTTTCTCGCCTTTTTTTGCCGCGGCGGCTTTGTCGACTATTGCCGCAATATCGACCGTTTGCGTCGGTCGGACATTTGCGGGCGTTGCACTTGGCGCGCCCGGTGAAACTGGTGCCGAAGTTGGCGCGCTTGGCGCTAAGGTGGGTGAAGCGCCAGAGGCTTGCGCCGAGCTGTGTCCAAAAATTTTGCTCATAATATTTCCGAAAACACTCATGACTTTATCCTCCGCCTGTTTTTTCGTGCGTCTGATCTACCTAGATACCGCCTTAGCGACGTAATCAGTATAACTTCGCGGCAAGATCGCCACCGGTAAAAATCGCGCGAGCAATCTAGCGCCGCGTCGCTCGCCATGTTCTTGTCACTGCAACGTCATAACTTCCTAAAAACATTTCTCAGTTCAACGGAGACGACACATGGGCCTGATTGATGTCCTCAACGGGATGCAGAATGGTCCGCGCGGGCAGCGCAACCCGGGCGCAAGCACAAGCAGCGGAGGAATGTCGCCCATCACCATGGCGATCCTTGGCTTGCTCGCTTACAAGGCTGTCAAAGGTTTGGCCGGCGGTCAGCCGTCCACTGCCGCAGGAAATACTCGCGTACCGTCCGGGACAAAACCCATCCAGGCAAATACGGGCGTGCCGCCGGGCCAGAATCCGACCAACGTCGGTGCCTCGGGTAGCGGCGGCGGATTAGGCGATCTGCTCAAGGGTGGACTTGGCGGGTTGCTTGCCGGTGGCGCCGCCGGCAGTGTTCTCAGTGGCGGGTTGAACGATCTGCTCAAGCAATTTCAGCAGGCTGGCCAAAGCGAAACGGTCAATTCTTGGGTCGGTACCGGACCCAACAAAGAGATGTCTCCTCACGATTTGGGAGGTGCACTTGGGTCCGACCGGATCACCGCGCTCATGGAGCAGACGGGAATGTCGCGCGATGAATTGCTCCGCGGCCTCAGTCAATATTTACCGCAGGTCATCGATCAACTGACACCGCATGGGCGTATCCCAACGGGACAGGAGGTCCAACGCATGCTTTGATGCATGCGTAGCGACCGTGTACAATTGCAAGTGCAGCTTCATCCGCTGAGTGCTCTCGCTGTTACAACATAGGAGCGGGCATGAGCATCCTTTGGATCATTCTTATCGGCTTTGTGGCGGGGATTATCGCGCGCTGGCTTTCACCCGGGCCGAACACTCCCCAGGGTTTCTTGCTTACAACGGCACTCGGCATCGCCGGCGCATTCCTCGCGACCTGGCTCGGGCAGGCAATCGGCTGGTATCGCCCTGATCAGGGCGCAGGCTTCATCGGTGCAACCATTGGCGCGGTTCTGGTCCTTTTCATATGGAACCGTCTCGTTGCCGGGCGGGTGATCCCCGACCCCGGAACGGGGCCACGCTAGAGCTCGCTCGGCGAGCCTCCAGTCGCAAGGCACTCATTTTCTGACCGCTGGTGGCCGAACTTGTGAACCTGCTCGTTGGTGGGTCGGGTCCTAGGTCCAATGTCCTCGAGTGGGACCTGTGCGTTAAGAACAAAGATGCTTTTCTTGATTTGATCAGGGGCTCGTCATGACCACACGGATGATGCGTATTCGCACTCTTCTCTTCGTCATTTTTGCGGGACTAACGGTTGCAGGATGCGGTTACAACACCATCCCGACTCTCGAGGAGCAGGCCAAGGCAAGATGGGGTGACGTGCAGAACAATTACCAGCGTCGGGCAGATCTCATTCCCAACCTTGTGTCGACCGTTCAGGGATACGCCAAGCAGGAGAGGGACGTGCTTACTCAGGTCATTGAGGCACGTGCCAAGGCGACTCAGATAAAGCTGGATGCCTCGCAGTTAACCGACCCGGAGAAAGTAAAGCAGTTTCAGGACGCTCAAAATCAATTGAGTGGGGCGCTTGGCCGACTCATTGCCGTCAGTGAAAACTACCCAGACCTTAAATCCAATCAGAACTTCCTGGCGCTGCAGTCACAGCTCGAGGGCACCGAGAATCGCATTGCGGTTGCGCGACGCGACTACATCGAATCGGTGCGTCTCTACAATACCGAGCTGCGAACGTTCCCTGGTATCATCTGGGCCAACACCGTCTTCCGCGGCAATAAACCAATGGCGGAATTCGCGGCAAGCGAAGATGCGGCCAAACCGCCGCAAGTGAAATTCTGACGAGCCGGCGCGGCATAAAGGCACCAAAATGACTGTGGGCCGTATCGCTTCTGCCCCTGGTAGAAGGGAAATGCGGACGGCCATTGTCATTGCCGCACTGTTCTGCGCGCTCGCCAGTGCGTTTGCTCTCAATTTCCCCTTACTGACGGGCCGTGTTGTCGATCAGGCAAACATCATTCAACCGGCGACACGCATCGCGATTGAGCAAAAACTTGAAGATCTTGAAGCAAAATCTGGAATTCAGCTTGTCGTTGCTACTGTCTCGTCACTGGAAGGCCAGGATATCGAGCCTTACGCCAATGAATTGTTCCGCAAGTGGCAACTTGGCGAGAAGACAAAGAACAACGGCGTGCTTTTGCTCGTTGCGCCGAACGAGCATCGCGTGCGCATCGAGGTCGGCTACGGGCTTGAAAAGACGCTTACCGACGCACTGTCAAAGGTCATCATTGTCAATGCCATAACGCCGCGATTTAAAGCCGGCGATTTCAGCGGGGGTGTCTCACGTGGGGTCGATGACATCATCACGGTTTTGACCACTGACGCTTCGGAGTGGCAGGAGCGTCCGTCGCTGCGGCTCGACAATCAACAAACAGTCGATCCGGTGAGCTGGTTGCTTTTCGCAGCATTGATCGGATTGATCACGATGCTCATCATTTCGCGCACCTTTCGATGGATATTCCTAAACACGCTGCTGAATATTCTGGTCAGCTCGGGTGGGGCGAGAGGTGGCGGCGGATTCTCGGGTGGGGGAGGTTTTTCCGGGGGTGGCGGCTTTTCCGGGGGCGGAGGATCGTCTGGCGGTGGCGGCGCATCGGGGAGTTGGTGATGGGTCTTTCGAAAGAAGACCGCGACCGAATCGCAAGCGCCATCCGCGCCGCGGAGACGAAGACATCGGGCGAAATCGTCTGTGTTCTGACGGAAACATCAGCCCATGCGTCAGGCCTGCCCATTTTCTTGGCGGCGATTATCGCACTGGCGGTGCCATGGCTGCTCACCGCAATTACCGCAATGACGGTCTACCGCATCTTGCTGCTGCAGCTCATCGTCTTTTTGGCGCTGCTGTTGGTGTTTTGCCTGCCGCGCGTTCGGGTCGCGCTTGTTTCCCGCAAAGCTCGTCGCGCCATGGCGTACCACTTTGCCATGGAGCAATTCACTAGTCGCGGTCTTGCACGAAACAAAAATCAGTGCGGCATATTGATCTTCGTTTCGCTTGCGGAGCGTTATGCACGTATTATTGCCGGCACGGAAATTGCGGCGCGGGTTCCACAAGCGAGGTGGCAGGAGGCCGTGGATGCATTGATTGCGCATACGCGCAACGGCTTTGTTGCTGATGGTTTTATTGCTGCCATTGAGATGTGCGGAAATGAACTTGCAAGGCACTTTCCGGCGTCGGATTCGAATCGCAATGTATTTCCCGATCGCATCTATGTGATTTAGGGAGCGTTAGTCGACTGTTACCGGAAAGCCGATCGGCTCGGCCGAGATGAATTGTTGCTTGGCAAGCCGAGCAAATCGTCCGCCGGCTTTGACGAGTTCGTCGAAGGTCCCCGACTCGATAATCCTGCCCCGATCGAACACAAGGATGCGAGAAGCCTTGCGTACCGTCGCCAACCGATGGGCGATGACAAAAGTGGTCCGTCCCTTCATGACCTCATCCAGCGCGCGCATGACTTTCGACTCGGTATCGGCGTCGAGGGCACTCGTTGCCTCGTCGAGAATTAGGATGGGTGGGTCCTTCAAGAGCGCCCGCGCAATCGACAACCGCTGACGCTCTCCTCCTGACAGCGAGCGCCCGCGCTCGCCGACAGTGTCGCCAAAGCCCGCCGATTTTCGCTCGATGAACTCGAGGGCTTGTGCGCGTTCGACCGCATCGAGAATCTCGGCGTCGGTTGCGTTGGGCTTCCCAACCAGTAGGTTCTCCGTGATCGAACGATTGAACAGCATGGCCTCCTGAAAAACCACTCCAATGTTCCGGCGCAGTGCCGAGAGCTTGAACTTGCGGATATCCATGCCATCGATTTCTATGTGGCCGCGTTGCGGATCGAAGGCACGGTGAAGCAGCGCGATTGCCGTCGATTTGCCGGCACCAGTGGCCCCGACAAGTGCAATCGTCTCACCCGGCATCGCCTTGAAGTCGAGATCGTCCACGGCCATCCGCTTGCCATCATAAGAGAACGAAACGTGTTTAAATTCGACAAGGCCGTGCAGCCTGCCGGGGTCGATTGCGTCCGGCCGATCGCGAATTGAAGGAACCGTGTCCCACACATGGAAGAATTCGCGCAACCGCGGCGCTTCAGAGACGACATTGTTGACAAAGTGGACGCTGTGCTCGAGTCGAGCGATGATCAATCCGGCGAAATTCATAAAGGTGACCATTTCGCCCACGGTGGCCTTGCCGTCGATGGTTAGCAGGGTGCCAGCGATAATGATCGCGAGAACCGTCAACGTTGTCGCTGTCCGGGTGAGCACGTTCGCGAGCGCCCACCAGGAGAGGACCGGCATTTGCGCGGACAGTAGACGGTCGACGACGTGGCGCAATTCGCCAACCTCGGCTTCAAGGCGGGAAAAGCTCTGCACCAGCGCGATATTGCCCAGAGTGTCCGATGCACGCTCGGCAAGCTCCGAGTAATGCTCCTCGACTGAGCTCTGCAATGCTTCGGTTTTGCGCACGATGAGGGCAGTAAGCGCCGCAAAGACGATGCACAGGACAATAAGCAAAAGGGCTAGGCGCCAGTTTATGAATAGGGAGATTGGCAGCAGCACGAGCAGCGAAATAAGCGAGGAGAGGTTGTCGCGGAAAAACCCAACCCACAGTCCCCACAGCGCCTCTGTGCCGTGCAACATCATCTTCATCAAGCGGCCCGAATGCGTATTACCGTGATAGGAGAGGGGAAGCTGCAGGACGTGCTCGAAATAGCTCGTCAGGACGACGTGGCGCTGCCGATGGGCGAGCCGATCTGCGTAAAGGGCGATCAAAGTTCCGCAGGCAATGGTGAAAAGTCCGAAGCCGGCCCAGGCTGCAAGCAGCACGCTTAAATGCGACCATTCCGGCCTTTCGCCGCGCATCTGCGCCCCGGTCAATGTGTCGATGATCCGGCCTAGCAGTACCGGCTCGGCAAATTGAGCCGAGGCGAGCGCGAGGTTTGCGATCGCCAATACCCATGCCAGCAGTCCTTCGGACCCGAGCAGGGACAGAACACGGGCATAGAGACGAAGGATGTTCATACGCGGCTTTCGATGTTCGGCTTTCCGATATCGGCACGGAAAACCAAACCTGGCCTGGAAACGGATTGCTTTCGGTGTCCTAAACGGCCTCGACGGTACGATTGATTGGACCGTAGTCCAATATGTCAAATCCGCTACCTGCACTATGGTTTTGCGAGGAAGTCTGTCGCTGACGGCGCCACGCAAATCCGGCGCAGGGAGACATTGATGAAATCACCGGTCATCAAGCATTCGGTCATTCTCAACGGACACAAGACGAGCGTGTCTTTGGAAGATCAGTTTTGGGATGGCTTGCGCGAAATCGCCGCCCGGGAAAATATAGGCGTGTCGGGCCTTGTGGAGAGGATCGACCACGGCCGCACTGGCCACAATCTTTCGTCCGCGATCCGTGTTTTCGTGCTGGCCCATTTCCGGGCGCGTACCAATCAACAGGAATTGCCGGGTAATCAAGCCAATCGGGAGGTCTCCGCCCCTCCGGCAATTGCGCCCGTTTTGGAAAGCGCCGTCCTAAGATCGTAGTGGTCGCGGCAAATCAAACGTTGAGGCAAGGAGGCCAGCATGGCAAGGGGACGTCGTGGGCTAGACAGTCGTCATCGCGACAAGGGTGGCAGAATTGAGAAAAAGCATGGCAACACGCGGATCGCGTCGTTGCGGAAGGAATATGGCGAAAGCTTCGCCAAAGGCCGCCGCAAGGACATGATGCTCAAGACGTTGCTTAAGGAGACGGGCTCCGCCTCCCTGCACGAATATTTAAGGCGCCATCACAGGTGAATGGTCTATTGCATACCGGCGCGGCGGAAGCCCTCCAAATAGTGTGTTCGATCGACGTCCCGCTTGAATGGCATTTGTTTGGCGAGCCAGTCGATGGATACGTTGGGTTGTGCGCGGCGCAGTTCCGATAGGGCGGCTTTGGCGATTTCCATCTGGCCGAGCATTCCGGCGGCGGCCGTGAGGACTCTGTGGCCTCCAACGAAATCGTTCCGCTGGCGGATGGCTTCGCGTGCAAGCCGCATCGCCTCCTTGTAGTTTTTTCCAACGAATTGGGAATAGGCGGCGATCCCGCAGTAGATCGCCGAAAACGGCCCACGTGGGTTTAGGCGGAGGGCCCGTTTGGCAGCCAGATCACCCTCCTCCCAACGCCCGCAATAGGAGAGCGCCAGACCGTTGTAACCCTGCGCCACCGAGCAATTGGGATTGCATTGCAGGGCCAGTTCGAATTCGGCCAACGAATCCTCAAAGCGTCGCGCGAACAGATAAACATTGCCGAGTGCAAAGTGGGCCCAGGAGTCTTCGCTGTCGGCCTGAATCGCCGCAAGTGCCGCGCGCTCTGCGATCGGAACTGACTCTGCCATGTCCGCCCAACCCATATGTGCGCTAAAGGTGTGGCTTGCAGCCAGCACGCCAAGTGCCTGGCCGTAATTCGGATCAATCGCGGTCGCTTTCTCGAGCAAAGCCTGGGCAACGACATTGTCCTGTCGCGTGACACGCCAATAGTGCGATAGTGCGCGCATCACCAGGTCCCATGCATCCATGCTGTCAGGCGGCTTGCGCTGGGCGTGGAAATTTTCAGCCGCGTAGAGCTGTGGTTCGATCGCGCCGACGATGGCGTCAGTAATCTCATCCTGCACAGCGAACACGTCCGCTATGTCGCGATCATAACGCTCTGCCCAGACGTGGCTGCCGGTAGCCACGTCGTTGAGCTGCGCGGTAATGCGCACGCGGTCGCCGCTTTTGCGCACGCTGCCCTCCAGCACATAACCGACGCCAAGCTCCTCGGCGATCTGTTTCATGTGAGCGGGCTTGCCCTTGTAAGTGAAAGACGAGTTACGTGCGATGACGAAGAACCACCGCAGCTTGGACAGCCCCGTGATGATGTCCTCGCTGATTCCGTCTGAAAAATACTCGTGCTCGGGGTCCCCGCTCATATTGTCGAAGGGGAGTACGGCGATCGCGGGACGCTCAGGTAACGGCAACGGGCGTTCCTGGGTGTCCGGCTGTGATTCGAAGCTTCTTGGCCGAATATGCACGTCGCCAACGAAGCGGATGCCCTTGCGAGCAATAGTGCGGATCAGCTTTTGCTTATCGCCGCTGTCGCCCAACACCTTACGTGCAGCATTGATGCGGCTGGTCAAGGTCGAATCGGAAACAATCCGGCCATGCCAGATCGATGCAATCAGATCGTCTTTGCTGACAACACGGTCCCGATTTTCCAGGAGGTAGACGAGCAAATCGAAGACCTGCGGCTCGACGGCAACGGGAACGGAGCCGCGCAGCAGCTCTCGCCGATCCCCGTCAAGTATATGATTTCCAAAGATAAATTGCACGGGGTATCCCCAAACCAAACCGAGCTCGTCTCACGAAATAATCAAGCCCCTCTCAAGCACAAATCAAGATCGCGCCAAAGTCTTTCGGATACGGAGGCGGTAGTCACAGCCCAATCATGTTGGAAATTGGACAGGAGGCATTCATGCCCGCTGTAACGCTATTCGCTGACAAGCCCGCAGGTGAACAGACACCCGTCACATTGCCGGAACTGGCCGCAATTAAGGCCCGGCAAAAGGCCGCCTGGTCCTCGGGCGATTATGCCGTGGTTGGCACCACGCTGCAAATCGTGGGCGAAGAGCTCTGCGAGACTCTAAATCTCCCAGCTGGCAGTAAAGTGCTGGACGTAGCCGCAGGGAACGGAATGGTCAGTCTCGCTGCCGCTCGTCGCTGGTGCAAAGTTGTCTCGACGGACTATGTGGGCAGCCTGCTAGAACGTGGTCGCGCCCGCGCGCATGCCGAAGGCCTGGCCATAGAATTCAAGGAGGCAGACGCCGAGGCATTACCATTCTCCGACTCGAGCTTCGACGCCGTAGTTTCGACTTTCGGCGTGATGTTTACGCCCAATCAGGACAAGGCTGCAGGCGAGCTTTTGCGCGTTTGCAGATCGGGAGGCCAGATCGGTCTCACCAACTGGACGCCCGATGGTTTTATTGGGCAGGTATTCAAGATACTCGGAAAATATCTTCCCCCACCGGCTGTGGCCAGGTCTCCTCTTGCCTGGGGCACGCGCACCCGCCTCAGTGAAATGTTCGGCTCGGCCGCGAGCTGGATCAAGATCGACTCGCGCTCCTTTAATTTCCGCTATTGCTCGGCGCAACACTTCATCGAGGTGTTCAGGACCTACTATGGTCCGATGCTCAAGGCTTTTTCCGCTCTCGAAACACCTCATCAGAATAATCTTGAGAAGGATCTATACGGGCTTATCGCCCGCATGAATCGAGCCGACGACAAAACGATGATCGTACCCAGCGAATACCTGGAAGTCGTCATCATGAAAAAGTGATGCATTCCCGCCGCGTCACTCGAGGAACGCTGTGAATTGTTGCAATTCCCAAGAAGGAAGCCGCAATGAATGCTCTGACTTATGCGGGCGTTCGTGTCCCCAAAAGCACTGTTTCGAAACGCGTAGACATTGAGAAGCCAAAACGTCTTTTTGTGCGATTCATGGATGCGCTGATGGAGACTCGGTATCGGCAAGCCCGCCGCGTGATCGACGATCACGTTTGTCTGCTGCCGAACGCACAGTTGAAAGAGCCTGTGTGGACCAATCCTAGGGTGGCTGTAGACGTGACTTCGACCAAAACGCCAATCCGCTGTCCGATCACCGGACATCCGTGTGAGGGCGACCTCTCACACCTGTGCGAGGAGTACGGTTGTGCCCGCAAGGCCGGCCTGTCGCCGAGCTCCACGGAAAACCTCTGATGTCCGGCGTTTCGTTCAAAGGGCATTAATCTTAAGTGCCGCCGACACTTTTTGCTTCTTGTTTGTCAGCGAGCTCGCGAAATGTCTCCGCAATATCGAGCATTCGCGCCTTATCGACTGGATTTGCGAGCTCCTGAGCGAGCCTGACGCATTCTGCGGCATACCGGCGGTAATCGATGGCCGAAAATGGTGGCAAATAACCCTCCCGAAGTGAGCGGTAAAGCCGCCCCGCCAGATTAGTTCCACGCAAAGCGTGTTCAATGACCGGCAACTCTCGCTCACAATATTATTGAAGAACCAAGGTCCAAGAGATGTGCCGTGCGGAACCTGTGGAGGCAACGTTTTCGGAGTCCGAGTACAGGTGGTACGCCTTTTATTGCATCCGCATGACGCAGACGAATGAGGTCTGAAAGACAAGCAGATAATGGTGGAAATCGCCGCGACTTGGGACCAGCGCGCACAGAGCACCGGGAAAAGAAGTCCGGTTCGCGCCGATGCAGCCTGCACCTGCAGCGAGACGACCTTCGAAGATGCTGCCTCGAGTACCGGTGAGCACGTCAGAAATTTCTGGAAACCGCAAAAATTCGGCCGGTTCCGACTGTTGCTACTTGCGGTATCGGCGTTCATCCCCATCGCCGTTCGCAACAATCGAATGATAGAATGCTGATACCGCAAACAGCACTCAAACACCCGGTGACGATCATGTTGCGATTGACCGCTCTGTTCCTCGCCTTTTTCTCCATAACGGCGGCTTCTGCCCAGACTGACATCCCTGCAAATAGCCGTTTGAAGACCATCACGAATGCAAAGACGATCAAGATTGCTTACCGAACCGATGCCAAGCCATTTTCCTTTGTGAACGACAAGAGCGAGCCGGTTGGATTTACAATCGATCTTTGCAAACTGGTGGTGGACTCTATCCAGAGGCAGACAGGAATTGCGAACGTCAAGATCGAGTGGGTGCCGGTGAACGTTCAGACCCGTTTCGCGACCGTGGCGAGCGGCAAGGCCGATATGGAATGCGGGGCGAGTACGGTGACCTTGGGCCGCATGAAGGAAGTCGACTTTTCCAACGTTGTATTTGTCGAGAGCACTGGCTTGGTGGTGACCAGGGCCTCCAATATCCGCTCGTTTGCGGACATGGCGGGAAAAAAAATTGTGGTCGCGGGCGGAACAACGAATGAGCAGGCCATCCTTGCGCAGCTGAAACAGCACAAGATGGAAGCGATGCTTGTCTCCGTGAAGGACGGGCGCGAGGCGGTCGCTATGCTGGAGTCCGGCAATGCCGACGGTTTCGCTAGTGACAAACTGCTGCTGGTCGGCGCGCCAGTGAAGGACCCAAAGTCATTGGTGATGCTCCCTGACGATCTCTCCGTCGAACCTTACGCAATCGTATTGCCCCGCGGGGATTGGGCGTTCCGGCTTGCAATCAACACCGGCCTTGCAGAGATTTATCGCGATGGCAGGATCGTCGGCGTATTCAAGGAGTGGTTCGACCAAATCGGGCTGCAAATGAGTCCGGTCCTACGGATCGTATACGGCCTGGGCGCGTTGTCGGATTGATGCGAGAAGGATCTGTCACCATCAGCCGGGATTGAATTTTCCTTGTTCGTGGAAGAAAGGCTCCTTGACCCAGCTTCTGCGCGGTCTATGATTCCGGCAATGTTGATGGGGATGGAGTCCCCCGACAAACGCCGGAAGGCTGATGACTCCTACTGAGCGCCCGCGCGTCGGTAGGATGTTTTGCCGGGTGCCCAACGGAAAGAGGGCACCATGTTTGCGTTAGTTCCACTGGATGTTTGGATCGCGGCCGTTGCCGCCGCAGCGGCTGGGCTGATGGCGATATTTGGGCCGTCCGCAGGCGTTTTCATCCTGATCTATGTTTCCCTGTGCGTCTATATCGTCGTCGAAATCATCAATGACGAAATCGCCGGATGATATTCGGCGGCCAGCAGCTATTGAGTGCCACAGCGTCCTATCTTGAGTTCCTTGCAGGGATCCTTGATCTGGCTGATGGTGCCGAGAATCTTGGTGCCAAGCTTGCCGTCCGGCTTGCGGATCACTTCCATCGCATGCTCGTCGTTCACGATGTCGCGTGTCTCGGGGTCGATGCTGATCTTTCCTCGCGGTCCCGACGCTTGCCAATGCTTGATTTCGTTGACGAATGAATCGCCGTCAAACTTGCCGTTGAGCTTTTTGATGGTATGGAAGACGGCGTCAATTGCATCCCAGGCATTGGCCGACTCGAAATCGGGATAATTGTCGGGACCGTAAGCCTCGTGCCATGCCTTGACGAATGCCTTGTTGGCAGCGTTGTCGAGATCGTTGCTGTATGAACTCATCACGATCGTCCCGATTGCGGCATCGCCCATGGTTTGAAGCTTGCTGTCGGGAATGACATCCTTTGGACCAATCAGCTTGATGCCGGCCTGGCGGAGGCCGAGCTGGCCGTAGGTCTTGACTACGGCCGAAGCATGCGAACCTGATGGAATGAAGACAAAAAGGCAATCGGGCTTTTGATCCTTCACGCGCTGGAAGAAGGGCGTCATATCGGGAACCTGTGCCGGATTGCCCATGGGAATTGCATCGATCACCTTTCCGCCCGCTTTCTCAAAGCTGGTCTTGAAGGCTTCCGTTGAATCCTTGCCCGGCGGAAAGTCTGTGTACGCGGTGGCTGCCGTTTTGCACTTGAGCTTGTTTTCCGCGTAGGTGCCCATCGCATAGCCGTCGTGCCACATGCTGAATGAGAAACGCACAATATAGGGTGACAGCTGTGGGATCCAGGCAGTCCCGGCGTTGGCGATGATGAAGGGCACCTTGGCCTGCGTGATGACAGGCGCCATCGCAATCGCGGACGGCGAATACACGACGCCAAGAATAAGATTGACTTTGTCGCGCGTGATCAGCTCTGTCGCTGCGGTCTTGGCATTCGCTCCGGATGGCGGCCCTTCGTCGCGTTTGATGAGCTCGACTTTGTGCGGCGCAATGTCTTTGGCATGGAGCTTCATGTACAGGTCGAAAGCTTTGTCCTGCACATCACCAAGATCGGCGTTGGTTCCCGAATAGGGGATCAGAATTCCAATTTTGATCGTCTCAGCCTGTGCCGGCGAAGGTAAAGCTGCGCCGAGCGTCGCGCAGAACGTCGCGCACCCCAGCCATGTCATAGTCCGCATCGCATTCCCCATAAAACGTTCTTGAATCGACGTGGAACTATAGCAGGCAGTGGGCGACGGGCGAGCCGTGACGGACGGTTTACTTTGCGGACATTTGGGGTGAACGGACTGGGAACGGACGGAGCCTTGAACGATGCAAGGTTAACTGGGAACGATTACATTGGTGTTTGCCTTGTTGTGTAGGAGTTACCCATGGCCCCGCGCGCCTATTGGAAAGGCTTTCTTCGCCTTTCCCTCGTGTCCTGCCCGATCCAACTTTTCCCCGCCACCAGCGAGCGCGAGAAGATCAGCTTCAACCAAATCAACAAGGAGACCGGCAACCGCATTCGCTATCGCAAGGTTGATGAGGACACCGGCGAAGAGGTCGAAGCTGAAAACATCGTTAAGGGCTTCCAGGTCGCCAAAGATCAGTACATCGAGATTGATGACGACGAAATCGAGACAATTGCGCTGGAAAGCACTAAGACGATCGAGATTGATGAATTCGTGCCGAAGTCGGAAATCGACGAACTCTACAATATTCGTCCGTACTACATTGCGCCCGACGGCAAGGTGGGCCAAGACGCTTTCGTCGTGATCCGCGACGTCATTGAAAAGATGAATATGGTTGCGATCGGCCGCGTTGTGCTGACAAGCCGCGAACACGTCATCGCGATGCAGCCCCGCGGGAAGGGCCTGATGGGAATGCTGCTGCGATATCCCTACGAGGTGCGGGACGAAAAAGAATATTTCGACGACATTTCGAACGTGAAGATCAGCAAGGACATGATGGACCTTGCGAAGCACATTGTGGAGACAAAGTCAGGACATTTCGAGCCGGATAAGTTTGAAGACCACTACGAAGCCGCGCTGAAAGAGCTCGTTGAGAAGAAATCAAAGGGACTCAAGATCGAGGCTCCGAAGGAGCAAGCGCCCGCAAAGGTCATCAACCTTATGGACGCCTTGCGCCGGAGCGTGAAGGAGGAGCGCCAGCCCGCACGCAGGCAACAGGCTAAGCGCTCAAAGAAGCGCATCGAAGGACAAAAAGAAATGCTCTTCTCGATTTCCGGCAAGAAGGCCGGCAAGGAAGAAGCGCGACGGACGGCGCCAGCAGCAAAGCGCCGTAAGGCCGGCTAGATAGCAATTAACTTCGCAACGCGACACTACGCTTCTTTGTCATTTCAACGTCGGAGTGTTGCACCGGATGCGTGGCAGCACCGGTTTGGCGCCGTGGTAGCTGATCGACAAGCTGTCGTAGCGCCTCTGCTAGCCGTTCGCTGTGTTCAATCGGCATGGGCGGAATTGGCGCGGGTCGCTTCGCGATCGGAGGATCCGATGCGAGTGGCACTTGGACACGTGGAGTGGGCGCGTTGAGCGCAACCACACGCGCCCACCGCGGCGGTTCCTGGTCGCTAATGATTACACGCCGCCGACGTCTTCGGTCGACGAAATGAATAATTGGACCGGAAATGGCGATGACCGCAAACACGATCATGAGCAGTGCAAAGGTGTGATCGACCTCTCCGTTTTTGGCCCAAGCAGGCGGCGTGGTCGGCTGTGATGGCTCTTCGACGGGCGCGGCGGCCTGTGATTCCTTTGCCGTTGCCGACGCGGAATTGTCTGCCGATACCACCGGTACAGCATCTGCGGCGCTCGCCGTTTGCGTGTCTTTGGGCGCCTCCGGCTGCTGCCCGGTCTGAACGGAAGGAGGCAAGTCCGGCATTCTCGGTGAATCAGGCCAAGGCGAAGGAGCAGCCACAGTAGCCGCGACGGCCGGTTTCAGATCGGGCGCAGCCTCAGCACGCGACGCTTCGGCACGTGCAACTGCCGCGCCAGTCGTTTCTGATCGTTGTGCGCGCGCCGGCTCCACGGGTCTTGCGACGGGCGCAGGCGCAGCCTCCTTTTCGATCGGCGGAGTGCTTTTCTGTACGCGGATTCCTTCCGGTCCGAGCCGCCAACACTGCCGGTTGTTTGCATGATCGATGCGATAGTACCAATGCAGGCCGTGCGGCGCCGGTGAATTTGGCTTGGTGATGCAGTCGTCGCCCGCTGCGGCGTGCACCTGTTGCGCTGTCAAATTAGCAATCGCGACAACCGCAATCGTGACCGACGCCAGCAATAGGCTGCGCTCTCGCATGCGTCCCCTCCTCAGCTTTGTACAAATGAATGCGACTCAGGGTGAGATAATCTGCTGATTGGAGACTGTGATTTTGGCCTCAATACGTTGCAAATTCGGCAACCGTCGGCATGCACCGGAGAAGTCCGTCGCGGCGGTAGCACTGTGCCGCGCGTAAGTGCGTGACCGCTGCATTCACCGCTGCACTGCCCAAAAGGGCAATTGGCCAGCTATTTTTTATCCCTTATGTTGCCATCAACTTGCCGCGGTGAAAGCGATGGGCATCGCATCGATGATTGCAGTCACCTTGAAACGATTCTTGGAGAGTGTCATTGCACCGTCAGGATGCCTGGCGATAGCATTGGTTTTCATTGTTGGTACAGCCGACGCACAGAATCAGCCCTGGTGTACCATCATGGACAATGATGGGACCACACAATGCAACTACTCCACCTTGCAACAATGCCTCCAGACGCTGAGCGGAATCGGCGGTCGATGCATTGAAAATCCGGGCGGCGCTGCGCCCCCGCCGCTGCTCGCGCCGCCTTCGGAGAATGCGCAAGGCCTACTGCCACTGCAAATGCAGGATCCGGGTCCGCCGCCAAATAACTGATTCGGATCGCTGTGATTTGAGCGATGATTTGACGGAGTTGGCCATGCCGATACGCAGCGTTCCGACCGCATCAGCGCTGGTGCTCTACGCGCTTTCATTTGCACACGCGCAACAACAGACCATTGTCATTCCGGACAACCTGTTCACACAAGCGGGCTTTGTGGTGAAATATGCGACCACGCCGGAGAAAGCCGCGATCCTCAGGTCGCTTCCGCCGGACAAGCTCGTGACAAGAAGGAAAGACGGCAAGCTCTACTATGTGTACGCCGATGCCACCGGCTGCAATTGCGCCTACGTGGGAACGCCGGAGGCATATGCAACCTATCAGAATTGGTCGAACCTTGGTCCCGGCGGTGGCGGCAGTGGCTCACTTTCAAATGCCATGCAGACCATCGATTCCGACAATATTGGCGCCCCCTATATTCCCGCCGATCTCGGTAACAGCATGGACAGCATTCTTCATCCGAGTTTCTGACTAAAAATCATTAGATCGCCGGCGACCGCGAGCTGTTCCAAAAGACAGGTTCCCTTTGGGCCAATTGATGAGTCCCTGGTCCGCAATGAGTATCGCGGCAAGGGCGTACCTACAGCGGCACCGGAGATACTCCGGGGCCGTTTTCCTCTTTCTGCTTCGGAGAAAAGAGCGGATGCGAAGTATTTTCGATAGACGCGCGTTTTTGACCGCAATGCTGACTTCGACCGCCGGGGCCATGCTTTCCAGATCCACGGCGTTGGCGCAGAGCGATCCATTGTCATCATGGAATGATGGAAGATCGAAGCAATCGATCCTGGATTTTGTCGCTAGCGTGACGCGTGAAGGCTCGGGCTTCGTGCCTGTCCCGCAGCGCATTGCGACTTTCGACAACGACGGTACCTTGTGGGTGGAACAGCCGATGTATACCCAGCTCGCCTTTGCTCTCGACCGGGTGAAGGCACTCGCACCGCAACACCCGGTATGGAAAAAGAAACAACCGTTCAAGGCCGCTCTCGACGGCGACATGCGGGCGCTCGCAGAGAGCGGCGAGCGCGGCTTAGTAGAGATCATCATGGCGACACATGCCAACATGAGCACCGATGATTTCGAGCGGGTGGTTACGGATTGGCTTGCAAAGGCGCGTCATCCAAGATTCAAGCAGCCTTATACCGATTGCGTGTATATGCCGATGATCGAATTGTTGGCTTATCTGCGCGCCAACGGCTTCAAGACCTTCATTGCGTCAGGTGGCGGAATTGAATTCATGCGCCCGTGGACTGAGCGGGTCTACGGTGTTCCGCCGGAGCAGGTCGTCGGCTCAAGCATCAAGACGCGCTTCATGCTGCGCAATAACAATCCGATTTTGCTTCGTCTCCCGCAGATGAACTTTGTCGACGATGGCCCCGGCAAGCCCGTCGGAATCAATGAGCACATCGGTCGTCGACCGATCGCTGCGTTCGGCAATTCGGACGGCGACCTCCAGATGCTGGAATGGACGACCAAGGCGGCGACCACTCCAGCTCTCGGCCTCATCGTTCACCATACGGACGGCGAGCGCGAATATGCCTATGATCGCAAAAGCCACTTCGGTAAGCTGGACAAGGCGCTTGACGAGGCAAAGACGAACAATTGGACTGTTGTTTCCATGAAAGACGACTGGAAGCAAATTTTCAAATTCCAGTCGTGAGCTGAAGTTCAGGAGAGAGAACATGAGCAAGCGTGTGATAATGACGGCGACGGCGGCGATAATTGTCGCTACATCGTCATTTGCTGTGCGTGCGGACGAAGTCCCGAAATACGACGTCAACAAGAGTTGCAAGGCGGACGTGAAGGCCTATCAGGGTGCTGGCCAGCAGTCAGGATGTCTTGCTGATGAGCAAAATGCCCGTCAAACGCTTGTGGCCCAATGGAACCAATTTACGCCCGACAGCAGGTCGAGGTGTGCGCAAATGGTCGGTGATCCTGCCGGGCCCCAAAGCTACGTCGAGTTGCTCACCTGTCTGCAGATGGCGAAGGACGTAAAGTCTTTGCCAAAGTAACAGACTACAGGTGAATTTGCGCGGGAAAATCAGGATCTGGACCGCTGTCGGCGTAGCGGCGTCATTGATTTTTGCGCTGGGAAATTTCTGGCAGTATTTTAATTTGCCAAAGGCGCATGCTGCTGACGCCGCGTCATTCGTCGGCAGCGAGACCTGCGCCGGGTGTCATCAGTCCGAAGCCCAGCTCTGGCGCTCCTCCCAGCACGAACGCGCCATGGCCCATGCAACGGACAAATCTGTACTCGGCGATTTCAATGATACGAGCTTCGATTACTATGGTGTGCGTTCGCGCTTTTTTCGCAAGGACGGCAAGTTTTTTGTCGAAACTGACGGGCCGGACGGAAAGCTCGCCGTTTTCAACGTAAAATATACATTCGGTGTCGATCCGCTTCAGCAATATCTGATCGAGTTTCCAGACGGTCGTCTGCAGGCGCTCTCGATCGCATGGGATACGCGCCCAAGGGACAAGGGCGGCCAGCGCTGGTTCCACCTTTATCCGAATGAGCAAATCAGGCACGACGACATTCTGCATTGGACGAAGCTCAATCAAAACTGGAATTTCATGTGCGCCGAATGCCATTCGACTGGCGTCCACAAAAACTACGACGCGACCAATGATCGCTACGCAACGAGCTGGGCAGAGATCAGCGTTGGTTGTGAAGCCTGTCACGGGAAGGGCTCGAACCACGTGGCCTGGGCCCGCGCACAGCAAAGCTGGTGGCCATTTGGGAAGTCAAAAGATCCGACGAAAGGGCTTGTCGTCCAGTTCGATGAGCGCGCCGGTGTGACCTGGACGCGGAACGACAGAACCGGATTGCCGCAGCGTAACGGACTGCCGCTAGGGCTGCGCAAGGAGGTGGAAACCTGCGGCTTGTGCCACGCGCGCCGCGATCCGTTTTCAGCCGATTGGGCTCCCGGGCAATCTCTCTCAAATACGCACCTGGTCACGCCGATCATCCACTCCTTATCCGAGGCAGACGGGCAGATGCGTGACGAGCAGGAAACCTACAACTATCTGCCGTTCAAGCAGAGCAAGATGTTTGCGTCGGGCGTGAGCTGCAGCGACTGCCATGATCCGCACAGCGCCAGTTTGCGAGCGCCGGGTGATGGTGTCTGCGGTCAATGCCATGTGTCGAGCAAGTACGAGACCGTCGCACACCGTCACCATGAAACCGTGAGCGGCTCAATTCCATGTGCCTCCTGTCATATGCCAGAGCGCAAATACATGATTGTCGACCGCAGACACGATCACAGCTTCCGCATTCCGCGGCCGGATCAATCGGTGAAACTCGGCACTCCGAATGCATGCAACGACTGCCACACGGACAAGCCGCCGCAATGGGCGGCGAGCGCGATTGAAATCTGGTTTGGGTCGCAGCGAAAAGGTTTCCAGACCTATGCGGAAGCTTTCCATGCCGCCTGGACGGAACAGCCGGACGCCGAAAAACTTCTCAGCCAGGTGGCGTCAGACGGCAACGGACCTGCGGTCGCTAGGGCCAGCGCCTTGACAGCGTTGGCTCCGTATCTTTCGCCCGCCAATATCAATCTTGCGCAAAAAGGATTGATGGACAGCGATCCCATGGTGCGCGGCGGTGCGCTTTCGTTGCTCGAGGGTGTTCCGGCCAACCAACTATGGACACTTGTTTCGCCCCTTTTGTCGGATCCGATTGCGAGCATACGCATCAGGGCCGTGTCACTGCTCGCATCCGTTCCAACCGCGAACCAGCCCGGCACTGATCGCGAAGCCTTTGACCGGGCCGCGGCCGAGTTTGTTGCCGCCCAGCGTGCCAATGCAGACCGGCCCGAAGCGCACACGACGCTCGCCAACTTCCTGGCGCAACGTGGTCAGTCCGCGGAAGCCGAGGCCGAATACAGGGCTGCACTAAAGCTAAGTCCGCAATTCACGCCGGCCGCAATCAATTTGGCTGACCTTTACCGCGCCTTAAATCGGGGGGGCGACGGGTTAACAGTCTTGCGCGAGGCGATCGCTGTGGTTCCCCAGGATGCCGGACTTCATTACGCACTTGGGCTGGCACTTGTTCGTCAAAAGCAAAACGATGAGGGCCTTGCAGAACTGCGTCGTGCAACCGAACTGGCGCCTGATCAATCCCGATACGTCTATGTCTACGCAGTCGGTTTGCACTCTGCAGGCCGCGCGGATGATGCAATCGTGACGCTCAAGCAGAACTTGGACAAGCATCCGAACGACCGGCAGTCGTTGCAGGCGCTGGCCACGTTCAATCGCGATGCCGGGCACCTCGCCGAGGCCGTGGAGTACGCCCAGCGATTGGCCCGGCTTGCTCCGGACGATAGGCAGATCGCCGATCTGGTCGACGCCCTCAAGCGTCAAATGAATTCCTCGCCACAATGATCCTCCGGTAACCGGAATGGAATTGACAAGCCCTCTGGCTGTTTACCCGAGGGCTATTCACTGTCTGTCCTCGAAATGCTTACTTCGCCGTGACGACTTTCTGCCGCTGCTCGCCAAGTTTCTCGATGCCGAGCGCCACCACATCGCCGGGCTTGAGGAACACGGGCTCGGGTTTCATGCCGAGGCCGACACCGGGCGGGGTGCCGGTGATGATGATGTCACCAGGCTCCATCACGAAGAACTGTGAGCAGTACCATACTAGGTGCTCGCAGCCGAAGATCATGGTCTTGATATTGCCGCGCTGGCGCTTCTCACCGTTGACGTCCAGCCAACATATTCAAATTCTGCGGGCCGATTGGGCCGAGACGATATAGATATAAAAGAGAGGTCTCGCAGCCTTTGCCTTGTTCACTTTAAACAGACAATTCCGGATTTCCGAATTTTTCGGGTACCGCTAAGGGGCGGAACGATTTCTTTCGAAATCGAACCAATTGATCGCAAACATCGGGTACATGGCTTCAGCATGCAGCCTTTTTGGGCTGATTTTTACTGCTCGCATCTAAATGCCGTCCGTTTTATCGGGAAGCCATTCGAAAAGAGGCTTGCGCGAGGTCGGAATAACGGAATTTTTCGAGAATCGATGCGGCCAAGCGTGTCGCCATTCCAAACCTATGTCGGAAGGTGTGGGGTACTCCGCGACGCCTTGAAGACCGCCGCCGTCTTTGCTAGTCGGCTCACGAGCTTCGTCGACCATTTCGGAAGGTAATCGCCAGACCATGCGCATTGCAGCCATCAATAGTCCGCACGGAAAAATTTTCGGCGTAATTCAGGGCGACAGCTTTCGTCCATTTTTGATCAGCGGCGCATCGGTGCGCGATTTGCGCCATGTCATCAGACTGCTCAGCGAGGGAGCACCACCGGAATACGGTGAACCAGTTGCGCTCAGTCGCGTCAAGCTTGCCGCGCCGGTTGGACCACTAGTTAAAAACGTGATCTGCGTCGGAAAGAATTATCATGAACATGCTGAGGAATTCGCTCGCAGTGGCGTCGATCAGTCCGGCGACAAGCAGGAGGCCCCGGCCGATCCAGTCATCTTCACCAAGTCTACTTCCTCGCTTGCCGATCCGTTTCAAAAGATCTCCGCCTCATCCGACCCGACCCATACGGTGGACTACGAAGGCGAGCTCGGGGTCGTCATCGGTAAACGCTGCAAGGACATAAAGCGTGCCGAGGCGCTCGATTGTGTTTTCGCCTACACTATCGTCAACGATGTTACCGCGCGCGCCGTGCAGCAGCGTCACAAGCAATGGTTTCTTGGCAAAAGCCTGGACAGTTTCTGTCCGGTCGGACCATGGCTTGTAACGCGCGATGAATTCGGCGTGCCAGACGCCCAAGAACTTGCCACATTTGTGAATGGGGAGCGTCGTCAGTTCGCGACACTGCGGGACATGATTTTTAACGTGCCGACGTTTATCGAGACGGTCGCGGCCTATGTCACGCTGGAGCCGGGCGATCTGCTCGCGGCTGGCACGCCGGCCGGCGTCGGCATCGGCTTTAACCCGCCACGCTACCTAAAGTCCGGCGACGAAGTTCGCGTCTCGATTTCCGGCATCGGCGAACTCACTAATCCGGTGGTCTGAGCCGCCCAAACCCTTTATTGTATAGGCGCTGTATTGTAAGGGCGCTATCCATAGGGAATTTCGCCGGCCCTTGAGATATATCAACCGATGACAATAACAAAAGTAGTCTACTTGTTTTGATCGCCTTGGCCTGGCTCGGCTGGAAAAAGCGCCTCAAAATCACCTAAGCACCCATGCGAGAGGAGTGAAGGATGGCAAATCAACCGTGGAAAACGGACGACTGGTTCGTCAGCGAGTGGAACTATGCACCCGAGGTCACCAAGGACTTCAAGTTCGCCAAGAATATTAAGATTCATGACGTCACTCTGCGCGACGGCGAACAACAAACCGGCGTCATCCTGAGCAAGGACGAGAAGATTCGCATCGCCGAAGCGCTAGCAGAGGCCGGCGTGCACCGGATCGAAGCCGGCATGCCGATCGTTTCCCCGTCCGACAACGACGCGATCAAGGAGATCGTCAAGCGCAATCTCGGGCCGCAGATCTTCTCCTTCGCGCGTTGCATGAAGGAAGACGTCAAGCGCGCCATCGATACCGGCGTCAATGGCGTGGTTATGGAAATTCCATCCAGCAAGCACATGGTCGATCTCGCCTATCGCTGGCCGATGGAAAAAGCAATCGAGACCTCGATCGAGGCCACCAAATATGCGCACGACAACGGGCTCGAAGTCGTGTTCTTCCCGATCGACTTCTCACGCGCCGAACTGAAATGGGCGCTCGATCTGATCGAACGCGTCGGCAAGGACGGGCACATGGACGCGCTTGCGCTGGTCGATACGTTCGGCGTGGTGTCGCCGCATGCCATGCGTTACTTCGTGCGTGAGGTGCAGAAGCGCATCAAGAAGCGCCTGGAAGCACACTTTCATCAGGACTTCGGCATGGGCGTTGCCAACACCATCATGGCGCTGGCCGAAGGCGTCGAGGTGATGCACACGACCGTGCTCGGCGTCGGTGAACGCTCTGGCAATGCACCAATGGAAGAGATCGTCATGGCGCTGAAGACTATGTACAATGTCGACGTCGGCATCGACACCACCAAGCTCACCTCGCTCGCAAATCTGGTGCAGCGCCTGACCGGCGTGGTAGTGCCGACCAACAAGGCCATCGTCGGCAGTGGGCTGTATCAGATCGAGTCCGGCATCATCGCCAGCTGGTTCAAGAATTGCGGCGAGAAATACGCCACCGAACTGTTCCCGATCCGTTGGAGCGTCGTCGGCCAGCCGCCGGCGGAAGTGGTGATGGGCAAAGGCAGCGGGATCGACTCAGTCAATATCTGGCTGCAGCAGCTCGGCATGCAGGTGTCCGAGGAAGATGCGCTCAAGATCATGGCGGCGGTCAAGGCGTACTCGCTCAAGAACAAGAAGATGCTGACCCGCGGCGAATTCCGCGATCTGGCGAAAAGCATCGTCAACCGCGCGGCCGCCTAGAACGGCAGGGACCGGCAACAACAAGCCCCGGGGGTCCGTCTTGGGGCTTTTTTCTTTTTCCAACTTTGCCGCGGCGTTGTCTGCCCGTACGCGAGGAGCGTTGAAAAGCGTTACACCTTGAATGGCACGATCTTCTGTCGCTGCTCGCCCAGCCCCTCAATGCCGAGGGTGACTATGTCGCCGGCCTTGAGATAAATCGGCGTCGGCTTCATGCCGAGGCCGACGCCCGACGGCGTGCCGGTGATGATGATGTCACCAGGCTCCATCACGAAGAACTGTGAGCAGTACCATACCAGGTGCTCGCAGCCGAAGATCATGGTCTTGGTATTGCCGCGTTGGCGTTTCTCGCCATTTACGTCGAGCCACATGTTCAGGTTCTGCGGGTCCTTGATCTCGTCCTTGCTGACGAACCACGGCCCGAGCGGGCCAAAGGTCTCGCAGCTCTTCCCCTTGACCCACTGGCCGCTGCGATCGATCTGAAAAGCGCGCTCGGATACGTCGTTGGCAAGACAATAGCCGGCGATGGCGTCCTTCGCCTTGTCGCGGGCGAGATAGCGCGCACGCTTGCCGATCACGATGCCAAGTTCGACCTCCCAGTCGAGCTTGGTGGCGTCCTTCGGGATCATGGTGTCGTCGTTGGGGCCGCAAATACTGCTCGGCGCCTTGTTGAAAATGACCGGTTCCTTCGGGATCGGATTACCGCCCTCAGCAGCATGGTCGGAATAGTTGAGTCCAATAGCGATGAAGTGGCGCACGCTGCCGATGCAGGGCCCAAGCCGCGGCTTGCCAGAAACCGGTTTCATCCGCTTGAGATTTGCCTTCTTGATTTTCGCAAGGCCGCCCGAGGCGAGCATCTCGCCGTCGATGTCCTTCACGATACGGGACAGGTCGCGGATCTTTCCGTCCTCACCAATGATGCCGGGTTTCTCGCGGCCGGGTGTGCCATAGCGGACGAGCTTCATTTGAAAGTGTCTCCCGTAAGCGTTCTATTTTTGAGGTTAAAAAGTTCGGTGGGCGCATCATGCATGGCCGCGGGCGGGGGGCAACCCTCCTTTGCGGGAGCCGCATGACCGGATACTTAGCGAAAATACCCTGTAGAACAGGCTTTTTTGCCTTGCACGCGGCATGATGGGCAAAGTCCTGCGGACTTGCGCGTCTTAGAGGCAGCGACGGACGAAGACGAAAGGTACAACGCCTGCGCGCATTGAAAAGGCAGGCACCATCTCCTTCAAACGGGCCAGTGGCATTGCCGCGTACGCAACGGTCGCCTGCCGTCGCGTGCCTTGACGTGGCGGGTCAGGTCGGCATTCCTAACAATTTCGTTCTGGGCGGGATGCGTATGGCGTTCGCCCGGCTCGAACCAGCATGTCCAGAGTATGACGGGATAGTACCTTCGACACGGCCGAAGCCGGGCGGTGGCACCGGCGAGCTTGCGATACGCCACTAACGCTTTGATGAACCGAAGGCATTACGCTGCAATGCAAAAATGAGCCTGTGTCATCACCGCAACAGCCCCGTTATTTTTGCTTTCTCCGCCGCCATTCCAAGGTTTCTTAGGGCTGCCACTATTGTAGGTGGCGCAACCTCCAGTCACGATGTGAATCGGACGGATGGGACGGACTGGCTGGGGGCTGATTCCAATGTCACGTCGGGGTTTGGCAAACTTCCTGCGCGCGGGCACCGCATTCGGGCTTCTGGTGATTGCAACCGCCCAGGCAGATGCCGGCGCTCTCGCTCTGCGCGAGCAGAGTGCCTACGGGCAAGGCACATCTTTTGCTGGCATTGCCGCTGGCGGGGCGCTTTCCTCGATGTTCTGGAATCCAGCGACAATGACCCAGGTTCCCGGGATCCAGAGTGAATCGGATGTGTCAGGACTCATCCCTTATAGTGCGCAAACGCCAGGAGTCGGCAGCCTGCTTGGCGCATTTGGGGGTACGACAAATAGTTCTCAGGCGGCTTTTGTCCCCGCAAGCTACACCTCGCTGCAGTTCAATCCGAACCTATGGTTCGGTTTGTCGATCAATGCGCCGTTCGGCCTCTCCGTGAATCTTCCGGATCGGTGGGCGGGCCGTGATTACGGCGCCGGCCCCAGCCACTTGATGACGTACAATGCCACGCCGAGCCTCGCCTACCGCTTCAGCGATTGGCTGAGCGTCGGCGTCGGCGTGCAGATCCAGTATGGAAGCGAGCTCTTTACTGCGGGGTTGGGCGGCACGCCGGCCGCTTTTTTCAACATTAAAGGCAACGGATGGGCTTATGGTGCCACCGCCGGCGCGACCATTACGCCTACGCCGACAACGACGATCGGTATTGGTTGGCGCTCAGAGCTCAACCAGAAATTTGATTCCACCCTAGTAACATCTGTCCTCGTACCTGCGACCGTCGGCTCCGTTAACACAACGGTCAAAGCCCCCGATGTCGTATCCCTGGGCATTCGCCAGCGTCTCGATCCACGTTGGACGGTCATGGCAACTGCGGAGTGGTCGAACTGGAGCCGTATCGGCACCTCCGTATGGACGACGCCAAGTGGCAACGTAGCGACGATCGGGGTCACACCGGTACTATTCCCATTCCAGTACAAGGACGGCTGGTTCTTCTCAGGTGGCGCCGAATATCAGTGGACTGATCGACTGACCGTACGTGGCGGCATCGGTTACGAAATTTCACCGGTCACCGACCAGGTCCGCATGCCGATTGTACCGGACAATGACCGTTTCTGGGCGTCGATCGGGGCAACCTGGCAGGTGTTTAGAGGCTTGCACTTCGATCTGGCCTATTCGCACATCTGGGTGAAAGATCCGTCTATCAACATCACCGCGACTTCAGGCAATCCATGGTTCACGGGTGTACCGTACGTTGGAAGCGGGACAGCCCATGTTGACATATTGTCAGGCTCGCTCGTCTTTCGTTGGGATGAGCCTGCCGCGGCGCCGGTTAGGACAGGGTTGATTACGAAATAAGCTGAGGGATGGGGCGAGGCGCCAGGCCGGCAGCAATGCCGGCCTTCGCGTCTTTAGAACGCGCCGTTGAATGTGCCGCCGTCAATCAGCAAATTTTGGCCAGTGATGTAGCCGGCATGCGCGGAGCACAGGAAAGCACAGGCAGCGCCGAACTCGTCCGGATTTCCGAATCGCCTGGCCGGAATGCCGGCGATGCGGTCCGCAGCGACCTCGTCGATGCTCTTGCCCCTTTG
>Ga0066388_100000140_pt1 | contig 26318 bp, 19 predicted proteins | sample PanSoiMetaGPlot6_FD_64539 | JGI IMG/M metagenome (GOLD analysis project Ga0066388, IMG submission 64539) | Tropical forest soil microbial communities from Panama analyzed to predict greenhouse gas emissions - Panama Soil - Plot 6 (Hybrid Assembly) | ecosystem: Environmental > Terrestrial >...
CCTGGTAGGTAGGGCCGGCCGGGTACACGTCGTGGGCAAAGGAGCGCTCGACGGCATAGGCCTCGTCCGCGGCCGTGACCGAGCTTCCGTCCTCGTAGCGCAGACCCTGCTTGAGGTGAAAGGTCCAGGTCAGCCCGTCGGAGGAGGCATGGCCGAGGTCAGTGGCCAGGTCGGGCATCAGCACAGCGCCACCGTCCCGTTCGGTGAACACGGTCAGCGCGCGGGTGGTCAATTTGAGTATCTCGTTCTCGTCGTTCACGTACGCCTTGGCCGGCTCGAACTGGGTGCGGGGATTGGCAGTCAGCACCGTGACCGTGCCGCCGGGTCGCGCACCGGGCACTGCCGGCGCCGGCCCGGTTGCCGTGGGGTCGAGCCGCACAGCGATCGGCGGCGCCTGTGCGCGGGCGCGGTCGCGGTCGATGTTCTTGACCGTCTGTGCGGGAGCGGTGCACGCCGCAGCCAGCCCGACGGCCAGCAGCGAAATCGCACATGCCTTTCTCATCGGTTTCACCGGGCTCCTCCTGTGCTCGGCTCAACGGCGGACGACGGGGTCGAAGGCATCGCGAATCGCGTCGCCGAGAAGATTCAGCGATACCACGAACGCCAGAATGCTGATCACGGGCACCCACAGGTACAGCGGATCGGAGGCGTAATAGTTCGTGGCGTCAGCGATGGTGCGCCCCCACGACGGCGTCGGCTCGATCAGCCCGACACCGAGGAACGACAGGCCTGCCTCAGCGGTGACGTAGGCTGGGAGCGCAAGCGATATGCTGACCACGATCGGCCCGGTGAGGTTCGGCAGCAGCTCGTGCCACAGTATCCGGCGGGTCGACATCCCGCTGAGCCGAGCCGCGTCGACGAAACCCTGCTCGCGCAGCGACAGGACCTCACCGCGGATCAGCCGGGCCGTCTGTGGCCAGCCGAACACGGCGAAGACGCACGCTATCGTCCAGAGCCGGATCAGCGAATTCGATGCCGGGCCGTGCCCGGAGTCCGGACCGAACCACGTTCCCACCACCGGCACCACGGCGAAGACGAACAGGATCAGCGGAATCGAGAGGAGCAAGTCGATCAACCACGATATTGCCGAGTCGACGATGCCACCGGCGAACCCGGCCAGCAGCCCCAACGACACCCCCAGCGTGGTTGCCGCGACCGTCGCGACGACCGCGATCAGCAGCGACGGCCGAGCGCCGTACGCCCACCGGGCGAACAGGTCACGTCCCAGCCGCGGCTCGACCCCGAACCAGTGGTTGGCGCCCGGCCCCCTCGTCGGATAGCCAAGCGCGTCGACCAGCTCGGTGTGCACCGCGGAGTACGTCTGACCTTCCAGCCTGGCCAGCAGCGGTGCGCAGACAGCGACAACAACGAGCGCCGCCAGCAGCGCCGCGCATGCCACCGCGGTGCGGTCGCGACCCAGCCGGCGCAGAGCGGCCACCATCGGAGCCTCTCGCAGTCGCAGCCAGCCCCCGATCGAGCCGCGGTCTGGGCTCAATGTGGCAGAGTTGCGCCATGCCCGGGGCATAGTCTCCTGGACGACATCCTCGCCCAGGTGGGGATCGGACACCAGGCGGCGCACATAACCGTGCAGGGTCGCTGAGTGCTCGGCGTAGAGCGAACGGACGAACGACTCAGCGTCGGAGCCGACCAACGCACGGCGATCGACACCGCCTGCAGAGGAGGTCATCTTCAGATCCTTGTCTGCTCGAGTAACGTGTCCCACCCGCCGGGTCGGTGATCTCAGCGCTCGCCGGTACGGTCTTGGTACTGCCGGTTGCCGTCCTAGGGTGCGTTCGGCGGCCACGCGACGGCATCAGTGAGTTCACCGAAGTCCGTGATGCGGCCTGGACGTACACCGGGTCGGTGCGGCCATTCGTGACTCGCACGGACCCGGGCGGCGGACTCATCTCGAGCTTGCGCGTACAAGGCGTGTTCATGTCTTACACCCAGTAGTCAATGGCGCCCTGGTGCTTGCGCTGGCGGCAGCGAGACCGGGACTTGGCCGACCTGCTGCGGATCGACCCGGTTACTGGAGGCGTGTGGCCTGGCGACATGCGCAGTTGGCTTGCCACACAATGCTCGTGAATACGGATTGTAGGTGACACATCATCATTATATCAGATTTGTCTCGATCCAGCCTTTGTGGAAGGATGCGTCTGTGAGTCGTGGGGCAGCGGGTACGGCTGCGGCGGTGGCGTTCGGCTCCGGTGGTCTGGTGGGTCGCGTCGCGGAGGTGACGCACCTGATTGGGTTGGTAGCAGGGCTGCGGGCCGGCCGTGGCGGCGCGGTGTGGGTGGAGGGGGAGCCGGGCATCGGAAAGTCGTCGGTGTTGGCAACAGGGCTGGCCGGTGCGGCCGAGCCACCAGTCGAGGTCTTTTGGGGGGTGTGTGATGAGTTGGGCAAGCAGTTGCCGCTGCGGGTGTTGACCGCCTGCATGAGGGTCGAGGAGGCGGCCCCCGATGGTCCGGCGGCGATGCTGCGCCTCGTCGACTCGGTGGCGCGCGCGGCGGTGGCGCGGCCGGTCGTGTTGGTTGTCGACGACGCGCAGTGGGCAGACGCGTCGAGCCTGATGGTTCTGGCGGAGTTGGCGCGCCTTGTGGGGCAGTTGCCGTTGTTGCTGGCGGTAGCGGCACGGCCGGTGCCGCGGCGGGCAGAGGTGGTTGCGGCGCGACGGGCGGTGCTGGCCCGCGGTGGGGCTGCGTTGCGGCTGAGCCCGCTGATGCCGGCCGAGGTGAACGAGCAGGTACGGCGACTGCTGCGCGGCCGGCCGGGGCAGGGGCTGCGGGAGGCCGCGCAGGCGGCGGGCGGGAATCCGCTGTACGTACGGGAACTGGTGGACGCGTTGGTGCGGGAGAATCGCATCCGGTCGCAAGGAGAGATCGTCGAGCTGGCTGAGGCGGCTGCGGGATCGAGATCGCCGGTCTCGTTGGCGGGAGCGATCTCTGACCGGCTGGCGTTCTTGAGCGAGGGCACGATCGAGGTGCTGCGACTCGCGGCCGTACTGGGAGCGGAGTTCAGTGTGCCAGATCTGTCCACTGTGGTCGGCCGGCCACCGTCGGCGCTGGTGACTGTCGTGCAGGAGGCGTTGGCGGCCGGGGTGCTGGCCGAGTCCGGGCGCGGGCTGCAGTTCCGGCATGGGCTCATCCGGCAGGGGTTGGCCGGGTCGATGCCGGCAGGATTGCAGTCGGCTCTGCACGCCCAGGTGGCTCGGATGCTGTTGGAGTCCGGCGCTGGGATGGAGCGTATCGCCGAGCAACTCCTCGCCGCAGTGGACGCCGGCGTTTTCGGCGCGGCGTGGGTGCTGGATTGGCTGGTCCGGAGCGGGCCCCGGCTAGTGAACCGAGCCCCGGAGATCGGGGCCGAGCTACTACGGGCGGCGCTGGAGGCTGCGCCGGTCGACGGCCCGCGCCGGGAGGAGCTGACCGGGCTGCTGCTGACCGCGTTGTGGCTCAACTGGCAGGACGCCGAGGTCGAGCAGCTGGCCGGGCAGATCATCGCCGACGGCGGGGACCCCGAGTGGATCGGGGCGGCGGCATGGCGGATGGTCTACGCCATCTGCGGGCGGGGGACTGGGGTGGCACGGATGGCCGAGGGTGTGCGGGTCGCCGAGGAACTGCTGGCAGGCGGGCGGGTCAGCGGCCGCTGGCTGATCCGGCTGCGCGCCCTCTACGGGAATCGCTTGGGGATGCTCGGCAGGCACGAGGAGTCCGAGGCGGTCGGGCAGGCCGTGCTGGCCGATTCGACCGCCGACCACTTCGCCGTCGGCTACGCGCTTCAGGGGCTTGCCCAAGTCCGCTGGCGCGTCGGCGACATCGAAGGCGGGCGAGCCTACTTCGAGCGTGCACTGGCTGCCATCGGTAGCGACGTGGAGACCACGGACCTACGCCTGATCCTGCTCATCCAGAGAACTCTGGCCTTGCACTTCACCGACCGGCTCGCCGAGACCCGCCAGGCGGTGCGGGAGGCGGTGCGACTGGCGGAGCATGCCGCGCCGCCGAGGCTTGCCCTGAACCGGCTGATGGCCGCCGACCTGTGGTTCGACACCGGCGACTGGGATGACGCCTTGGCCGAACTCGAGGATCTGCACCCCCTCGTGGCAATCGACCAGGTCGCCGCTCGTTGCATCCAGGCGCTGATCGCGATGCACCGCGATGAGCCCGAAGCGGCAGCCGAGGCGATGCGGCATCTTCCCACCGGTCAAGATCGCGAACTGGCCACGTTCGCCTTCGGCGGCCTCAGCGGGGTGCGCGTGCTGGCAGCCGAGCGGGCTGGCGACTCGAAACGGGTGGTGGCCGAACTAGGCCCGATGTTGGATCTCGCCTCGGCGACAGCGAATACCGACCCGACAGGGTGTAGCAACCGCTACCGGGTATTGCCGACAGTGGTGCGCGCCGCCTTGGCGGTCCGGGATGTCGCGACGGCGCGGGTGGCGGCGGCTGACGCCGCGGCCGAGGCCGACCGCGCCGGGACGCGGAGTGTGCGCGCGGTCGCCGAGCACACCCGGGGGTTGCTCGCCGGTGACGGCGCGGTGCTCCGGGCGGCCGGTGACGAGCTAGCCAGCATCGGCCGGCCGCTGCTCGCCGGGCAGGCCTTCGAGGACGCAGCGGTGGCCTACGCCGAAGGCCGGAAGCGGGACGCGGCCCGGGTTGCGCTGGAGGCGGCGCTGGCCTGCTACGGCGGCCTGGACGCAGCCTATGACATTCGACGGGCGAAGGGTCGGCTGCGCCATTACGGTCTACGATCGGCCGAGCGCAAGCCGCAGCGACCGGTATCCGGGTGGGAGGCGCTTACCCCGGCCGAGGTCAACGTTGCCAAGCTCCTCCGGGCCGGTAAGTCCAATCCTGACATTGCCACCGAGCTGTTCCTATCCCGCCGGACCGTCGAGTCGCACGTCTCCCACATCCTGACCAAGCTCGGCGCGAAGTCACGACTTGAAGTCATCGCTTCCGCGCACAGTGTGAGTCTGGCCCCGTAGCTCGGACCACCAGCATGGTGCCTCGACTGCTCGCTGCGCGAGACCCGGCCATACGTCCGCCGTAGCACGCGCCGATCAGGCCGACCTGGCCGGCGCGACGCAATGTTCGCTTCCCGTCGTCCGGGTGCGCCGGTACGCCCAACCCGCTGTGCTGCCGGTAGGGCTCCGCCCAGGCCGAGGCCCTACTGGGCCGGGCCTGGGCGGGCCGAGACCGGGAAGGTCGCGCGGGGCGGCTAGGACTGCGAGCCGATCTGGGGCGCCCGATCAGCAGTAGCCCGTTCCGCCCCCGGCGTCGACCAGGAGAACGCGGGTCGACGTGTCGTGGAGCGGCTCGCCTGCGGCCGGAGTTGCGGACTGGCCGCCGTCGAGGATTTCCTCGGCTGCTGCGATGGCCGTGTCGGTGTCGGTGTCGGTGTCGGTGTCGGTGTCGGTGTCGGTGTCGTTGTCGAGCGTCGTCTGCATCTCGCACCTCTCCTCTGGGTCGAGTCCTCTGGGTCGAGCCGGCAGAGCAAATACGCCGAACAAACGTGCTGATGAGGGGTGGCGTTCAACCCCCTTCGGGGTTCCTCGACGATCATGAAGGCTGGTGCGCGCAGCGGCTCCCCGTGCCTGGCAGGCTGGATACTCCGGGTGCCCTGCCTGCGGGGGTCCCCGCGACGTTCTCGACTCCGTCGAGAAGGCCGCTGCCCACCGCGGCTGTCCGGGAGCGACGGTCTGGCGACCGGCGGATGAACGGTCGCCTCCCTCGGTCCGTTAGTCATGCGGATGGTGCAGCACCGGCCGTGAGCCCCTCGAAACGGCCCAAGTGTGATGGAGTAGCCATGTCGGCGAGTCCGCAGGAGACGGCCAGCGCGGAACTGCAACGCTTCGCGGCAGGACTGTCTTTCGTCGCCCCCCGGAGTGCATCGGTTCTCCGCGGTCTTGCAGACGCCCTGCGGACCGATCCTGATATAGCGTGTACGTTCGGCGACCATGTGATGGGCTTGCCCGCCGCGGGCATACGCCTGGTTGCCGGCCTGCACGATCTGGTGCTGACCGGGGAGTTGCCCGCGCTGCGGGAGGTCATGTATCCGACCGACCCTGATGCCGCCCCGCCTTCACCGGAGACCGCGTGGCGGTTGGCACGGCAAGCCTTCCGCGAGCACGCCGAGTACCTCCAGGCCGCGCTGGAGTGGCAGGTCCAACAACACACGCCGGATCGTGCCGGGATGCTGCTGCGCGGGCTGGCCATGCTCAGGCAGCGCCGCGTCCGGCTACTCGAGTTGGGCTCCTGCGCGGGCCTGACCCTGCTGCTGGACAGGTACCGGTGGCGGGGGTCCGGCTGGACATGGGGAGCGGCAGACTCGCCGTTAGAGTTCACAGTCGCCGGCCCACCGCCAACTGCTGACCTGACGATCGCGGAACGTGCCGGCTGTGACATCGCCCCGGTCGACCCGAACGACCCGGTCGGTGTACGCCGGTTGCATGCGTTCATCGCCGCCGAGCTGACGGCCACGCACAGCCAACTCGATGCGGCGCTCGCGCTGGCCCGCTCGGCGCCCACCAGGGTCGCGCGTGCGAGCGCGGGCATCTGGCTGCGGGAACAGCTCGCCCGGACGCCTGACCCGGGTGTGCACACCGTGGTGTGGCACAGCCAGGTCTGGCACCTGTTGGACCCGACCGAGCAGGAGGACATCCGGGGAATGTTGGTTGAGGCGGGCGACCGGTTTGCGCTCAGCCGTATCAGCTGGGAGCCGCTGCGGGTGGGCCACCGGCCAACGCTGTGCATAGAGGAATTCAGTTGAAACGTGCTGCTGCCCGTGAGTCGGACCCGGCCCTGTCCACCTGGGAAGAGCAGGTCTCGCAACGGCTGCATGCCGTCATCGATGACGCTTGCGCGGTGCTTCCATCGCTACGAGCCGCGGTGGCGGATCTCGCCGTCGACGACGTGCCCTACCGGCTGCTCGGCATGGCTGTGCACGGCGCGCTCACCGGCGATCCGGCGCCGGCTATGCCGGTATGCGTCATGTCTAGGCTGTGGTGGTCCGGAGCCGAAGCATTGGATGATGTGGCCGACGATCCGAGTGGGCGCGGCTGGTCGGCGTGTTCGCTCGGAAAGACCCTGACCGCTGCAACCGCGTGCCTGGTCCTTCTTCCGCAGGTCGTCCTCGACCGAGAAGCGCTGGCTACCGAGATCCGGCAGGATTGGCAGCGCGAACTGACCATGGCTTGCCTGCAGGCGGCCGACGGGCAGCTCGCCGACCTGTCTGAAGATGATGGTGACTTCTCCTGGTCGCAGGTGATCGCGAGTTACCGGAAAAAGACCGGGGCGCCCTACGCGCGCGATGCCGTGATGGCAGCCCGGCTGACGACCGCCGATCCGCAGGCACTTCGCGGCTGGCGCGCGTTCGGGTCGCTATTCGGCCTATTACGGCAGTTGCACAACGACGCTGCGTCGGCGACGTCCGAGAACGACGAGGACCTGGCCAACGGCACACGCATCCTACGGCTGGCTGTTGCGCTCGAGCTCTCCCGTCCTGCCGTTCGGGAAATCCTGCTCGAACTCCGTAGGCGGGCCCGATCGGACCCAGCTGCCCGCGCGGAGCTGCGTCACCGCCTCGACGAGCCTGGGATCGCCAACAGGTACACCGCGAGGATCGACACGCTGCGTCAGCATGCGTGCGCGTTGCTGGACCGACTGGCCGCGCCATCGTCTCACCGGGATCTTCTGCACCGCCTGGTCCACACCTCCTCAGCCGGCGCCAGCCCATAAACGATCGCGAGGGAATGCGGATGACCGTCGTCGAGTCCCCTGCCACGACAATCAACGTCCTGCGGACTCCAGAAATGCTGCAAGACCCGTACCCCTTCTATCGGATGCTACGGCAGCAGGAGCCGGTACTGTGGGACGCAGAGCGCGGGCATTGGGTCTTGACGCGGCACGCTGACGTCATGGCTGTGCTGCGGGACCGAAATCTGTCATGTGCGCGACGTCTCACCGGCCAGGTCGAGGGCTGGGGGCTCGATGTGCTGTCCAGGCAGATGTTGTCGATGGATCCACCAGATCACACGCGGCTGCGCGATCTGTTCAGAAAGGCATTCACACCGAGGACCGTCGATCGGATCCGGCCCAGGATCGCAGCACTCACCGACGAGCTACTGGATCGGGTCCGCGACCGCGGCGAGATGGAAGTGGTAGCAGACCTCGCGTTACCCCTTCCGGTGAAAGTGATTTGCGAGCTGCTCGGCATACCGAGGCAGGACCATGAACTGATGCACCTGTGGTGCTTGTCGTTTGGCTACCTGCTCGACGATGTGGATACGAACATGGCCGACGCCATCGGTCGCGTCGGAGAGTTCCTCACGTACTTGGCCAAGTTGGTCGAGTCACGCCGCAGGCATCTAGGCGACGACCTGGTAAGCGCGCTCGTCGCCCTCCAGCAGGGCGGCGACCGGCTTACGACGGACGAACTGCTCGTCAACCTCGTGCTCCTGCTTGCGGCCGGACATGTGACGACGGCGCACATGCTCGGCAATGGGACCCTCGCCCTGCTGCGGCACACTCGTCAATGGCACCTACTACGCGCGGAGCCTGGCATCATACCTGCGGCCGTGCTGGAATTGCTGCGTTTCGACTCGCCAGTCCAACTCAGCAACCGATATGCCACGGCCGATTTCGCGCTCGGGGGCAGGGCGATCAGACGAGGGGACGCGCTGGCGACAATGCTGGGCGCGGCGAACCGCGATCCGGAAGTGTTCGCCGACCCGGATCGGCTGAACATGCGTCGATCGACCACGCCGCAACTGGCGTTCGGGCATGGCATTCACGCATGCATCGGCATGGCGCTAGCTCGAGCGGAGGGAGAGATTGCATTCGGTCGGCTCATGGCGCGGTTTCCTGGCATGCGCCTGGTGGACGATGTACCGCCCGTCTACCAGCAGAGCATAACATTCCGGGCGTTGTCGTCGTTGCAGGTGAGGTGGGACCCGTGAGCCCGCCCCAGCCGTTTACTTGGTGAGCTTCCGAGAGCCCGACAGGAGCCCACATGATCGGATGTTCTGGACCAAGGACCGTGCCTTTTGACACGAGCCTGGATCGTATGGAGATGGTGGAACGCTACTGGTACTTCCAGGAGCATCAGCCGGTGGCCAGGGTGATGACGGTCGTCGGCGACCCTGCCTGGCTGGTGACCCGTTTCGGAGATGTGAAGGCCCTGTTGGGTGATCGACGACTGGGAAGGTCTCACCCGGACCCGGACCACGCACCCCGCTGGCTCCCCTCGCCGTTGGGGGGTGGGCCGGTCCTCGACTTCGCCACCGAAATGGCCGACCGCAGCGCCATCCGCAAGGTTCTGGCCGGGCCGTTCTCGCCGAACCGGTTGGCTGCGTTGCGCCCGCTTGCTGAGGCGACAGCTGCTGCGCTGCTCGATACCATCACCGCGGAGGCGACGCCGGCCAACTGCTTCTCCAGCTTCGCGGCTCCGCTGCCCAGACAGGTGACGAGTGTGCACCTCGGCATTGGGCCCGACGAGGCGGAGAAGTTCATGGCTTCGGCCGCGGTCCTGATCGACCTCAGGAGGTACGACGCCGAGCAGACGAAGGTCGCGACGGAGGCTCTTGCCGAGTACGTGCGGAAGCTCGTCGCCGTCAAGCGTGCCGATCCCGGCGACGATGTGCTGACCGAGGTGATCCGGGCGCGGGATGTGCACGGGCAGCTCAATGAAGACCAGGTGCTTTTCGTAACATTGATCATGCTGCTTGCCGCGAACGGGTCGACGACAGTCCGCATATGTCTCGCGGTGGCTCTCCTCCTCGCACACCCTGAGCAGTACGCGGCGATGGTCGCTGATCCTGGGCTGGTGCCAAGCGCGGTCGACGAGATCCTGCGGGTGTCTGCCGGCCTCTTCGACAGCAATCTTCGCTACGCGCGTACCGACGTCGAGATACATGACGTGGCGATCAGGGCGGGCGACCTTGTGCTGCTCGACCTGTGCGCCGCGCACTGCGACAGACGGGTGTTCTCGGACCCGCTCCGTTTCGACATCACTCGCAACCCGAACCGGCATATGATGTTCGGCCATGGCTTCGCCCGCTGCATTGGCGCGGCGATAGCCCGAATGAATCTCGAGGCGGCGGTCGGCGCGCTGGCTCGTCGGTGCGCGACGCTGCCGTTCGGCCCGCTGTTCCCGATGCCGGACCGGCCCCTCGCGCCGCTGTGAGGCCGCCGGGTGGTCGCCGGTGTGTTGTCAGTCGGATCGAGCGCGGCGGCGGCCACCGGTGTCGTGTTTCATGTGGGCGCGGGCGATGAGCCGGGCCGGCGCTTGCCGTGGCGGGTCTTGACCACGTGCCCGGGGTTGACGAGGCAGTCCTGTGAGACGAACTGGTGGCGGTCTGCTCGACACCTGGCCTTGCCGGCTCTTCTGCTGTTCCGTGGGTGGTCTGAACCGTACGGAACGAGCATAGCCGGCATGGGGTGGTCTGCGGGGCCGGGTCGGTGTCGCGGCTGGACGGGCATACGCCGCCTCGGTTCTGGGTTGCTGTTTCGAGCGAAGGCAGGGTTCCAGAGGCGTAGGACGGCGTGCGCACATCAAAGGTAGTTCGGGTGCTGCTCGGGGTCGAGCACACGGTGGTGGAGTCGGTGGCGGTGCGGGGGTGCGGCGCGATCGCGGTCAGCTACGTCGACCCCCTGTCGGGGCGGGGCGAGCTGGGTGAACAGGCCACCGGTGACTTGCACGCTACGCTGCAGGTAGGGACTGTTCTGATTAGGTTCAGCGGGCGGCGGCGGAGGGATATCGGTGACCGAGGGTGGCGGGGCGCGGGATAACAGCCGGGCCGCCGGGCGGGTGGCAAGGCTTCTCGCCGGGCAACGGCGCCGCGGCTACTGGCCGGTGGACGACGTCGAGGAGCCATCGGCGCCTCCGATCGCACCGCCCGGTGTCACCCCCGCGGAGTCGGAGTCGGCAGACGCGGCAGAGGCCGAGGCAGACCCGGACCGCACACATCCGCCGGCCGGGTAGCGGTGCCCGGAGACAACTCGGGCGGGAGCGGCCCGGCGTCGGCGGCGGCACACCCTGCCGGCGGTGGTCGCCAGCCCGCCGACGGCATGGTGATCCTGCGCGCGGACGTTCGGGATCGCGATCATTGGCAGTGGCAGCTGTGCTCGCTGGAGGGCGGCCTGCTCGTGAGCCGCGAGGTTGCGCTGCCCGAGCAGGCCTGGCAGTCGGCGGCGCTCGATGATCTTGACGAATTCCTCTACCGGCATGTCGCCACGGATCGGCGGATCGAGGGCGAGAGCAGCCTGCTGCGTCAGCTTGGCGAGTGGATCGGCGTCCAGGTCCTCGGCGGCGACATCGTCGCGGAGATTGCCGGCCGGGCGCCGGTCACGCTCCTGCTGCAGGCTCCGCCGACTCCCCGGTTTCTGTCCCTACCTGTGGAGCTGGCCTGGCTGGGCGACGCGCCGTTGCTCGAGCGCGGGGTCGTCCCGGTCTTCGACCCGCAACCCGTACGCGGACCGGCGAGTCATGACGCGGTCGCCGGTCGGCCGGCCAGCGACCGGAGCGACCGCGGCACTCCGCTCCGGATCCTGGCCATCTTCAGCCAGCCGGACCGGTCGACCGCACTGCCGCTGCGACGTGAACGCAGGGCGCTCAGCCGTCTCGTTCAGACGCTGGGAGCCGATCATCACCGGCGGGTCGAACTCACCGTTCTCCAGTACGGGGTGACCCGCGAGCAGGTGCGGCAGGCCGTCGGGCGTGCCGAGGGCTGGGACATCCTGCATGTGTCCGCCCACGGCTCGGCCGGCGTGGTCGTCCTGGAACGGCCGGACGGCCGTCCCGACGCGGTGGACGCCGCAGCGTTGGTGGATCTGCTGCGTCCCGCCCGTGGGTCGACGAAGCTGACCGTGGTGTCCTCCTGCGAGTCGGCGTCGAGCCCCGAGGAGGAGCTGGCGCGTCTAGGGCTGCCGGTGCCCGGCCGTGCCGACAGGACGGTCCAGGACGCGCCGCCGGTGGCGGCCATGACGCCGGCCGTGGCGTCGGCCGCCCGGCACGGCCGGATCCTGCGAAGCCTCGCTTCGGAACTCGTCGACGAGCTTGACTGCGCGGTGGTGGGAATGCGCTACCCCGTGGACGATGCGTTCGCGGTGCGGTTCACCGGCGAGTTTTACCACCGCCTCCTCGTTGAGGACGATCCAGTCGAGAACGCCATGGGGCACGCCCTACACGCTGCCAGGTGGAACACCGGGTCAGGGCAGGCCATTGCGCTGTCGGTGGTGGCGCCCCTGTTGCTCGGGCGGTCCGCGATCGGGCTACGGTTGTCGCCGTCGCCGGGCGATCCTCCGGCGGACCGGCATGCTGGGCACCGGCTGCCCGACGAACCCGCCGTATTCGTCGGCCGCACCGCGCAGCTGGCGCGGGCTCAGCGGGCGCTCGCCCCGTTGAGCGGCCGGACGGCGGTGCTCTTCCACGGAATGGCTGGCGCGGGCAAGAGCGCTTGTGCCGCCGAACTGGCGCACCGCCAGCTCGACGTGTTCGAGGACGCCATCTGGTGGACCGCCTCCCGTGACGGCGAGGGCGCCGCGGCTGACGCCCTCGCCGACTTCGCCGGCGTACTGCAGCACCGGCTACCCGATCCCGACCTGGCGGCTCTGGCTGGGTTCGGCGAGGCGGCCAGCTGGACCCAGGCCGCCGAGCGGGTGACCAGCCTGATGTCCCGGACCCGGCTCCTGCTCATCGTGGACGACCTCGAGTCGCTGCTCGACTCAGCCGGCGCCTGGCGAGATCCACGGTGGGCGGCGGTGGTCCGCGCCCTGACCGTCCACAGCGGTGAGTCCCGGACCGTCCTCACGAGCCGGCTGCCGCTTCCTGGGATGGACCACAGTGCCATCGCGGTCGAGGAGGTTCACCCGCTCTCGCTGGAGGAGGCGGTCCTGCTCGTCGAGGAGCTGCCCCGGCTGAGCCGGCTGCTGGCGCAGGACGACGCGGACGGCCGGGACCTGCTGCACCGGGTGCTGCTGCTCACCCAGGGCCACCCCAAACTGCTCGAGATCGCCGACGGCGCCGCGGCCGACCGAGCAGAGCTGGCCGGCTGGCTGGACGCGATGGGGTCGGAAGGTTCCGCCCGCCGCGTGATCGGTACCGCCGGCGCCAGAACGCCCACGGACGCGGACTTCGACGAGGTGCTGGCGCGCTGGACGGCCGGAGCGGTCGACCGCCTGCCCGACGCGGCCCGGCGCCTGCTCGTGCTGCTGTGCTGGCTGGAGGACCGCGACCACCTGTCCGTGGTGGCCGAGATGATCTGGGCAGACGCATGGCCGGCCCTCGGCGGGTCGGGGCCGGCTCCGGCTCTGACCGACGGGATCCGCGCGCTGGAAGCCGCGGCACTGCTGCGCACCGAGCGTTCCGGCACGACCGTGGCCGAGTACACCATCCATCCGGCCGTGGCGAGCACCGTCCGGCGACTGTCCGGACCGGACGCCGGCAAGGTCGTGGACGAGGCCGCGGCCGATTCGCACTCGGGGGCGTTCCAGTGGGCGTTGACCCGGCCGGAGGGCGAGGCCGGCACCACCGTCGTCGCGGCCGGCATCCGCGCCGCTCCTTACCTGCTGCGGCAGGGGAAGTGGGAGCAAGCCCGGGCGATGCTGGAGCAGTGCCTGACCAGGCAGGACGACAACCCGGCAGACGTCGGGCTCATGCTCCCGTACCTGCGTAGGATCGCCGAACACACCGGCCGTCCCGGCAACACGGTGCTGCTGGGTAGGGCGCTGGCTTTGGTGGCGCCGGCAGAGGGGGAGCGTCTGCTGCGGCAGGCGTTCGACCGGGCCGCCACGGACGCGGATCGGCGGACCGCGTACGTTGCGGCCGTCGAGCTCTACAACGTGCTGTTCCAGCGAGGTCGGTTCGACGAGGCGCAGGCGGCGGCAGAGGCCGCCGAGACGTTCGCTGCCGAGGCCGGCCTCGGCGCCTGGAACGAAATCGAGGTCGCCGGTCTTCGCCTGCAGGCGCTTGCCCGCTCGGGCGAGCACGAGCGGGTGCTCGTCGAGGTCGACGGTCTGGTCCACCGCCTTCGGGACCTGCCCACCGAACGCACCGCGCGGGACGCGACGAACCCGTGGAACGTCACGGAGACGACCCTCGACATAGGACGGCAGTCGGCGCTGGAACTCGGTCGATGGGAGGATGCGCTGTGGTTCACCGCCGAGATCCTGTCCAGCATCAAGCGCCGGGAAGGTGGACAGGACGTGCTGGCCCGCACCCGGTTCAGCGACTACGGCCCGCTCATCGAGCTCGGCCGGCTGGACGAGGCCGAGCAGACGATCGAGTCCTATCAGGACGCGCTGGACGACGACGACCTGCAGGGCCTGTCGATGGTCCTGCAGGCCCGCGCCGCTCTGGCCGACCACCGCGGCCATCTCGGCCTGGCCAGGCAGATCGGATCCGAGTCGCTCCGCATGGCATACCTGACGGTGGACTCGCTGGACATCGCCCGCTCGCACCAGAACCTGGCCCGCTATCTCCGGCAGGACGGTGAGCAGGCGCCGGCCGACCTGCCCGGCGCGTACGCCCATCTGCTTGCCGCGTGCGTGCTCTACCTGCTCGTCGGCGCCGAGCACGTCCTCGACGAACTCATCGGACCGCTCGCCCGGATGTGCCGATCGATCGACGAGCCTGTCCCGGAATCGCTCGCAACGCTCATCGCATGGGTCGAGCGGGTGCCCGGCGTTCGCTTCGGTGAGGTGGTGGTGGAGTCCGCCGAGAGCGCCGTCGCGCAGGCGGCGCTGGCGGCCATCCAGCCGCGGATTGCGACCGCCCTGGACGAGGAGCTTCGGCCGGGCCTGGCCTCGGCGCCGTTCTTCCAGGCGGTGGTCGCCGCGGGGCGGGGCGGCGCCGAGGCCGCCGCGGAGGTCCGGCCCGAGCTGCTGCGCAGGCAGCACGACCCGACCGGCCAAAAAATCATGACGGCGCTGCTCCTCGTCCTCGCCGGCGAACGCGAGCACGGCCGGATTCTGCCGCCGCCGAACTCGCCCAGAGACGCCGCCATCGTGCGGATCCTGCTCGACATGATCGACTCCCCGGATCCTCCGGACCAGGTCGCATCCGACGCGCCGACCCGACCGCCCGTCCCGAGCCAGCCGGACGAACGATGACGCCGAACACCGCGCAGCAACTGGCGATCCTGCTGTTCTTCGTCCTCCCAGGGGTGGTCTACCAAGCGGTGCGAGACGCGCTGCGGGGGCCGGCGGCCAGCGAACAGGAGACTGGGAACCGGTTCCTCCGCGCGGTCGCGGTCAGCGCCGTGCTGGACGCCGGCTACCTGCTGCTGTTCGGGCCGGCGCTGGTCCGGCTGGTGTCCGGACCCCGCCGCCAAGGTCTCAGCGGCCTGGCCGACCAGCCCAGGCTGGCCGGCCTGGTCGGTTTCGTCCTGCTGGTCGGCATTCCGGCCGCCGTCGCCGCGACCGGCACACTGCTTCTGCGGCGCCGACGTGCCGCCCGGTACGACCCGACGCCGAGCGCCTGGGACCACCTCTTCAGCAACCGTGGCGGCTGCTTCGTCCGGGTCAAGCTCAAGGACGGGTGCTGGGCCGGCGGCTGGTACGGGCGCGGCGCCTACGCCTCGGCGTTTCCCCAGCCGCGGGATCTCTTCCTGTCAGCCCAGTACGCCATGCTGCCCGACGGCCGGTTCGGGGCGCGACTGCCCGACACCGGCGGGATCTACATCCCCGCCGCAGACATCACAACGCTGGAGATCTTCAACCGGCCGGACGCCACCGGCTGACCGCACGCCGAAGCGGCGCACCCCGCCTTCACCGCCTCGCCGGTCTCGGTCAGCCGGACCCGCACGGCATCGAAGACAAGCCCGTCGGACAGGCCGCCACGAGCAAGGTGCTGCCTGATGGCCGCGATCGCTACAGTGATGTCGGCCAGGCGCTGCTGCTCCCGCCGGGTCACAGCGCGACCAGATCGGCGTCGACCATGTCGCGGACCTGCGGCTCGAGCCCATCAGCGGGCACCAGGTCGACCGGCGCCCGCAGCAGTGTCTCCAGCTCCTGCCGCAGACGGCCGAGCCCGAGCAGCCCAAGACCGCTGGGTAGGTCCACGAGCAGGTCGATGTCGCTGCTGGCGTCCTCCTGCCCACGTGCCACGCTGCCGAACACCCGCACATTCGACACGCCGTACCGGGCAGCAGCCTGGACCACGCGAGCGCGCTGCCGCCGCACCCGGCGTCCCAACGGGCCAGACAGCCGACCCAGCGGCGACCGGGACCTCCGCAGGCCCAGCTGAAGGTCGAAGCCAGCAGCCTCGACCAAGGCGGCCAGCGTCGGCAGCGCCGGCTGACGGCGGCCGGACTCATACGCGCTGACCACGCTCTGCGCGACACCCGCCCGCCGGGCCAGCTCAGTCTGCGACAGCCCCGCCCGCCGACGGGCTTCTCGCAGCAGCCCACCCGCTGAGCCAGCAACGACAGACACCCCGGTACCATAGCATATTGTCTATAGTCGGTGACCCTGCCACCGCGCCCGTGCCACCCCCACAGCAGCGACCCACCAACGCACTCACATCGGCACGAGGGTGATGAGCGGGCGCCCCGCCTCGGTGATCTTGTGCGCTTCACCCCAGCACGGTGAGCACGCCCGCGGCATCCACAGCGCCCGCCGCACCTACGTGTCGCCGGCAGTTCCCACCCGTACGGGTGGGCCAGAGCCTTGACGGCGTCGTTGAGCCAGTCGGGTTCGACGTCGTCGTGGCGGGCGGCGACCCGCGCGGCTGCTTTCCGCACCTCAGTGGAGGGATGCCATCCCGTCGACGTCCCGGGTGGCGGGCCGAGCGTGGTATGCGATGGTCCCGTCATCGCTGCCCCGCCCACGATGAAGACATCGCCGCGGACGCCTGCCCTGCACAGCTCGCCGTCCAGCTCGGAGAACAGCGTGAGGATCCGCTCCCGCGCCAGCATGCCGGCGACCCGGGCCGCTACACGTTGGTGAGCGACTCGCGGTGCAGGTACACCCCGCGGCTCTGGAACGACATCGGGCTGCCCGCGTACTCCCACGCACGCATCGACTCCATCGGCGTGACCCACCAGCCGCGGCGCAGGTACCGGTTGTCCTCCCGGACCCAGGCCGGAGCCGGCACACCCGCCCGCACGGCCAGCCACTCAGCGAGCCGCCAACGAAGGCATCCCACCGAGGATCGCCCGTCTCCGGTGGCCTCGCTGTGATCATCGTCTCCTTGTCCGCACTGGCAAACCGCGCCGCCAGCTCGGCCGCCTTCCGGACCGGCACGATGTAGTCCCCGGCTGCGACATCCGGCTGGATCGACCGGGCCAGCCCCACGACGCTGGCGGTGTGATCGGGATGCGCCTCCACCCGCAGCCGGGACCCTGCCGCCTCGACGATCTGTGCAAGAGTGTCCACCGTCGGCTGCATCTCACCCTGCTCGATGCGGTGCACTGTGCTGGCCGCTACGCCGGCCGCCTCGGCCAAGGCACGGACCGACAGGCCCGTTTCAGAGCGGACCGCACGCACCATGTCAGCCGGCTTCATGCTGTAAGCATATACGCCTACAGCGGTGCTCGCGTTCTGACAGCCGTCCCGGACGGGTTACCGTAGCACGCGGTTTATCTGCTGGTCCGCTTGGTCAAGAGCGGCTTGCGGGCTCAGCTTGCCCTCCAGCGCGGCGTGCAGATTCAGGTAGACGGCCCGGCTGACCGCCGGGTACTCAGCTGTGCTGGACGGCCGGGGGACGCGAGCGACCTGGAGTCCGGTCGCCACCGCCGGAGTTGTCCCAGTGGCGGCGCGGCGAACGGTCACGTTGGTCGGGATGTGGGAGAGTTTCGCCATGCGCGGCTGGGCCTGCACATCGGTCATCCACCGGATGAGCTTCTTGGACTCCTCGAGCCGGTGAGTGTGCGGGTTGATGTAGAGGCCCCAGCCACCGATCGTGGAGTAGCCTTGCCCGGGCCGCCCGGTGAACGACGGCAACGGCGCCACGCCGACCTTGCCGTACCACGGACTGTTCGGCGAGACCATCCGGGAGTAGGCCGTGTTCCAGCCCCGGAGGAACGCGGCCTGCCGCGACGCGAAAAGCTGTTTGGCCTCCGACTCCTCGAAGGTTGTCACCGCCTGCGGGCTGGTTCCCCCGGCCACGAGACCTCGGAGAAACTGGAGGGCGGCCAGGGCCTCGGGCGAGTCGATCGCCGACCTGCTCTGCGCTGGATCGAGCGTGCTACCCCCCGCGTCGGCGAGCACCTCCGTCCAGATGCAGGTCAAGCCCTCGTAGGCGGCACCGTGCCAAACATAGCCGTACTTCACCTTTCCCTTGCGCACGAGGGCGTTGGCATCCCGGACGAGGTCTTCCCAGGTCTTTGGCGGCTCCGGCACGAGGTCCTTCCAGTAGAACAGCATCCCCTGGTCGGCGAAGAACGGAGCGGCGTAGATCTTGTCCTGGTAGGTGACCGCTTGCACGTCCACCGGCTCGAACCGGTCCCAGAAGCTCGCCTCGAACTGGTCGCTCAGCGGCAGAGCCCGATGGTTTGCCGCGAACTCGGGCGGCCAGATCACGTCGCCGAGGTACACGTCGGGTGGGTCGCTGGCGCCCGGCGCAAGTGCCTCGACCAACGCTTCCCGCGAGCGGTCGGTGTTCTTCGGCGTGTGCTCGACTCGGACCCTGATCGGCGCGTTGGCGACCTCGAAGTCGTCTGCAAGGCCCCGCGCGTAGTCCTCCTGGTTCTGGTCGGTCGAGCCGACGTACCAGACCAGCGTGTCCGCATCGGACCGCTCGTCGGGGGCGGCGCCGCCCGAGCAGGAGAGCGCCGCCACGAGCAGTGCCGTCACCGCGACGGCCAGCACCGCCCGGGACTGGTGCTGGCCGGTCACGGGCACACCTGCCGGTAGGGCTCATCCGGCAAGAATGTCGACCATTCACCCGGGGTCAGGCTCAGCCGCCCGCCGCTGCACATCCGCCTGCCGACCCGGTCGGGGTTGGTATCCCACAGCATTGGTGTGCCCTCCTGGTCTGTGGTCACGAACGTCCGGACGTCGCCGTCGGGCCGGAACGCGATGGACGCTGTGCCGGGCGGCCCGTTCAGCGTCGCCGCCAGTTTCCCGTCGTTTTTCAGGTCCCAGAGCCTGATCACGCCGTCGCCGCTGACGGCGCCGAGCAGTGTCCCGTCCCGGCTGAACGCGACCGCCATCGCTGGCCGGACCGGCTCGGACGGTGCCTCCAGCCGCAGCTCGGTCCAACCACGCGTGTCCGTCTCGCGCCAGAGCCGGACGACGCCGTCCGCGCTCCCGCCGGCCAGCATGCTCCCATCATGGCTGAGCGCCACCGCGTTGACCGGCACGGTCGCATAGTCGGGAAGGAGCTTCGGCGGTTCAGTGTCGAGGGGGGGCACAGTGGACACCGCGATGTAGCCGTCCTCGCTCGCGGTGGCCAGACGCAGACCGCCGGAACGTCCCGCTCTCGCGAGCGCGACGCCGTTGATGGCTCCGGTATGGACGGTCAGCGAGCTCGTGGCCGAGTCGAGCGTCGCGGTGGACCAGAGATCGACGTCCCCGTCCGCACGGGCGCTCGCGCTGGCGAGATAGTCACCCTGCGGGCTCAGCGCCGCCGCGTACACCGGGAGACCGCCACCGCCCGGGACGAGCCGTTGCTTGCCGGCGCGGAGGTCCCACAGCGCGGCGGACGTGGGAGTCACCGGGGTCGCCAGCACCTTTCGGTCGCCGCTGAAGGCCATGCCGAACGCCGCCGGCGCGGAGCCAGGCCACCGGTGTGACACGAGCAGGCGACGGCGGAGTACGAACTCGCCGTGGCCGCCGGCGGTGGCCCAGAGCAGCGGGTCGCGATCCCGTCCGGCGGTCGCCACGATGCCGCCAGGGCCGAACGCCGCGGCGCCGTAGACGGTGGGCCGATCCTCGTCCGGCTGTCCGGAGACGTTCCACAGGCCGACGGCAGAGTCCGAGCCGGCGCCGGCAAGCGTCCTGCCGTCACGGCTGAACGCCACCGCGAGCACCCGGCCGGTCGGGCCGAGCAGCGAGGTCAGCGGGCTCAGCGACCGCGAGTCCGAACTCGCGCCCCACAGCCGCACGGACCCGTCGTCACCGCCGGACGCCAGCGTGCCGCTCTCGCTGAAGGCCACCGTCTGGACCGCCCCGGTGTGCTCGATGGCGGTCGCGATGAGCCGGCCCGAGTCCGCGTCCCACAGCCGTACCGACCCGTCGGTGCCACCCGAGGCGAGTTGGCGGCCATCGGGACTGAAGGCCACCGCGCGGATCGGGCCGCTATGGCCGGAAATCGGCTTCCCGCGGCCAGACCCGACGTCCCACAACGTCACGACCGCGTCGGGGTCGGAACTCGCGGTGGCCAGGGTATGGCCATCCGGGCTGAACGCGACGCCGTTGACCGAGCCTCGGCCCGACCCGGGCAACCGCTTGCTGAGCCTCCATCCCTTGCCGACGTCCCACACCACGACGTCGCCGGCAGAGCCACCGGCCGCAAGAACAGCACTGTCCGGGCTGAACGCCACGCTGTACACCACACCGGGACCCGCCCGAAGTGTGGCGATCTTGCGCACCGTCTGCCCGCGCGGCGCCACGGCGTCCCAGTCCTCGACGTCCCAGACCTCGACGGTGCCGCCCGCACCGGCGGCGGCCAGGAACCGCCTGTTGGGGCTGAACGCCACGCTGAACACCGGGCCGGTAGTCGGCAACCGGAAGGGAGACCGGTCCTGCGGTCGCCACACCGCCACCGCGCTGTCGTGTTGGGCCGTGGCGAGATGGCCGTCGGGACTGAACGCCACGCCGTGCACGGCGCCCATGCCCGGCAGCAGCACGCCGCCGTAGTACCCGGCCTGCATGTTCAGCAAGGTGTCGCGGGCCTCTGGCAGCGTCGGCGCGACACGGTATGCCTCGATGCTCAGCGCCAGCGCGACGCGTGGCTGGCTGTGCCGGAGCACCAGCGCCTGACCGACGAGCTGCCGGCCGACGGCGAGGCTCCGCTGGGAGAGCGCGACCCGCCACTGCGCCACAGCGGCGACCGCGCCCGCCGACACCAACAGCAGCGCGACCGACAGCAGCGCGACCGCGCGGATCCTTACCCGGTCGCCGCGCCGTTGGCCGGCCCGGAGGAAGGCGGCGGCGGCCGTGCTGAGGTCGGCTGGGCCGAGAACATGCCGGGCCTGGACCACCCGCCCCCGCTCCCACAGGTGAGCGTCAGGGCGGCCGGCACGGTCCCACTCCGCCGCAGCCTCCTCGACCAACCTGGCCGTATGCATGGCCACTCGTCGTTCGTCGATCGCGGCAGCAAGTGGCTGCCATGTGGTCAGCAGCGCCTCGTGTGCCACACCGACCGAGCGACCGTCATCGCCTCCGGCGGTGGTGAGCAGCCGGTGGTCAACGAAGGGGGTGAACGCCGCCTGCTCCGGCGCGGACAGTTCGGTGAGGTCGACCCGGCGCCGCGTCGGCTGCCCCGCCGCGTCCAGGGTGGCCAACCGGACCAGCGAGGACAGCACCTCGCCGGCGGTGAGCCCGCTCGCGTCGACCGCCTCGGTCAGGGCCGCGTCAGCATGCCGAGCCAAGGCGCCCTGCACCCCTCCGATCTCCTCGTACCGGCCGGCCGAGAGGGCATCGCCCCGGGTCAGGCCGTCGGAGAGCCGGCTGAGGGTGAACGCCAGCAGCGGCAGCGCCTCCCCGCCGCCGGTGTCGGCGACCAGCCGGTCGAGCAGTTCACGGTCCACCGACAGCCCCGCCATCCGGGCCGGCTCCTCGATGATGACCCGGAGCATCTCCCGGCTCAGCGGCCGCAGCGGGAACGTGTCCACCTCGATGCCGGCCAGTGCGAGAAACCTGTCCTGGAACTCCGAGCGGAGCGTGAGTACCGGGCGGACCCGGCCAGCCGCCGCGGACCGCAGCAGTGCCGTCATCCGGGCTTGCTCGGCCGGGTCGGCACGGGTGAGCAGTTCCTCGGCCTGGTCGATCACGAGCAGCAGCCGCTCCCGCGCGGCACCAGGGCCAGCGACGAGCACCTCGTCGGCCAGGGCGGCCAGGCCGTCGTCCCGCTCCAGGGCCTTCCGGGTATCGGCCACCGTCCAGGACAAACCGCGCTGGTTGGCAGTTGCCGTCAGCGCCCAGGCGAGCGCGCCGACCGGCTGGGACCCGGGCAGGAACGGCTGGGCCACCTCCCAGCCGGGCTCGTCCGCCATCCGAGCCGCCAAGCCGGCGCGCACCAGCGATGACTTCCCGCAGCCGGACGGGCCGACAACCACCACCAGCCCGCTGGCGGCCCGCTCGCCAGGAGACCGCAGCCGGCCGGCCAGCCGCCGCACCTCGTCGGCCCGCCCCCAGAAGGCACGGGCCATGCCGATGTCGAACGGCCGCAGCCCGGGGAACGGCGACCGGTCGTCCGGCCAGCCCAGGCCGCCTACGGCGTCGAGGTGACGCAACACGTCGGCCAGCTGTGCCTGCCACGACGACTCCGGCCCGTACTCGATATACTGCAGGTCGGGTAGCAGCCTTGCCGAGACCCCCGGCGTCACCTGCAGCGGCAGCAGCCGGGAGCCGAGCGCATCGGCGATCCCCATCTCCCTGATACACCAGGGCGACCGGAGATAGGCCGACGTCATGACGCAGACGACCGCATCGGCCGCGCGCAGTTCTCGATGCAGCCGGGATTTCCATAGCTCGCCCCCGCGCAGGCCGGCATCGGGATCCCGGTCGAGAAACACCTGATGCCGCTCGCCGCGCAGCCAGTCGTGCACTGCCTCCGCCACAGCCAGATCCTCGATGGCATGGCTGACAAAGACGCGTGCCACAGCTCCCCTGACCGCTGACGCGAAACCATTATTGCACAGAGAAGTCTACTACGCGCGTCGTGTGAGCCCGCGAGGCACTGTGTGTCCGTTTCCGGCTCCGCCGGACGGCCGCCGGACAGCTCAGCGCGCGGCGTCCCGGCCGACCAGTACGCTATGAATCGGGGTGACCGTGTCCCGCCGTCGGCGGTGACCGCACGGACCACGATCAGGTCCGGTCTGCGACTGGCTCGCCTGGGCGTCCCTCGGGATCGCTACCGCGACCACCCCAGTCCTGCGCGGCGCCCGCGGGAGCGGTTCGGTGCTCGTAGCTCACGCCGGGCACCCGGCCGCTACGCCTACGAGATGATCTCGGACTTTTGCCGGTAGTCTGCCGGCCGAAGTACGAGATCATCACGGAAGGTCGCGACACGATCAGCCGCAGCGCGAAGTCGTCGGCACCGCCCAGTCCGGGATGTGGATGACGTCGCGCAGCAATGTCCTTATCGCAGTGCCTCGGCCAAGGACACGAGAAAATCATAGGAAGAGCTGGAGCCGTACCTTCTCGGCCGGAGGTCACGCACCTTCCGTGCGATCGCTGGCGAATCCGCCTCCGAATACTTCGATCTCGACCGCCCGGTCAGCCGCATCAGTTCGTCTTTCGGCCGTACGATCACTTCCACGTCTCGGCTCCGGCGGGGCATGACGTCCCGCCAAGCGCGGGACGAACGGCCTCGACGGCGTCCGGGAACAGGAACCACCACGCCTCGATGGCCTGCACCGGAACTACCGGATGGCCACGAACGGACGAGATCTGGCTCCCCAAGTCCACGGCGACACGACCGTCAGGATCGGCACCATCAGCGTCTCGATGTACGAGGACAGCGGCGACAGGCCGCTGTGCCACCTGGTACGCCGCGACCACTCCGCTGATTTCCTCGACCCAGCGGCTCACTGCGCGGCTGCCTGCCTTTCTGGTCAGCGACGTGGGACGGGGCAGGGCACGTACTCGGCCGTCGAGGGCTGGGTTCGCGGCCAACACCAGTTCTGCGATACTTTGCGAGTCGTTGAGACTCTCCCCGAAGATCAGGATGTCTCCTTTTCCGGGGCGCCGCGCTACCGTCATGCGAGCACGCCGCCCAGCGCGCCGGAAAACCACAGCTCGCCGGGACGCCTCCCGTCTCCTCGATGGCTGCGGCGATCTTGTCGGACGAGATGGCGGGGATCAAGGAGGCTCCCGTGTCCGGGTCGCGGTCACAGACCACGATCTCTTGCGGCTCCAGCCGGTTTACCAGTGTTGGCAAATGCGTGGCGGCAAGGATCTGAGTGCGCGCGCTGGCGGCGCGGAGCCGGTCGACGAGGATCTCCAGCGCATACGGGTGCAGGCCGTGGTCGATCTCCTCGATGGCGAGGAACGGCGGTGGATCGGGCTCGTGCAGCGCTGTGAAAAGGGCGAGCAGCCGCACGGTGCCGAACGAAGCGTCCGCCAGCTCCATCGGGCGTACCAGTCCGTCCTCGACGAGTTGGACGGCAACCGCCCGCGCGCTCCCGCCGACCGGAACTAGCTCGATGTCGCGTAGGCCCGGCAGGCAACGACGTACGTCAGACTTCAGCAGATCCCAAGCGTCCGGTTCGGTGCGCCGCAGTGTGTCGAGCGCGTCGGCCAAGTTACTCGCGTCTTCCGCCAATGAGGCGCCGTACTGGCGGGCCGGCTCGCGCGCGGCAGACACATCGGGCTCCAGCAGTCTTGCGTTCGAGAGGAACTCGGTGAAGCGCCGGATCCCCAACCCACCTTCCTCGTCGGATAGCTTCGGCAGCGTGGCGAGTCCAGTCGTCTGAGCACTCGCAAGGCTGCGGCGCACCGGCTCCTGGTCGTCCTCCGTGATTGTGACGTGGGACCCGCTGACGGTGATCCGCCGTCCGCGTCCACCCCTGCGCTTGAAGGTGAACTCCTCCCTCCGGATCAGGTCGGCTCGCCCACTGCGTGAATGCTGCGAGAGCACGAGCGTGTAGGAGTCGGGCGCCACGGAGGTGGCGAAGTCCGTGACCTCGCCCTCGATCTGGATCTCGACCCGCCCGGTCCGGCCGTTCTGCCGGCGGATGTGGTCGAAGCCCCGCCACTCTTGGAGCGCGGCCGACAGGTCGAAGCGTGCTGTCGTGGCGAGGAAGCGCAGCACGTTGAGAAGGTTGGTCTTTCCCGACCCGTTGGGTCCGATCAGGACGGTGAGCGGTGCCAGCTGGACGTTGACGTCCTCCAGCGACCGGAAGTTGCGCGCCCTGATTCGGGTCACGGGCTGTCTCGGGCTCACGGGCGTCTCCTGACGGCGGTCAGCACCCCAGTGAACCATCATGTCGTCCCTCGCCCGTCGGTGGTCCGGCGGCCTGGGTTGGCTAGATGGGCAAGGTCGGTCAGGAGGTGGGGGATGAGCCGTTCTTCCATGACGGCTCGGCCGGTGTGGTGCATGCGCTCGGCGAGCGCGGGGTCCCACGGGCTGGGCGCGGGGGCGCCCTTCAGCGGTTCGGACTCACCGGTGGCAAGGGCGGTGGTGTAGGCGTCGGCGTCCATGCGCCAGGGGTGGGCGGCGTACCGGTCGATGGCAGTGGCGGTGGTGCGCAGGCCCGTCCAGTCGAAGTCGCCGCGCCAGTGGATGCGGGCGCCGACGGCGGCCGCGGCGGCGACGAGCCGGTGGCAGGCGGCCGAGGGCTGGCCCTCGGTGCAGACCAGCGGGGCGGCGGACTCGGCCAGCTCGGCGGCGGCAACCCGGAGCACGGCCGGGTTCTCGCAGACGTAGACGTCGGCCGCGTCGGGGGTGAGCGGGTCGGCGTTCAGCTGGTGCAGGGTGAGCCGGAACGGGATCCCGAACCCGGCGGCGTCGCGCAGCCAGTCGGCCACAACGTGGTCCTCGCTCGCGGTGACGTTGAGGACGAGGACCTGGCTGGCGAGGTCGTCGACGATCACGCCAGCGCTCTCCCAGAGCGCCCGCCGGTCGGCCGCCGAGCCGGGCGCGGGCGCCCCGGCGCGCAGCGCCAGCGCCCGCAGCACGAGGGTGGCCAGCGTGGTGCCGGACAGCGCCTTGGTGTCTCCGGTGACCTGCTCGGCCAGCACCGCGAGCGGCATCCCGTCGGCGGGCAGCCGGCCGAGCACAGCGACCGCCTGGCCGGCCAGCGCCGCCTCGCCGCGCCGGATCAGCCGGGTGAGCGTGCCGTCGGCGGCGACCGCGGTCGACCACTCGCCGTACCAGCCCTGGCCGGCGGCGGCGCCGCTGGCCAGCGCCGCCAGCATCGCGGCGCGCTGCTCCTGCTCCGACGCACGCTCGCCGGGCAGGTCGCGCATCGGGCCGGTCAGCACCTCGACCGCGGCACGCAGGTCGGGTGCGACACCGGCGTCGGCCAGCTCGGCGGCGAGGCGGTCGAGCGAGACCGACAGGGACGTGCCACCGCCGGGGGCGCGGCCGAGCAGCCCGGCAACCGCCCGCCGCTGCGGGCCTGTCGCCGCCGCCAGCGTGACCATGCCGGTCAGCGGGCGCCCCTGCTCCACCCGCCGGTGCACCCGCTCGACCAGCCAGGACAGCTCCGGCACGCCCAG
>Ga0066388_100000141_pt1 | contig 26282 bp, 10 predicted proteins | sample PanSoiMetaGPlot6_FD_64539 | JGI IMG/M metagenome (GOLD analysis project Ga0066388, IMG submission 64539) | Tropical forest soil microbial communities from Panama analyzed to predict greenhouse gas emissions - Panama Soil - Plot 6 (Hybrid Assembly) | ecosystem: Environmental > Terrestrial >...
GCCGGTCATTATGCAGGGGAACACTGTCTCCGCGACCGCGACTCAAGATATCCACCTGGTCACCCAGAGTACAAACCCTAGCGGCCCCATCCAGTATGGTGCAATGACAGCCGGCGGCACCTTCCACACCGTCGACACCAGCACTGCCGGTGTCCACCTCACCGCCCCTGTAACCTGTGCAAATTGCTCCCTGTCCACAACCGGCGTCCTGACCCAGGCCTCCACCGTATCTACTGCAGTATCCTCCACCGGCAACACCTCTCTCATCGCCCTCGCCATTGGCGGACCGCAGTCACCCGTATCCCTGAAGGCAAGCTCGGTCTCCGCCACTGCTGTCGAGGACATCTACCTCGGCACCCAGAGCCAGTCCGCATCTACAGCCATTGAGTACCAGGCCATGTCCGCTGGCGGTACCCTGCAATTAAATGACTCCAGCTCGGCTGGAGTGACCTTAACTGGCCCAGTCTCAGCAGCCATAATTGGCATCAGGGCATCGAATACCCTTAGCATAGTCGGCAACATAAGCGCCACCATCTCCGGTCTCCTCACCAGCTCAAACGCTAATGTCAATCAAGCTGCCACCAACAGTAGCGTCGCCATTCCGCAATTTACGGTTACTGCTGGGACCAGTGTCACCATGTCCAACCTGCTTGCAACAGCAGTAACAGCCACATCGGGGACATCTACCAGCATTGTAAACAACACGACCGGAAGGGTCAGTCTCACCGGCTCCGCTGGCACGAACTTCGCCTACACTGATGGTCATGCCACCGGCACCCTTACAGTGGGCACCATTTCGGGAGCAATAATCGGAATCAGCTCGGCAAGTACGGTTAGAATAGTGGGCAACCTAACGGGCACCAATTCCGTTTCCCTTGCCAGCACCAATGCGGATGTCACCCAAGCTGCAACCAACAGTAGCATCGCCATCCCGCAATTTACAGTAGCTGCTGGGACCAGTGTCACTATACCCAACCTGGTCGCAACAGCGGTGACAGACACATCCGGCACATTTACCAACATCGTAAATAACACTGCTGGCAGCGCCACCCTAACCGGCTCCGCCGGCACCAGGTTCACCTACTCGCAGCCAAACGGCTCGCTAACTAGCACGCTAACTCTAGGCAACATAACAGCCACAAGCGGCTCCATCTCTGTGTTTAGTAGCGGCAATCTTGCTACAAGTTCGGGCGCGGCGATTACGGCCGGCAATAAACACAGCACTCCGGTCACCATCACTCTACAAGCTCTGAACGGCTCGATTGTGTTTAACCCTAACACCAGCATAACCACCTCCTCCAGCCCTGGGAGCGGCACTATCTGGGCAGTTGTTGGTTCCACCATTCCATCAACGCCCACTAACACCAAACCGAATAACTTCCCCTCAACGATAGTGATCAGTGAGATTAATGGGGGCTTGGTTGGTGCCGGCAAGGTGCCCAAAGCAATTATTGGTCCTTCTAGCTCCAGCGGCGGAAGGGCATTTCTCACCGCCATCAGCACCAATATTATTTTGAACAGCCCGAACACCAAGCAGACCATCACCTTCAATGCCGGCGTAACAGTCTTAGCCGACCCACCCGCGGGAGTGGTCAGTGCCGCCCCTGCGGCCGGTACGTTGCAGCTGTCCACAGCTCAACCGGCAATCTCGCCTGGTGCAACAGTTACGCCACATGGTCCGACCACGCCGATCGGAATAAGTACGGTCGCAGCGCAATCGCCGGCGTTCAGCATCGGATCTCCGGTCGCGCTCAGTACCGAAGTCATTAACCCACTGCTTAATCCACTGGGCCGATGGAGCGATCCGTCTGGGTTTGGCTTGGCCGCCTCCACGGACGGCAGCACGCCTGGTGACTCCGTGATCGACCAAGTGACGAATGAAGACTCTCTAGTTCCAATTGCGTTTTTAACCCCGGTCAGCCCAACTGGTGTCTTGACCTACCGCAGTGGTCAGGGTTGCACGCTAATAAAACACACCGCCGGCACAAGAATTGCTGAAGGTAAGCCTGGTGTTCTTGACCTGTCCACTGGTAAGGTTCTTATTACGGCGCGTGAGCACATTAAAGTGAACGTTCAAGGCCATCTTATTAAGCTGCTGCCTGGAGCCATCAGCCTTATTGAGAGCGAGGGCCCGGTCACAAAGCTCACCTGTCTATACGGAAACGGTGCCCGTGCGGCGATCGCTATCATCGACGGGCAGACAATTGAGATTGGGGCAGGTCAGGAAGTCCTGATCGCCCCTGATCGCCATACTGCGGTCGCTGTCTGCCAATCTGATCAAGTTGCGCGCCGCAGCCCAGCGCAGTTCAATTCAAGGAGTGGTATGGCTGTGCAGCGAAGTGAAATATCGATTGTGGCGATCTTGCAGAGCCATGATTTGCTTACCCATATCCGCGAAAGCAATGAGAAGGCAGATAAGGCAATTACAGCCAAACTCATAAAGATGGCCGCCTGCCTGGCAACTGCTACTGCCAGTCACGGAGCCTATTACAGAGTTAAACCCTAGTCCCTACCAAGTCCAGCCAAAGGCACAGGTCCATTCGCACTACTGCCCAGAGGTCTCTGTGCGCCTGGCCGGCGATCGAGAAACCAGCTCAACGAGAATGTCGGCGACCGCTCCGAGCTCAAGTGGGGCTACTTCCTTGCCGTGCAGAAGCTCCTGCTGAATAAGGCAGGCCATCATCGATCCGCCGACGACAGCCGCCATTGCATACGGGTCCTTTATACCGAGCTCCTTATGTTGCTCGAAATACTTGCAGCCTACACTGATTCCCCTGTGGAAGATTGTCTTGAAATATAGTCTTGCCAGCTGAGGAAAACGCTCTGACTCAGCTATGACGGTTCGTAAAAGGGCAAGAAACTGGGTATCCTGCCTTTGCCGCTGAACAAATTCTCTAAGCATGAGAATGAATTCTTTTGGACTGGCGGTGAGGAGTCGCTCCTCGAAACCTTCTCCAAACTTACTCACCGTCAGCTCTTCTACAATGGCAACGAACAATTCGTTTTTATCTTTGAAGTGACTGTATATCGTAGCCCGAATCACTCCCGCTTCCTCGGCCACTTTGCTCAATGTGGTGGCAGCGTACCCGTCTTTGAGAAAGACCTTAATCGCAGCCTCTACAATGCGCTTCCGTTTGCTCCGTGTAGGCCGCTGCTGGCTGCTGGCGAAGCTCTTTGTACCAGAGGTGCGTACCATTTGTGACTTGAGACTCAAGCGCCTCTCCTTTTGCGATCCATTGATAACCAGCAGCTCCGAGGGATCTCCGGTAAGAGCAGCTCGCTCATGATTCCGCCTTAGAGCTCAATCCGACCAAACATACGTGTATGTATGGTATCCTATGGTTGGTTTCCGTGCAACAGATGGCATAAATCTCCTGTCATATGGTCACTAAGCCCGACTCCAGGCAAGCACAGCAAGCCCAAAGCAGCATGCCACCCAACAACGGATCCAAGCGCCCGATCGTACTGGTGGCCATCGTCGCCATTGCCGCTGGCTTAGCACTTGCCGTCTTCCGGTTCTGGTCACCGCAACCGCGCTCGATAGCTCTGGAGGTGAGCGGGCGCATAGAAGGATACGAGACAAACGTCGGCCCCAAGATTGGCGGACGAGTTGACTTCATCGCGCATCGCGAGGGTGAGCTGGTCAAACGCGGCGAGCTTATCGTACAAATTAGTGATGATGATATTCAGGCTCAGCTGCGCGGAACCGAAGCCCGCATTAAGAAAGCTAACGAGCAGGTGCAGGAGGCGAAGTACAAGCTTGAAGTGGTGCAGAGCCAGATCGACCAGTCTCAACTTAAGGTGAACCAGTCGGTTGAAGACTCGGATGGGAAAATCCGGCAATGGGAATCGACGGTGGCCAGCGACGAGTCTAAAGTCAGCGAAGCGGAGGCTTCACTGGCCCAGTCCCAGGCAGACTTTCAGTTGGCAAAGATACGCAAGGAGCGTTATGGCTTTCTGGTATCCAAGCTGGCCGTGACAAAGGACGAATACGATCAAGAGGCGACTAATTACGATACTACAAACGCGGTGGTAAAATCACGACAAGCCAGTTTGGAAGCCGCTCGACGCGTTCTCAAGGCCGACCAGGGCCAGCTGCTGCAAGCGCGCGCAAGTCGATTGACCCCTCGCATGAATTCGCAGGAATTGCTCGGCTACCAGAAGCAACTCTTGCAAGCCGATCATGAACTGAAGGCCGCTCAACACGACGTCGCCAATGCAGTGGCAGAAAGAGACCAGACGCGAGCCAATATTGCTTACCTGAAGATCCTGAGCCCAATTGATGGGGTGGTGACAGCCAGAGCGGTAGAACCTGGCGCCGTGGTCGTCCCCGGGCAGACACTAATTTCACTCATCAATCTGGACACTGTCTACCTGCGAGCCTACGTGCCCGAGGGCCAGATCGGCAATGTGAGAATCGGACAGAAGGCCAAGGTAATACTCGACTCCAGACCGGACAAACCGCTTGCCGGCGAAGTAATCCAGGTAGACCCGGAAGGGTCATTCACGCCGGAAAACATCTACTTCAAGAACGATCGCATCAGGCAGGTCTTCGGTATCAAGATCGCCATTCATCAGCCGGGCTGGCTTGCAAAGCCAGGCATGCCGGCTGATGCGGAAATCTCTCTCGACTAGTAGAGACGCCTCTTGTGCTAACTCAAGCCCCACCAACCACATCGCCAGCGGACGCAGTTGTCTCCGTACGCGATTTGACCAAGCGATATGCGCAGCTTGAGGCTGTAAGGGGGATAAGCCTGGAAATCCATGAAGGAGAGATTTTCGGCCTGATCGGGCCGGATGGCGCTGGGAAGACCACGACTTTTCACATCCTGGCTGGGATCATGGAGCAGAGCGGCGGCCAGGTGATTGCGCTGGGCACCAATCCACGAGAGGTGCGATTACAAATCGGCTATTTGACGCAGCTCTTCTCTCTCTATCTGGATCTGAGTGTAAATGAGAACATAGAATATGCGGCGCGCATCCGAGAAGTGCCTGAAATGGACTATCTCAAGAGGCGAGACAAGTACCTCCGCCTTATGAACCTTCATCAGTTTGGAGGACGCTTGGCCGGGCAGCTTTCAGGCGGCATGAAGCAAAAGCTGGCTCTCTGCTGCGCTCTGATTGCTCGTCCGAAGGTGTTGCTTCTTGACGAGCCCACGACCGGAGTGGATCCCGTCTCCAGAAGAGACTTCTGGGATGTCTTGAATTCAATCACAGCTGAAGGTGTCACTGTGGCAGTGGCCACTCCCTATTTGGACGAAGCCGAGCGTTGCAACAGAGTGGCACTCATGCACAAAGGAAGCATCTACCAGATTGGCAGTCCTGATGAGCTGAAACAGCGTCTCAATCTGAGCAGGCTGGAAGTAAGAAGCGAGAAAATCGAGCAAACGAGGGCGGCCATTGCTGCTGATGTGATTTCGATGTCCAGCCAGGCAATCAAGGACATACAGGAGTTTGGCGATCGCCTGGACGTGCTGGTTACCGACTTTGCGGTAGGGCGCACTGAAATACAGGCGGCCGTCGCGCGGTCAGACTTGCCTTCTGTGTCCATTGAGGTTCAAGAGCCCACCCTGGAAAATGTATTTGTCAACAGCTTGAAAGGCACCGAGTCGGCCACACAGGTCCGCTTTCCGTTCTCCGAATCCGGCGTCCGACAGGAAGGAGAAGCAATCCTAGCCCGGGGCATTTCCAAACTCTTCGGTCACTTTCAGGCCGTTACGCAGGTCAGTCTTGCCGTCGACTATGGCGAAATATTCGGCTTGCTGGGAGCCAATGGAGCTGGCAAGACAACTACGATCAAAATGCTCTGCGGCCTTCTCGATCCCAGCGAAGGAGAGATGATGCTTGCCCGCCGCAAGCATGACTTGCGCAACGTCGAATTACGGCGGCAGCTTGGATACATGAGCCAGAAGTTCGTTTTGTACGATGACCTCACGGTTATGGAGAACCTGAGCTTCTACTGCGGCGCCTACCGCATACCGGCTCGACAGCGAATTGATCGTCTCGATTGGGCGATCTCCACTTTTGGGCTTTCAGGTTACGAAACGACGCTGACCGGTGCGTTGCCCGGGGGCTGGAGGCAGAAACTCTCCTTCGCGGCGTCGGTCTTGCATCAGCCGTCGATTATTTTCCTTGACGAGCCAACTTCAGGCGTAGACCCATTGGGAAGGCGCCAGTTATGGAATTATATTCGGCAGTTTGCCCAGCACGGTGCTGCAGTACTGGTCACCACACACTTCCTCGAAGAGGCTGAGCATTGCCATCGGCTTGGATTTATGGCAGCAGGCAAACTGGTTGCGCAGGGCACGCCAAGTGAGATCAAGAGGAATGAGCCTGGACAGCTGCTCGAGATCAATGTAAGTCGAATCCAGGAAGCCTACAAGCGACTCAGGGAATTAATGGAGCCGTGGCGAACTTCCATCTTCGGCAGCAGGTTGCATGTCGTTCTTAGCGATCCTGAAGGCGACAAAGCGCGAATCTATGCCGATTTCCAGAACAGCGGAATCGAAGTGAAAGGCGAAAGAGCTATTCCATTTTCCCTGGAAGACGCCTTTATTGGCATCGCACAACGAGCCGGCGGAGGCAACTGAAGGTATGCGGGCATTGCGTCGGGCTCTGGCACAGGCCAGGAAAGAGATTACCCAGTTTCGCAGGGATCCACTAACAGTTGCTCTGGCTTACCTTCTGCCTTTCGTTTCCCTCCTTATGTATGGTTTTGCAACCAGGCTGGAAGCCAAGGACATTCACATTGCTGTATTCAACTATGACAGCGGAAAACTGAGTCGGGAATACATCGACGCCATTCACGCCACTCTCCAGTTCAGGGTTGTGAGCTCTAGCGATAGACATATCATCGATCCGCTCGATCGAGGGCAGGCAAAGGCTTCAGTGGTCATCCCGCCGGAATTCTCCCGGCGACTCAAGGAAGGTCGGACGGCCGACATCCAGATCTTGATCGATGGCAGTGATGTAAACAACGCCCGCATCATCAAGAACGGATTTTTCGCGCTCACACAATTCTTTCTGCAGCAACATGATCTCAAGCACCGATCGCAACTGATTCACCCCTCTACTAGACTGTGGTTTAATCCGGGCCGGAAAGAGCCGCTGCATATAGTACCGGGGGCAATTGCCTTGACGACCTGGATATTTCCCGCTCTTCTCTCCGCTTTTGCGCTCGTACGAGAAAAGGAGCAGGGCACCGTGCTTCAACTTTATGCTTCAAGCATCAGTGCCTTTGAGCTGATCCTGGGCAAGACAATGGCGTACGTCCTGGTTGCCATGGTTGAAGCGGCGATCGTCATAATTGGCGGCCTGGTCATTTTCAAAATCCCGTTCGTCGGCGACTTTAGCACCTTTATGCTTTCGACCTTGCTCTTCGTCTCGAGTGGCGTTCTATTCGGCCTCTGGGGCGGAAGTCTCGCCCACAATCAGATGGCTGCTGTGCAAATTTGTGCCATGGTCGGCTTCCTGAGTACGATGCTTCTCTCGGGCTTTATATACCCGATCAGAAACATCACATACCCGATATCGCTGCTCTCCAGCATCGTTCCAGCGACATATTATATTGATGCAACCAGAGACGCTTTTGTCCGGGGCGGACCCTGGACTTCGCACTGGTACATACCAGTATTTCTTCTCGCCTTGAATATTTTAATCCTGGCTTCCACAACCCTAATAATGCGCAAGATGCAAATAGCCAAGTGAGGTCCTCAAGAGTCATGCGCTTCATGATCAACTCAGGTTTTCTCGCGCTATTGATTAAAGAGGCCCACCAGCTTCTCCGCAATAAGCAGCTCCTGGCCTTGCTGGTGGTAACGCCGACTGTGCAACTATTCATGTACGGCTTTGCCTTGGACCCGGAGGTCAAGCATCTGCGTCTCGGAGTGATTGACTACTCTAACTCGCCAACCTCTCGGAATCTCGTCTCGACTCTTGTCCGAAACGGTGTATTCGACCTGGAAGATAGCCGCGGCAGCGACCTCAATTTAGCCAAGCGTGTCAGAGATGGCCGGCTCGACACGGGCATAATTATTCCACCTGATTTCGAGCGTACACTGAAAGCGCAGAGGCCGACCCGCATTCAAGTCATACTGGATGGAGTCGACGCAAACACTGCTGGCATCGCTACCGGATACATAAACCAGATCATCGCCAATTTTGGGCTGGAGACGAGCCAGCACGCTGACTTCACCCCCTACCCGGATGCGATCAAAAACAATGCCACCTTTATCTATAACGCCGGACTTGTTGCGCCCTGGTTCTTCGTTCCGGGAGTAATCGGGCTGGTGCTGAACGTCGCCGGTATCCTTGTTTCATCGGCGACTCTGTTGCGTGAGAAGGAAACGGGGACGATGGAGCAGCTTCTGATGACGCCTGTCACATCTGCAGAAATCCTGGTAGCTAAGATTATCCCGCTGGTAGTAGTTCTATTCATAAACATCGGGGTAAGCCTGTCCATAGGAATGAGTATCTTTCATCTTCCCTTTCGCGGCAATCCAATCTCCCTTTTCATCATCTCATTGCTCTATGTATTCGTAGTAGTGTCCATAGGGATCGCGCTTTCTACGATTGCGAGCAATCAGCGCCAGGCTATGCTCATCTCCTTCTTTGTAAACTTGCCGGTAATCCAGTTATCGGGCGCAATCGCCCCACTGGAAAGCATGCCTGTATTCTTTCAGCGCCTTTCCTTGCTGAATCCCCTCCGCTACTACATTGAGTGCCTGAAAGGCATTTTGCTCAAGGGAGTTGGACTGGAAGTTCTGTGGTTTCAGATTCTGGTTCTCTTCTGCTTTGCCTTTGTACTTTTGACGATCAGCGCAGCGAGATTCAGAAAGCAGCTTGCATAGGCAAGGAATTCTCGCACCAATAAGGATCTGCACAGGGCGCACATGAACAAGAGTTGAAAGTCGAATCGGTGGTTAACCTGAATGGACCGTAACACGGGGAACTATGAAAGTGTGGCAAGCCTCAAGACCTAGCCTCTACAGGCCATTGGTCTGCGTGCTCCTGGCCATCTTAACCGTGGCCGCCAGCTTCGGTTCATCCTGTTCGCCGCCAGCTCTCGCGGAGTCAGCTTCTCCCGCTCAGAGAACGCCTCAGCAAGCATCGGCTGATGCAGCACCATCGGCAGATGCAGCAGCATTGGCCAACACCATGGAACTGCCACCGCCGGACCTGAGGGCCCTGATTTCGATTACAGCAAGACTGGATCCCTTTCAACTTGATGCACAATCCTCGCAAGCCATCTCGCTTAATGAGGTCGTGCAGCAGGTGGTTGCACGCAACCTCGACATCCGCATTCAAAATACTGATGTGCAGGCGAAGAAGTGGACCCTACTGTCATCCTGCGGACAGTTCCTGCCCAATGAAAATCTGGGGTACCGATGGCAGTACTTGAAAGGCACGCTACACACGCCGATCAGTGGCGGCGATTCAATACGACTCAACTCTCCCTTAATCATTGCCACAGCTGGTTATACTTACTACGCATTTCGGGGAGGAAAGATCCTCTTTACAGCGCTGCAAAACCGCAATTATCTGAGAGCTGCTCGGCACCAGCTCCATGCAACCATTAGCGACGCTCTCCTTGAAGCCACCAGGCGCTATTACAATCTTGTCCTCAGCGAAGCGCAACTGCAGATTCGCGTCAAGGCGGTGCGGACATCCGAAGAGCAATTGGAGCTCGATGAGAACCTGCTTCAGGGCGGCAAAGCTACAATGCTTGATGTCTTGCAAGCCAGGACACAGCTTGCCTCAGATCGGCAGGCGCTCATCGACCAACAGATCGCCCGTCGGACTGCGGCCATCAACCTTGCAGACTATCTTGACCTTGATCAGAGCGTCGATCTCGTCTCTCGCACCAGGACACTTGACCGCATCACACTCGTTAGTGGCGACGTAACGCCGACAACCCTGGTCGTGACGGCGATCAGAAAGCGCCCGGAATTGAAGCAGTACGAGGAGCTTCGCCTGGCAGCTAAAAAGGCTATTCCAATAGCAGCCGCACCGCTTATGCCCACGTTTCAGACCTTTGGCTCGATATTCGGAATCGGCGAAACACTTTCGGACAGCTCCAGAATTTCCCTCAATCCGATCAATCTCTCTTCCACGTCCTTGTTCGGGTCACCGGTCGGTGGGGCAGTAAGCGTTCCCCACCGTGTCTCCAGGCAGATTGCTCCCCTTTACACCATCGGCTATCAGCTTCAGTGGAACGTTACAGGGTTGGGAACCTCCGACTTTGCTAATGTTCGCTCCGCGAAGTATCAGGCAAGGCAAGCCATGCTGGAGCTAAATAAGCAACTTAATTCAATTACAAATCAGGTCAGGCAGTCGTTCCTGAATACTCTCAGCACCAGCCGCAAAATCGAGGAGACAACAGCCAAGGTCGACTCTTCTGCCGAAGAGTTGCGTCTTTCTCAACTGCGGTTTCAATATGGAGTGGGCAAAAATATCGACGTGATCAAGGCTCAGCAAGATTACACATCCGCTCTCATTGAAAACTCTCAGGCGCTGATTTCCTTTAATATTGCTCAAGCCCAACTGCTACGCGACCTCGGGATTATCTCCATCGCCAGGCTGACTGCCAGGCAACCGGCACCGCTTACCGAGTAGGGCATCACCATAGCTCACAGCGTTTGTGCGGGCTCAGCTCTTGACCAGTCGATTTGCTAAGCCAGAGTTAATATGTGGAAAGGTAAAAACCAAAGGCAATCCGGGAACCTCGATGTAATCCTAGTGTCATTCTTTCAGACTGAGGGAACTGGCAACTATCGGTTCCCTTACTAGGTTACAAAGACTAGTTTCCCGGCGACTCGGCGACTCGTGGTTTAGTCAATCAATCAGGAGGTTGCGGACATGCACACGCAGCTCCAAATTCGCGCATCCATTGGTAAGCCTGGCGCCCAGCAAGTGATTGGCATTTGCGAGAGGCTCAGTAAATGTCCAGGCGCACTGTCCAGGAAGTGGTGGCGGCGATCGATCGGATCGTGCTGCGCTCTGCTCATACTTCAACTGTGGCTGCCCAGCTTGCTATTTGCCCAGACCGCCGGTGGAACGGCCTCCAATATGGATCTTGGCTCGACCCAGCGCTCGATTACCGCTGGGAACGGGGCTCAATTTACGCAGGCAACTCTGAAAGAAGGTCGAGCGATTCGGACCATCAGGGCAGGGGATTTGCTCACCCCAGCTGAGACGGTAGCGCTTCAGCAAGTTCTGTTGGGCGGACGTCAGTCACTAATCCTTGGAGCGCTTGGAAATGCAACTGGTGGCAGGATAAGAATGACGCCCCAACTTGCGGCAAACGTTTCAGATTTAGTTGTGCCTCGTAATGTCACCTTGATCAACGATTTTGCTTCAACGGGACCGCTGAATCTAATCGGCAATCTGACAGATGCCGGGAGATTTCTTGCCATCTCCACCAGCCCTCGACTGACCGATGCGGTAATTAGCGCAGCTAACATCCTGGTCGCCCAGGGTGGGTTGTTGACCACAGTGCTTCCTCGCGGTGGCCTTCCAGGCGGGACGAGCGCGATCAGTAACCTGAGCCTGACCCTTAATGCGCTAAACAACATAAGCAATGCCGGCATCATAAGTAGCGCCGGCAACTTGACCCTCAATGCTGGGGGCTCGATCGTCAACGCCCTTCCGTCTGGAGGCAGCGGGCCGGCGCCAATAATGAGCGCTTTCGGCAATGTGAATCTCAATTCCGGTATCGGACAGATTATCAACAATGGAGTCATTACATCATTAGCTAATAACATCAACATTCTGTCGACAACGCTACAAAATTTGCTAGTAAACAGCATCGGAGGACGCATCGAAGCACTGGCAGGGGAGATAAACATCCACAATGCTATCTCCGACTCACAGCTCCTTGGTGGAGATTGGCTTTCTAAGCAGCTCAATCTGGATTCCGCGAACGGCAGCGCACGTTTGAATGTGGGACAGCTTTCCGGTGAGGTCAACGTAGTCGCCCGAGAGCTGAACATGGTGACCAGGTCGGATGCCCTTCGCCTGGGCAACCTCCAGCTTAGCGGCGACCCGGCGATTGTGCAGAGCGGCGACGTGATAATCGACCATCCGCTGGTATTCCCCGGCGAGGCGCTGACAATCGTTGCTGGCAGAAGAATCATAAGTGGCAGCGGGGCTTCCACCATCGACACCAGCGGAGCCGGTGCCGGCGGCGATATTACACTCATTGCCGGTGCATTATTCAAGCAAAATGGCGGGCAGATAGATGTTCTCGGTGCCAGTCTCACAGGTGGCTACATTGATTTGACCGGTGCTTCCAGCCCCGGCGGCAGTCCAATTACAACCTTCCGCTCCACCAGCTCGGCCGGCAACGGCGGCAATATTACGCTGGCAGTCTTCCCCGGCGGGTTGTACGACGGCCGGATTAACCTGCCATCTGCGCTTACTTTAGAGAGCGGCGGAGGACAGGGAACAAATGGCAATGTCACCGTACTCTCCGGGACTGTGGGTGGCTCGGCTCCGCAGGCAGCATCGATCAGGATGGGCGGTGTCAATACCGTGGGTGCAACCACCGGCTCCGGAAACATCACGATAGCCACCGCTACCCCCCTGTTGTCCGGCGGGAATTCGGCCTGTCAACCTTGTATTTCCGTTGATTCGACCAGCGGGGCAGTGACTGGGACTATCACAGCTGGCTCATTGCAGCGCATGTCCATCTCCAGCGCTAACCTCTCTTCCGGAGGCGGTGCTGTCAACCTCGCCGCGGGGTACAACCTGCTGGTCAACGGAGATGTGAAGTCGAACGGCAATGCAGGCGACGCAGGATCGATAGCCATATCGACAAATAGCAGAGACACCTTTCGAGTCGGCCCAGCGACTACGGTCAACGGTATCACCGGCATTCTGTCAGCATCATCCACCGGGGCCGGACAGGGAGCAGGCGGGTCAATCAGCATAGTCAACAGCGGCTCCGGCGGCGTTAGGATTGACGATCCGACGCGCCTATCCGTCGCCGCCGATTCAGGTGGTGGAGCTGGTGGATCAATTGATCTGCAAGCTCCAAACGCCGATCTTTCTATAGTCAGTAACAACAGCGTCATGAGCGCCGATGCCACAGGCGACGGGGAATTCAATGGAGGCACCATAACACTGGCAGCACAAAACGTCCGGATCTTAGGATCCGGACCGCTCACGCTCAGCGATAACGGAGCCACATCAGGGGATGGCGGCACCGTGTCTGTAACAGCAACCAGCCCCACCAGCATCCTTACAGTGGGCCATGCATCGGGCAATCTAAGGATTTCTGCCACCGGCGGCTCATTTGGATCCAACACAGGAGACGGCGGCACCGTCTCCCTGTCCAGCGCAAGACGGCTGGCCGTAGATGTCAGCTTTATGGATGCTGCACCAAAAGGCGGCAATGGAGAAGGCGCCCATTACACGTTGACAGCAACCGGCGCTCCGATTGGCGACCTATATATAGCAGGCGATCTGTCAGCGGATGGCGTAGGCTCAGGCAGCGGTGGGTCGATTGCACTGAGATTTAGCAGCCGCTTCCCATTTCAAGTCGGATCGAATGTGCCGGTGGCAGGCATATCCGGTGGGCTGACAGCCAACGGTGGCCTGACCGGCAGCGGTGGCTCGGTATCGGTTGCCAACAACGGAACCGGCGGAATCATTGTTGCCCAGCCAATTAGCGCGACCGCAGGCACGACAGCGGATGGGCAGGCCGGATCGATCGTTCTGGCTGCCAGCGGCAAGAGAGGCGTTCAAGTCTCGTCCCTTACCGATCTGCTGGTGTCCGCAGCTGCTGGTGCGGGAGGCCATGTGTCGCTGAGCGCGCCTCAGGGGAGTATCACCCTCCCAGCTGGGACACTGTCCGTCAATGCCGCCGGCGGCGACTTCAACGGAGGCGACATCGCGCTTTCGTCGTCCTTTCTTTTCGTGACCGGCAGCTCGCCCTTGACATTGAGCGCTAACGGCAGCGGTTCCGGAGACGGCGGCCACATTGCAGTCACCACCACCAGTAAGTACGAGGATTTGCGCGTGCAGAATCTGCCTGGTGGTTTGATTCTGTCCGCTACCAGCGGTCCCTCCGGTGGTGACGGCGGCTCCTTATCCGTCAGCAGCGGCGCTCAACTGATAGTAGATCCAACGAGGTTCACAGCCGGACCTCTGGGCGCGAACGGTCAGGGCGCAATGTTGTCGTTGACGGCAGGCACAGCACGGGCAGCGGTCTTGCAAGTACTGGGCGGGCTGAACGCCAGCGGCGCTGGCACAGGAGCTGGCGGAAACATCAGCCTCACCTTCAACAGCGATCGACCGTTTGTCATTACCGGCCAAGGACAACCGATAAACGGCGTAGGAGGAGCGCTCACTGCCAACGGCGGCACAGGCGGTGGGGACGGCGGAGCCGTCCAAGTCCTGGCGACCGGAGTCGGTGGGGTACAGCTAGGAAGTACCTCGCTCATCTCTGTTGCCACCAACAACGGCAATGGCGGGACAATCCGTCTCGATGCAGGAGCCGGATGGCTGCAGCTACCTGCCGGCAGTCTTTCCGTCGATGGAGCGGGAACCGGCGATTTCCACGGTGGTAGCATCACCCTGGTTGGATCACCGGTAACGGTCACCGGTGGGTCGCTCGCTCTGAGCGCGAACGGCGTTAACTCCGGCGATGGCGGCTCTGTCGCCGTAACCAGTCAGGGCCCCGCGCCCGGCACATTTGCTGATCTGTCGATTGATCAGGTCACAGGAGGCTTCACAATCTCGGCACAGGGTGGGGCTAGCGGCGGGTCCGGGGGAACCGTGACCGTGTCCACCGGACGCAATCTTAAGGTCAACCCTGAATTCCTGCTGGCTGGTCCCCAGGCGGGGGATGGGAACGGGGCCACATACATACTGACGGCAGGCACGGCGCTCCCCGGCAATCTGATTATTACCGGCAATCTGACGGCCGATGCCTCAGGAAACGGGGATGGCGGCAGCATTGTCCTGACCTCCAATAGCAAACTTGCGTTCACAATCGATTCTGGCTCTACCGCCAACGGTATTAACGGAGTGTTGTCCGCAACTGGTGGACCAAGCTCTGGAGCAGGCGGATCAATTGTGGTGAGGAATAACGGGCTGGGGGGCATCCTGGTCAACAAGCCCGCTACTTCAATCAACGTCTCGGCGACCGAAGGGGATGGCGGCATTATCAGGCTACTGGCACCCGGTGGATTCATTCAGATCAACACCACAGCCTCAAACACATTGTCGGCGAGCGCCTCTGGTAGCGGAGACTTCAACGGTGGTCAGATCGTCATTGACGCGGGGCTGCTGACAATATCCGGCCCCAGCTTGATTCTTGATGCTAGCGCGGTCAACGGAGGCAACGGCGGCTCAGTCAGTGTAATTGAAAGGAGCGCGCTCGCCGACATGGTGATCGGTACACAAACCGGCCAGCTCCAAATTCGCGCCACTGGTGGCGACACCAATACCACCTCGGGAAACGGTGGCTCCGTTACACTTTCCGCTGGTAAGAATCTCACGGTCAGCATGGCTGCCATCGACGCTGGCCCGTTAGGAAGTGATGGAAACGGCCCTTCCTTTACCTTTACCGCCGGCACAGCCGCGCCGGCATCGCTGCTGGTATCCGGTGACGTGATAGCCGATGGTGTCGGCGACGGCAACGGTGGAGCGGTGAACTTCCAGTCCTCAAGGTTGCTTCTCGTGAGCGGCAATATCAGCGCCGCAGCCGGGGACGGCACAGGCAATGGCGGAACCGTCCGCCTTGTATCCAACAGCCTGGAGGCGTTCCAAATCGGGTTGCCGTCAGCAAGCGCTGGTGTGACAGGCTCCATCAATGTAAACGCCGGCAGCTTCGGTGATGGCGGCGCAATCCAAATCACTAACGCCGGTTTCGGTGGGGTTCGCATCGAGAATCTCGCCAGTCTGTCGACCGAGGTAAGCGTCGGCCGTGGTGCGTCCATTGACATCGCCGCTCCCAGAGCTGTTCTAATCCTTGGCGTGGGCTCTCTTGACGCCAGCGCGGCCGGAACAGGATCAGGTGCGCATGACTTCAGCGCCGGGGAGATCTCTCTCGAGGCGCTTTCTATAGGCGTGACCGGCGGCAGCACAATAGCCTTGAGCGCAAATGCCAGCGGCAACGGCCAGGGGGGAACGGTCAGCGTACGGGCAGTCGGCGCCACTGCCAGCGTAAATATCGGCTTTGCTCCTGGTGATTTTGTGATATCGGCAACCGGCGGCTCTCCCGGGTCAATGGCCGGGGACGGCGGGACGGTAACCCTTGTTGCTGGCAGGCACCTGGGAGTTGATCCGCTGGCGCTGTCTGCCGATCCGCTCGCTGAGAACGGAGCCGGTGCCCACTTGAGCCTGTCAGTTCTTGCCAATAGTCTTTGCTGCGGACTGGTGGTAAACGGCGATCTGACCGCTAACGGCGTCGGATCGGGCGCCGGCGGGCAGGTAGCGATCTCCGTCAACAACTCCACACCCTTCAGCATCGGCATACCCGGCGTGACCAATGGCGTCACCGGCGTGATCGAGGCCAACAGCGGCAGCAATGCCAGAGGTCCTGGCGACGGCGGGCTTATCACAGTTGGCAACCTTGGCACTGGTGGCATAGCACTGGCAGCCAACGCAACCCTGCAAGCCAGGTCTCTATTGCCAGGCGGCGCGGGCGGCTCAATCTCCCTGGAGGCAGGAACCGGTCCATTGATTGCAGCAGGCGGATTGCTCGACGCCAGCGCGGCAGCCGGTCCGGGCGGACTGATTCAAGTTGATGCCGCGCGCGTAGTGGTTCCGTTTGCTGTGATGTCAACCGCGGTGACGCTTAATGCCAGCGCCGGCGGCGCCTTTCACGGCGGGACGGTACAGATCACTAGCACGGATACAATCAGCGGCAGCCTTGCCGTTGGTAACAATGCCGGACAGTTCGTTATTGAGGCAACCGGAGGCGCACCCGGCACCATCGTTGGCGACGGGGGCACAGTCAGCATAACGAGTGCGAGCGATCTGGTCATCGATCCGAATTTCCTGATTGCAGGGCCGCTGGGCTCCGGGGGCGGCGGCGAATCCTTGAATCTGTCGGCTCAAGGAAATCTCTTTTCCAGTGGCAGCCTCGATGTGAGCGGAACTGGATTCGGAGCTGGCGGCTCGCTAACAATTTCGGCTGCGGGCGCTGGAATGCACAATCACTCCACGTTCCGGATTGCGCAAGATGCCACCGACACGGGCATAAGAGGTGTAATTAGCGCCAATGCAGGCCCGCTCGGCGGCGATGGTGGAAGGATCGTCCTCAACATCCCGGCTTTCATCTTGTCCATTCCAGGAGGCACAACTCTAGGGGCGAATGCGTCCGGGAATTTTGCAACGAGTGGTGGAGTCATTGCCCTGACGATCTCCGACCTGCAAGTATCGGGAGCCGGACCACTGTCACTCAGCGCTAACGGTGGGGGAGCGGGTAATGGTGGGAGCATAACCTATGCGGTTACCTTCCCGTCCAGGACAGTCACCATCGGCAGCGGCAACGGGCAACTAGCCGTATCTGCCGTGGGCGGCTCAGTAGGCTCTCTTACCGGTAACGGAGGCTCCGTGTCGATTAGCTCCACCGGCAGTTTGATAGTCAACACCGGGTCGCTCATGCTCCATCCGCTGGGCCAAAACGGCGATGGAGCGAGCTACAGCTTTTCCTCCGGAACCGGCAACATGCTCATTACCGGCACGCTGGATGCTTCCGGGGTCGGCACCGGTGACGGCGGCTCAATCCGGATTAATTTCGGCAGTGCAACGCCGTTCGGCATTGGCGTCGCTAACCCGCCCAAGAACGGCATCAACGGGACGCTCCTTGCCAATGCAGGCACCGGTGGCGGTAATGGTGGATTAATAAGCGTTGCTGCCGGCGGCGAACTGGACCTCAACAGCGGCCCCACCCTATCAGCAAATGCTGCAGGCTCGGGCGTCTACACTGGCGGATCGATTAGCCTGACCGGGTCGAGAGTCCTGCTGCAGGGACCGGGAACGGCCATACTGTCGGCTAACGGTAGCGGCATGGGTGACGGCGGCAGCGTTACAGTCAGGGAGACCAAGACAGGCTCCCGCATGACCATTGGTACTGGAAGCGGGCAGCTGGAGATTGCTGCCACCGGCGGCTCGCCTCTGTCTCCTGGCGGCGACGGTGGCACCGTTGGTGTCTTTGTTACAACCTTGACTGTGAATCCAGCAGCTCTTGCGGCAGGCCCGCTTGGACTGGCAGGCGACGGCGCTAATCTAACGCTTTCGGCCGGTCCCAGGGGTGGAGGCGATCTGCTGATCACCGGCCCGCTTTCGGTGTCCGGTGCGCCGGTTGGCAACGGTGGCTCCGCTACCCTTGCTGCCGGAAGCGCGCAAACCTTCACCATCATGCCGGGAGCTACCAGGGACGGCGTTAACGGCACTGTGGTGGCAAGTGCTGGCAGCATTTTTGGAGATGGCGGAACCGTAACGGTGAGCAACAGCGGTGCGGGCGGCATCGGATTTGGTGCCGGGCAAGCTGTATTTGTGGATCCTTCCCAGCTCTTCGGTGGCAGCGGAGGGACCATAGTCGTTCTCGCATCTCACGGCTCGGTGTCGTTTGCCGGTGTGGGGCTAGAAGCCAATGCTGTTATCAGCGGAGATGGCGGCCACATATCCGTGACTGGAACGCGCCTGCTAACCCCCGGCAGCATGAATCTCGCGTTCAGCGCGAATGCGGCCGGGATGGGCAACGGAGGTTCAATATCTCTAGATACCTCGCTGAGCCCATCGAACCAGAGTGGAATTACAATCGGGCACCAGGCTGGACAGGTTTCTGTTTCGGCAACCGGAGGCTCAGCGGGCTCTCTGGCTGGCAACGGTGGATCGGTTAGAGTAGTATCCGGGCGGGACCTGATTGTCGATCCCGCAGGCATCGCCGTCGCCCCCCAGGGGGTGAACGGAGACGGAGGATCGATCAGCCTGACTTCCGGGAAGACGCCTTCCGCTAACCTGTTTGTCACCGGCAATCTGTCCGCAAGTGGGGCCGGGATCGGCAACGGTGGGAGCATAAGCCTCACCACGTCGAGCAATCTCGGTTTCGGGATCTTCCCTGGCGCGAAGGGAAGCGGAGTAAACGGAACGCTGAGTGCCAACGCTGGTCCAACTGCGGGCGATGGTGGCACCATCACCATAAATAGCAATTTCCAAAGGGGCATTACCCTTCAACAACGTAGCATCTTTATCAATGCGTCAGCTGGCGGTGGCAATGGCGGCTCGATTTCGCTAGTCGCTCCGAGTGGAGACATTTCCTTCAGTAGCGACGGGCTTTCGGCTGATGCAGTTGCAGGTCCGGGTGTGGGCTCCTTCAATGGGGGCGAGATCACCATAACCGCGGGCGGGCAGATAATCGGTCCTAAGAATCTTCCGCTTCTGTTGTCGGCAATCTCTGGCAACGTAGGAAATGGCGGCATCATAAACGTCCAGAGCAACGATGTATCCAACTTTGGCAGCCTCACTGTCGGAACCGCTTTTGGCAATCTCGAGTTTGTGGCTACCGGTAAGGGATTTATGTCCCGGCCCGGTAACGGGGGCACGGTCTCCGTCAGCGCAGCGCGCGGACTGACCGTAGATCCTGCTGGAATTACCGCTGGGCCGCTAGGCCCTAACGGGGACGGCGCCACCGTAAGCCTGACCGCGGGGTCGCGCATACCGGCGAACCTGATCATTACCAATAATTTGGATGCGAGCGGCATTGGTGATGGGAACGGCGGAAGCATAACGATCAGCACATCCGCTCAAAAATTGCTCTTACTATCGCCGGTGGTCTCAAATAGCAGCAGCAGTAACGGCAACGGCAACGGCAACGGCGGCACAGGCGGTGGTGGCGGCGGTAACAAGAAGGGCGGCGGAAACGGTCAGAACCCTGGTAGTCAGGTCGGCTCCCTGAGCGCGAATGCCGGTTCTGCATTCGGTAACGGCGGTTCCGTCACGGTGATAAATACCGGTAACGGAACCATTCAATTTGCCACCAGCCCAGTGATCTCTGCCGCCCCATCGGTCAACGGCGGCAATGGTGGCTCGATATCCGTGCAGGATCCCCAGGGACCAATCATGTTTACCGGGGCTGGATTATCGGTCGACGCATCCACTGGTGGCAATTACCGCGGTGGCCAAATTGCGCTCTCGGGCGAACAGGTTCTCGGACCCACAGGCGGACCGGTCTTGCTTAGCGCTCGCGGCAACGGAAACGGTCTGGGTGGCAGTATTAGTGTTACAGCCGCTCGCGTCGGTCAGTCGGATCTGTTTGTCGGAAACGCGCCGGGAGCGGTGAAGGTGGACGTGCGCGGCGGACTGGATCTCGCCGGAGAGGGCGGCAACGTGCTCCTGTCGGCACGGCGCAACCTGTTTGTTGACGCATCCGGGCTGGTGCTAAAGTCCAGTCAGTTCACCGGTGCAACGGTGTCACTAATCGCCGCGAGCGAGCAAGCTGGAAATCTGATCGCCAGTGGCAATATAGACGTTGGATCTGGCTTCGATGACGCTCTGTCGTTGGCGTTGGTTCAGAATGGAACCATCCTCCAAAACGGCGGCGTGCTGGCCGGCACCTTTGTTAGTCTCAGCAGCCCATTCGGCGGCATAGGCAGAACCACACTTGCCGTATCGACACAGGCGGCAAACCTGACCGTAAACAATAGAGGCAGTGCCTTTGTGAGCAATATCGGACCAGTGGCTTTGGGCGCCAGTTCTGCCGGACCCATATTCCAGCTTACGGCGACCGGACCAATAATCACCACAGGAAATGTCTCCGCCAATACGATAAGCCTGCAGGCAGCGAGCATCATTGTCTCTTCCAGCCTTGCTGGCTCTGGCCAGAATACTGTTATCACCTTGTCTGCCAGCGGGGTGGATGGAATAAGGCACTGGGACGGTTTGCCGATCACAGCTCAGACAATCACTCTTACTGCTACCGCCGGTGATATTGGCGCTCCATTCAGCAATGTAATCGTGAGTCCCCCGGCTGGACAGGACCTGACACTAACGGTACACGCCGGAGGCAACGCCTTCGTAACCATCGAAGGACCGTCCGCTTTGGTTACCGCCTCGGCCGGTGGCCAGCTGGTGCTGAATAGCTGCGGCGACATTAATCTTTCCGGTGCCACCTCAATGAGCGGCTCCGTTGTAGTTACAGACGGGTCTGGTGCCCTGAACGTTGCGCCTTCAGCGGTCATTAGCGCCGGAGATGGCGACGTAATCCTGAACAATCTTGATGCTGCCCACGGAACGATAACCATCGGGTCCCATGCCCAGATTACTGCTCTAGCTCCGAGCCAGCCGTTCGGCAACATCAGAGTTGTGATTGGCCCGATCGAAGCGCCCGTGACAGGACCGAAGCCTGCTCGTGTCACCGTGCATACCAGCGCAGGCGGCCGGGTGTTCTTTGGCGAGGACAGCATCACAGCTCTCCACCCCAGAAATACCCTGACGGCCAAGGGAGCCGAGATCCAATTTGATACTGGTCCACTGCAAGGGAGGCGAGCAATCACTCTCGGTGGCCGGCTCAGCATGCTCGCCGATCCACCTGTACCAGCCGGTTCAACGATAGCGGCAAATGCAGATGCTCGGATGATTGAGCCACTCGCACGGCTGCAACTCTCGTCAATGCCGGCACTCGAAAAGACGACACCTTCCCTGGATGCTCGGTTGGCCCGCAGCGGCAGCGATTCAGGTAGCACGAACGGCGTGCCTAATCTGACCCAAGCTACCCCGGTCGGGTATGAGTCGAGCCTCATCGTTCCGCCAATGTTGATCCGGCCGGGCACTGACTCTACCCTCAGTCCAACTCCTCAAGTTCAAGAGAAGGAGCAGCCGGCCGTCGATGGCACTCTGGAACCGGTGGTCTTCAGACCAACCCCGAGCGTAGCCGCTGCAGGCGGCGCCAGGCTGAGAACAGTTAAGTCGCCAACCGCGGCAATTATGTGCTCCGCCGGGACGCTCGTTTGCTTTGAAGATCGAGCTACTGTAACGCTGACAGAGGGCGAGGTTCTAATATCCGCAAGGCATGACACGATTCTCTCTGCTGGCGATCACTGCAAGATCCTGGTCACCGCAGGCTCAGCTGCCCTGGCAAGCAATCTGGGGGGCGTACTGGTCGTCCGCGCCGTCTATCAGGGAGCCCGGGAACCGGTACGTCTCTTCCTCAATGGCAGGAGTCTGGGGCTTTCGGTAGGAGAAGAATTGGGCGTAGGAAACAGCAAAGAAGATCTGCGGCAAGCTCTCCAGAACGACAACATCGGTAGACGGCGGGTCAAACAGCTCGCCATTGATGGCGACACTCAGGTGGTCAGGTCAGAAGTTTCACTGGTATCGCTCCTGGAGCGGAGCGGGGTGCTGACTCAGCTGAGGGCGAACCCCGACCGCGACAATCGCACGCTGATGACAAAGATCGTCAAAACGGCTGCTTGCCTGCTGCAGGTAACCTCGAGACACGGTCCGTATTCGTCGGTTGCACTCCAGATGCAGACCACTGGCCAGCCAAGGACGCCCTAAAGTGGCTGATAGTCCCCACAACAGTTGCAGGGCAGGCCTGGTGGACTAGTACAGATCTTGGTGCCTGAATTGGGTCAAGAAGTTGTAATCGTATTCGAAGGCCCCAGATCCAGGCCGTCAAATGACGTAAAATTCCCCCAGTCTCTTCGCTTGCCACCCGGCAAGCCCCGAGTGTGCGAGCTGACAGCCTAGCTGACTTGAACCTTATTTCCGGACCTCCCGTCTATAAGCTGAGGCTGTAGGAGGCTAAGTGGTGGACAGGATGAGCGGTACGGCAATCAAGCAGCCCAAGATTGGAGCGCATGTAAGCGGCGGGCTCAAGGGCGCCGTGGCTAAGGCGCAGGAGATCGGCGCTCAGGCACTGCAGGTTTTTATTGGCTCTCCACAAACCTGGAAGTCACCAAATCCGGGCCCGGCAGACTTTGACCTGTTCATTCAAGGCGTCAAAGCTTACGCTCTCGGGCCGACATTTGTGCACGGCAACTACCTGGTAAACCTGGCCTCAGCGTCTCCCCAAAGCCTGCGTAATTCGGTTGAGAATCTTCAGCTGGCACTGCGACTCGCAGACAGGGCACGAGCAGCCGGTCTGATCTTTCACCCGGGCTCAGCAGGGCGGGCTGAGTATGGCGAGGCGCTCAAACGAGTTGTCAAATCAGTAGAGACGGTTCTCGAGGGGTACAGGGGACACTGCCATCTGTTGCTCGAAGTGTGTGCAGGGCAGGGGCAAACTATCGGTGATCGCTTTTCTCAATTCGGGGATATTCTGTCCGCCACGGGCTTCGACGAACGGCTTGGGGTGTGCTGGGATACCTGTCATCTGTTCAATGCCGGTTACGATCTTTCCACAGAAGAGGGGTTGGAAAGAACGATCGACGAGTTCGAGAGAGAGGTCGGTTTTCAGTGGTTGAAAGCGATTCATGCCAATGATTCGAAGACTCCGCTGGGTGCCCGCAGAGATCGCCATGAGAACATCGGACACGGATATATAGGTGAGGAGGGCTTCCGCCGCATGCTGCACCACCCCCGATTGCGCTCCTTGCCATGGATTCTCGAGGTGCCGGGTTTCGAGCGGAAAGGTCCCGACCGCAGAAATATTGAAATCCTGCACAGGCTTGCCCGAGCGAGTCAGTCGGCCAAGTCCCGATCACTGGTCAAAGGCACATAGATTGGCCCACCTGGAGTCTCCTACCACCCCGCCATGCAGCGCAATAAACATGCTCGTATGGACTCTGCGTCGTATGCCCTGGTTGCAGCGTGGGTTGGTCGCAGCCCAGGTAGTTCGCAGAGGAGGTAGTCAATAGTTGATTTGCCGGCAAAAGCATGCAATTATGTGTTCGCGATCAAAGTTGACTTAATTGGTCGATTTAATCGCATTGGTACCACACCGGACCTGTACCGCTCCAACAATGAAGTTATCTCGCCGAGGTGAATACGCTCTCAAAGCTCTTCTTGAGCTGGCTGCCTGCGATGCCGGCACAGGAACAACTACTTCCGAGATTGCCAGAAGGGCACAGATCCCTGAACCGTTTTTGAATCAGATTATGCTCACGTTGAGAAACGCGGGAATCTTGCGTAGCCGTCGCGGTGCTCGCGGAGGCTATGTGCTCAACCGCTCGGCTGACAAGGTGATCATTGGCGATGTCACGCGCTTGATCGATGGGCCGCTTGCTCCAATTCCGTGTGCCTCCGTGACTGCCTACGAACCATGCCCAAGCTGTTCAGAACCGGACTCCTGCAACTTGCGTGGACTGATGCGAAGCGTCAGGGATGCTATCTCAGATATTCTCGATCGCACCACGCTGGCCGATCTAATGAAAGGAACTAGCAAGACGACGCCAGCATAGCGTAGGTCCTTCGACTTGCCAGCACACAGTCTTTTGCGGATCAAATGTCACCATATTTGCATTCCACATTAGTACATGGGTCCATCATTGCCGCCCGCTGACACTAATTGCCGCGAGGAGACCGCGCTCAATGAGATCAACCATCTACCTGGATAACAGCGCCACCACAGCGGTTCCCCCTCGCAGCTTGAACCACGCTCGCCACCTGGCACCAGCTCCAGCAAGTCTGACCGCCTGATCATCCGGCCGTGATGAAAACTCCAGATCTTTATCCAATTAAGCGTGTGGTCATCATCGGTGGCGGCTTTACCGGAACGATGGTCGCTGTCCGCCTTTTGAATGACTCATCAGCGCCACTGGAGATAGTTCTGATTGAAAAGCGGAAGCAGGTAGGCAGGGGACTGGCCTACAGCACCGATTGCCAGGCGCATCTCCTTAATGTTCGAGCTCAAGCGATGAGCGCCTATCCGGATCAACCACTGCATTTCCTGCAGTTCGCCAGGCGAGTCGATCCGGCATATTCCCAGGACAGTTTTGCCCCAAGAGCGCTCTACGGAGCATACATTCAAGCCATTCTCAGAGAATCCTTGCACCGGGCTTCAGCAAAGCCTGTCTCTTACCAGGTCTCTTGTGATGAGGCAATCGATCTCGATCACGACATCGCTACAGGCAAAGCCGTCGTACAGCTGGCGAGCGGTCAATCACTCGCAGCCGATTACGTGGTACTGGCCACGGGCAACCTCCCATCGAGACCACCGGAGCACTTTCCGAAAGACCTTCTCTCTAGCGGCCGCTACATTCACGATCCGTGGTCACGCCATGCCGCAGCAACAATTGGTAGCGACACCAATGTGCTCATTATCGGCACCGGGTTGACTGCGGTAGACACAGTTGTCGAGCTGCTCAAGAATGGGTATCGGGGACAGATGGTTGCCCTGTCGAGACACGGACTGCTTCCCAGAGCACACAGCAATGCGAGCATGAAATCCTGCCCTGTCCCGGAAATGGGGCTGCCTGCAAGCGCGCTGGACACACTCAGGTTTGTGCGCCATCTCGCGTCGCGCAACCAAGACTGGCGACCGGCCCTTGACTCTCTGCGCCCCGTGACGCAGGACTGGTGGCGGCAGCTCCCCGATCACGAACGAACCAGATTCCTCCGCCACCTTCAGGCACTCTGGGACGTGCACCGCCATCGCATGGCACCCGAGATCGCTACCTTAATTGAGGGAGCAATCAGCAGCGGGCGGCTCACCGTTCAGGCCGGAAGAGTCCTTGATTTGAGCGTCCATGGATCGGCAATTTCAGTGCGGATTGGAAAACGCGGTTCGATAGATACTGCCTGCTTCACCGTAAATCGAGTTGTGAACTGCACTGGCTTCAGTGGGTCCGTTTCCCGACTCGACAGCGCTCTGATTCACAACCTTTTGGCCCGAGGTATCGCAACGATCCATCCGCTGGGCACGGGAGTCAACACAGACTGCTTCGGGCACCTGATCGACCAGCACGGACAGCCACAACGAAGGCTTCTTACGGCAGGCCCGACTCTGAAGCCACAGCTTTTCGAGAGCGTCGCCGTGCCCGAGCTGCGAGTACAGGCCAGGCACCTCGCGGAGCTCCTGCTATCCGAGCTGGGCCAAACCTCTGGCTACAGCCAACCGAGTCCCCTCACCTCGCGAGTCCCAGCACTCCTGGTTCCTTGATTGGTGCTCCACCACGCTGGTTGCTACCCGACCACGCCCGCGTGTAAACGCCTGCTCGGTGACATCATCGCGTCTCAATATCGCTGGGACAGACTCTTGACTTAAGTCATCCTCGATCGAATGGGCAGCCGAGATTATATCTCCCCTGTACTGTGGCCGGACCGCCTGACCAGCCGCCTGCCGTTACCAGCCGCTGGATCCGGCACCGCTCGGGAAACTGCGTTTT